>Ga0075429_100000687_pt1 | contig 26357 bp, 22 predicted proteins | sample RhiMetdeltSRZDD3_FD_75295 | JGI IMG/M metagenome (GOLD analysis project Ga0075429, IMG submission 75295) | Populus rhizosphere microbial communities from Tennessee, USA - Rhizosphere MetaG P. deltoides SRZDD3 | ecosystem: Host-associated > Plants > Roots > Rhizosphere > Soil | place: USA... | reverse complement strand
CACGTCCGTGCCGGCCGGCCCGTCGCGCGCCGCCGCGGCGCGCGCGGCGGCGCCCGGGCCCAGCGCACCGGACCGCGCCACGCTCGGCCGCTATCGCGTCGACCGGCAGATCGGGCGCGGATCGATGGGCGCGGTGTACCTCGGCCACGACCCGAAGATCGGCCGGCAGGTGGCCATCAAGACGATGGCGCTCAGCCAGGAATTCGACGGCCCCGGCCTGGTGGAAGCGCGCGAGCGCTTCTTCCGCGAGGCGGAGACCGCGGGTCGGCTGCAGCACCGCGACATCGTCACCATCTTCGACGCCGGCGAGGACCGGGACCTGGCCTACATCGCGATGGAGTACCTCAAGGGCCACGACCTGCAGGCCCACACCACGCCGTCGAACCTGCTGCCCGTGCGCTCGGTGCTGCAGATCGTGGCGCGCGTCGCGGACGCGCTCGCGTACGCGCACCGGCAAGGCGTCGTGCACCGCGACATCAAGCCGGCCAACGTGATGATCGACCCCACCGCGAACACGGTGAAGGTCACCGATTTCGGCATCGCGCGCATCACCGACTCGAGCCGCACGCGCACCGGCATGGTCCTGGGCACGCCGTCGTTCATGTCGCCCGAGCAGATGGCCGGGCGCCGCGTGGACGGCCGGTCCGACCTGTACTCGCTCGGCGTGATGCTGTTCCAGCTGCTCGCCGGCCGGCTGCCGCACCACGCGGAATCGATGGCCAAGCTCATGTACCAGATCGCCAACGAGCCGGCGCCGGACATCCGCTCGCTGCGCCCCGACCTGCCGGCGGCGCTGGCCGACGTGGTGTCGCTCGCGCTGGAGAAGCGCCCGGAAGTGCGCTACGCCGACGGCCGGCAGCTCGCCACCGACTTGCGCACCGTCGCCGCGGCCATGGCGCCGGGAGACGCATCGGCCGCGCCCGTGCCGGCCGACACCCCCCCTGAATCGGATGCCTACGCCGCCACGCTGAAGCTGACGCGGCCCGATCCAGGGCACAATTCTTCGCTTTGAACGCGGCCGTCCCGTCCGGGAGGCCTCGCCCGCACGCCCCACCCACCATGAGTTTCGAGTTCTTCTGCGCCACCGACACTGGCCGTGCTCGTAACAACAACGAGGACTCCGTGGCGGTCGACGAGGCCGCCGCGCTCATCGTGCTGGCCGACGGCATGGGCGGCTACAACGCCGGCGAGGTGGCGAGCGGCATGGCCACGTCGTTCATCAAGGCCGAACTCGGCCGCTGGCTGCAGGAGGCGTCGGCCGGCGCCTCGGACACCGACGTGCGCCGCGCGATGGACATCTGCGTGGACAACGCCAACCGCGCCATCTTCAACGCGGCCAATTCCAATCCGCAATACGCCGGCATGGGCACCACGCTGGTGGTGGGCGTGTTCCGCGACGGCCGCCTGCTGATGGGCCACGTGGGCGACTCGCGCGGCTACCGCTTCCGCGCCGGGCGGCTGCAGCAGATCACGCACGACCATTCGCTGCTGCAGGAGCAGATCGACGCCGGCCTCATCACGGCCGAGCAGGCGGCGTTCTCGGCCAACAAGAACCTGGTCACCCGCGCCGTGGGCGTCGAGGACACCGTGCTGCTCGAGACGCACCTGCACGAGCTCATGCCCGGCGACGTGTACCTGCTGTGCTCCGACGGGCTGTCTGACATGCTGGACGACGAGACGATCGGCCGGCTGCTGCAGGGCTGCGATTCGCTCGCCGACGCGGCGAGCTCGCTCGTCGACGCCGCCAACGACGCGGGCGGCAAGGACAATATTTCGGTGATACTGGCGCGGGTGCGAAGCACGAGCGGATCCATGCGCTCCTGGTGGCCATTCCGGCGAACGTCGCCCTAGGGACCCTCCCCCGAGCCCCGGAAGACGCGGCCGACGCGGACGCAGGCGAGACGGAATCGACAGACAGAGGTCAAGAATGGGCAAGCTGGTGGTATCGCTCGACGGGGTGGTCATCAAGGAAGTGCAGATCACCAAGGACAAGACCACGCTCGGGCGCCGTCCCTACAACGACATCGTGATCGACAACCTCGCCGTGAGCGGCGAGCACGCCGTGCTGCAGATGGTGGGCAACGACGTCTTCATCGAGGACCTGAACAGCACCAACGGCACGTACATCAACGGCAAGGCGATCAAGAAGCAGCTTCTCACGCACAACGACACCGTCGAGATCGGCAAGTACAAGATCAAGTACCTGGTCGAGGAAGGCGCCGATTACGAGAAGACGATGATCATGAAGCCGGGGACGGCCCCGGCGCCCGCCCCGGCCACCGCGCCGAGCTACGCGCCCACCAGCACGGGCAGCTTCGGGCCGTCGTCGGGCTTCGGCAGCAACGTGGGCGCCGCGTCCGTGCCGGCCTCGATCCGCGTGCTGAACGGCGCGGCCGCCGGCCGCGAGGTCAACCTCACCAAGGTCGTCACCACGGTCGGCAAGCCCGGCGTGCAGGTCGCCTCGATCACCAAGCGGCCGGGCGGCTACGTGTTCGCGCACGTCGAGGGCGCGGCGCGGCCCACGGTCAACGGCCATCCGCTCACCGGCGAGACGGTCCAGCTGAAGAACGGGGACGTGATCGAGCTCGCCGGCACGCAGATGCAGTTCGTGCAGCCCTGACGGCCTCGCTCCCTGCGCCACCGGGGGAAGGTCGGGGTGGGCTCACCGTGCGGCACCGACCACACCGTGATCTTGTCACGCCGCCCGCGGCCCGGCGGCCGCCACCCCCGGGATTGCCCCGAAAACGAGACTTAGCCGCCTTGCGCCGCGCCGGCGTGGCGGTCACCATGCGAACGAAGCGCATCTTCACCGTCGCCTGGTCCGGGTGCGGCGGTTCGTCCACTCACGCATCGCCATGATCATCCGAGTCCTCGGTTGCTCCGGGGCCATCGCCGCCGGCTGCAGGACCACCTCGTTCCTGCTCGACGGTTCCGTGCTCATCGATGCAGGCACCGGCGTCGGCGACCTGAGCCTCGCCGAGCTGGCCCGCATCGACCACATCCTCATCAGCCACTCGCACCTGGACCACGTGCTGGCCATCGCGCTGCTCGCCGACAGCGGCCTGCGCCTGCGCGCCGCCCAGGGCCGCGGGCCGATCGTGGTCCATGCCCTGCCCGAGACGCTGAAGGCCCTGCGCGACCATGTCTTCAACGACGTGATCTGGCCGGACTTCACCCGCCTGCCCAGCGCCGAGGCGCCGGCGCTGCGCTTCGAGCCGTTCGCCGTGGGGCACGTGCTCACCCTCGCCGGGCGGCGCATCGAGGTCCTGAGCGCCGCGCACACCGTGCCCGCCGTGGGCTTCGCGGTCGACGGCGGCGCGGCCGGCTGGTGGGTCTACACGGGCGACACCGGTCCGAACCCGGCGCTGTGGCGGCGCCTGGCCACGATGAAGGTGGCCCACCTGGTGATCGAGACGGCGTTCGGCGACGAGGAAGCGCAGCTCGCGCGCATCAGCGGCCACCTGTGCCCCACCTCGCTGCGCAAGGAGCTGGCCCATCTGGCCGGCGATGTGGACGTGCACATCACCCACATCAAGCCGGGCGAGCTCGAGGCCGTCATGGGCGAGATCGCGCGCTTTTCCACGCCCTCGCGCCGCATCCACGCGCTGCAGGCCGGCCAGGAAATCGTCCTCGGGGCCGATCGCGCCTGACGCTTTCCCGTTCGCCTGACCATTTGCGTCACGGAAACGGCCCGGTCGTAAATGGCCCCAAACAGTTTGTGACCCAACCCGTCATGTGAGCGTGCAGATTGCACGAACGGCCCACGATCCCCCGCCTGGCACGCGCCTCGCGTATGAACCGGTGCAAGCGTCACCATTCCTCAACCTCTCAGGAGCAACTCATGAAGCGCACGCAGCAAGGCTTTACTCTGATCGAACTGATGATCGTCGTGGCGATCATCGGCATCCTGGCGGCAGTCGCGCTGCCGGCCTACCAGGACTACACCACGCGGGCCAAGATCAGCGAAGTGATCGTCATGGGGGCGCCGGCCAAGCTGGCCGTGGCCGAGACGTCGTCGTCGCTGGGTGGCCTGGGCTCCGTCACCGCCGCCAACTCCGGCTACACGTTCCCGGGCGCCACGAAGTACGTGTCGGGCGTGGCCATCACCGACGCCACCGGTGTCGTCACCGTGACGTCGACCGTCCCGAGCGCCACCGGCACGATCGTGCTGACCCCGGCGGACGTCGGCAGCGGCCAGCTGCGTTGGACCTGCACGTCGGGTATCGCGTCCAAGTACCTGCCCACCGAGTGCCGTCCGTAAGACGATCCACTGAATCAAAGCGGCCTGCGGGCCGCTTTGTCGTTTTCCGTTCCTCCACACCCGTCGGCAGCGCCCCATGACCCCAGCGGCTTCCTTGCCCATCGAGCGCGCGGGCACGCGCGTCGAGCCGCGCGCCGGCATCGCCTGGCCCGTGTGGGCGATGCTTTCCGCGCTGCCGTGGCTGCTGCCGCTGCATGCGCCGCCCTGGCCGATGTTCTGGAGCGAGGCCCTCATGGCCGCGCTGCTGCTGCCCGTCGCGGCGTGGGCCGTGTGGCGCGCCGGCGGGCGCGTCCGCATCGACGCGCTCACCGCCGGCTGCGCCGCCGTGGCGCTGCTGCCGCTGCTGCAGGCGTGGGCCGGGCGGCTCCTGATCCCCGGCGAGGCGCCGCTCGCGAGCCTCTACCTCGGCGCCTTCGCGCTGACGCTGCTCGTCGCCCGGCAGGCGCAGGAGCAGGCCCCGGGCCGGCTGGTCGATGCGCTGTTCGCGGGACTCGCCGCCGCCGCGCTGGCCTCCACCGGCCTCGCGCTGTACCAGCGCCTGGGGCTGGACGTCCTCGGGCTGCTCGTCGCCCCGTCGCCCGAGCGCGATCGCGCGGTGGCCAACATCGGCCAGCCGAACAACCTCGCCACGCTGCTCCTCTGGGGCCTGGTGGCCGTGGGGTGGGGCGTGCGGCGCGGCAGCATCGGCGCCGCGGTGGCCTGGTGCGCGTCGGCGTTCCTGCTCGTCGGCGTGGTGCTGTGCCAGTCGCGCACGGCCTGGCTGGGGCTGGCGCTGCTGGCGTGCGTCGCGCTGTTCTGCCGGCCGCTCGCCGGCCCGTCGCGCCGCGCGCGCCTCGCCTTCGTGGCGTCGCTCGCCTTGTGGTGCCTGGCGGTGGTCGCGGTGGCGAGCGGCTGGGGCGGCTGGGCCGGCGAGGGCACGGTGCGCACGCTGGACCAGCAGGTGGCCGCGGGCACCCGGCCGACGCTGTGGCGCATGGCGCTCACCGCCATCGCCGCCGAGCCGTGGGCCGGCTGGGGATGGAACCAGGGCGTCACGGTGCACGTCGCGTACGCCGAGCGTTTCCCCATCCCGGAGATCATGCAGTTCGCGCACAACGTCGTGCTCGACCTCCTGCTGTGGAACGGCGTCCCGCTCGGCCTGCTGATCCTGGCGGGGCTCGGCGCCTGGGGCTGGCGGCAGTGGCGCGGGCCGCAGGACGCCGAGCGTGCGCTGCTGCTCACGGCGCTCGCGCTCTTCCTGCTGCACGCGTCGCTGGAATTGCCGCATGCGTACCTCTACTTCCTCCTGCCGGCCGCGGTGATGATGGGCACGCTGTCGGCCGGACGCCCCTCGGCCACCCTGGCCCACGCGCCGGCCGCGCTCGTCGGCGCGGCGGTCGCCGTCCACGGCGTCGCGCTCGCGGTCGCCGCGATCGACTACGGGCGCATCCAGGACGACCTCGAGGCGTTCGCGTTCCGCAGCGCGCGCATCGGCCGGCTGGTCGTTCCCGCGGCGCCCGAGCTGCGGCTGCTGGGCGCGCTGCAGGCGGCCCTGGTGCAGATGCGCACCGAGCCTGCGCGCGGCATGGCGCCCGCGGACCTGGAGGCCATGCGCCGCACGGCGTCGCGGTACCCGGGGCACGGCCTCCTGCTGCGCTATGCCGAGGCGGCGGCGCTCAACGGACGGCCCGACGAGGCCCGCCGGGCGCTCGGCGTGCTGTGCGCCGTGTACTCCCGGACGATCTGCGCGAGGGCAGACGTCGCGTGGCGGCAGGGCGCCGCGGCCGGCAAGCCGGAAATGGCGGCGGTCGAGGTGCCGGTGCGGCGCGCCGCCGCCGCACGCAGCGCCCCGGGTGACGCGAACGCGCGCTGATACCATTGCCGCCCCGCTCGCTCGGCCGGCGCCCGGCACCCCGACCCTTCGTGTCTCTCGCCCCCCAGGACAAAGCCATCGCTTCCCCGACGGTCGACGCGGCGCGGTCTCGACGGCATCCCGACGCGCGGGGCTGGGCCGCGGTGATGGCCCTGGCCGTGGCCGGGCCGGCCCTGCTGGCGGCAAACGATCCGCCGTCGGCCACGTTCCTCAACCAGGCCGCCGCGTTGATCGGCTGGGGATTCATGCTGGTGCTGCTCGTGCCGGCGCTGCGCGCGGGCCGGCGGCTTCGCGCTCCCGACGCGGGCGCGCTCGCGCTGCTCGGCGCGCTCGCCCTCATGGCGCTCGCCTGCGCGGCCTCGATGGTGTGGGCCGGGCTGCCCGCGCCGCTGGGGGTGTCCGCGCTCGGCACGATCGCCGCCGCCGCGCTGGTGGCGAGCTTCGGCGTGGCGTTGCCGGCGCCCGATGCGCGCGCCGCATTCCGCGCGCTCTGCGTCGCGCTGCTGGCGGGCGGCCTGCTCAGCGCCGGCGTCGGCATCGTGCAGGTATTCGCGCCCGAGCTGGCCGACGGCCGGCTGATCGCCGCGACGGCGTTCGAGGGCCGCGCATCGGGCAACCTGCGCCAGCCGAACCACCTCAGCACCCTCCTGCTGTGGGCCCTGATCGCGACCGTGTGGCTGCACGAGGCCGGCGTGATGCGGCGGCCGGCGACGCTCGCGGCCGCGGCCGCGCTGCTCTTCACGCTCGTGCTGACGGCCTCGCGCACGGGCATCCTCGGCACCGTGATCCTCGCGGCGTGGGGCCTGCTCGACCGGCGCCTCTCGCGCAACGTGCGGCTCGTGCTCATCGGCTCGCCGCTCGCCTACTGGCTCCTCTGGTTCGGCATCTCCGCCTGGGCGCAAGGGCAGCAGCAGATGTTCGCGGGCGAGGCCCGCATCAGCGCCGAGGGCGACATCTCGAGCTCGCGCTTCGCGATCTGGTCGAACACCCTGCAGCTCATCGCGGCGCATCCGTGGTGGGGCGTGGGCTTCGGCGAGTTCAACTTCGCGTGGTCGCTCACCCCGTTCCCGAAGCGCCCGGTCGCGTTCTTCGACCACACGCACAACCTGCCGCTGCAGCTACTGGTCGAGATGGGCATCCCGCTCGGCGGCACGGTGTTCGTCCTGCTGGTGCTGGCGCTCTGGCGCGCCTTCGTCGCCACGCGCGGGCCGGATGCCGGCCGCGGCACGATGCTGCGCGCCGCCTTCATGCTGGTCCTGACGGTGGGCCTGCACAGCCTGCTCGAGTACCCGCTCTGGTACGCCTACTTCCTGCTGCCGGCGGCGTTTGCCTTCGGCCTGTGCTTCAGCGGGTCCGCGCCCGCAGGCGAGCAGGCGCGGGCCGAGCCGGCCGGGCGGCCGGGGCGCCGCGCGCCGACCGCCGCGGCGTGCCTCATGCTGGCCCTCGCGGTCGCCTCGGTGGTCGACTACCGGCGCGTGGCGGCGATCTTCTCCGCCGACGACGCCGCGCCGCTCGAGCAACGCATCCTCGACGGCGAGCGCAGCTGGTTCTTCGCCCACCATGCGCACTACGCGGCCGCCACCGTGGCCGAGCATCCGTCCGACGAGATGCCCTCGTTCCGCGTCGCCCCGCACTACCTGCTCGACACGCGGCTCATGATCGCGTGGGCCAACGCGCTGAACGAGGCGGGCGACGTGGAGCGGGCGCGCCACCTGGCGGCGCGGCTGCGCGAGTTCCGCAACGACGACGCCAAGCCGTTCTTCGCGCCGTGCGACGACGAACCGGCCGCGCCGGGCGCCGAGCGGCCGTTCCAGTGCACGGCGCCCACGAAGGCGCTGGATTACCGGGACTTCCGGTGAGCCGACGCAGCGACCGCCCTGCGAAGCGGTGCCGCGGAATGGGCTCACCCAGAGCCGAGCCGACCGTTCGCAGGCGAATGGTTCACAGGCGCTGAGCCGGCGGCGGGCACGCCGGCGCCTGGCCCGCCCTACGGCGCGACCCAGTCGCCCGACTTCCCGCCGTGCTTCTCCAGCACCCGGATGGCGCCCATCACCATGCCGCGGTCGGCCGCCTTGCACATGTCGTAGATCGTGAGCAGGCCCACCTGCACGGCAGCGAGGGCCTCCATCTCGACGCCCGTGCGGCCGTAGGTCTCGACCTGGGCGGTGCAGCGCACGCTGCTCGCGGCGTCGTCGATCTCGAAGTCCACCGCCACGCGGGTGAGGGGCAGCGGATGGCACAGCGGGATCAGGTCGGCCGTGCGCTTGGCGCCCTGGATGGCCGCGATGCGCGCCACGCCCAGCACGTCGCCCTTCTTCGCGCTGCCGCTGCGCACGAGCGCCAGGGTGTCGGGCCGCATGCGGATCTCGCCCGCGGCGCGCGCGATGCGATGCGTCTCGGCCTTGGCCGACACGTCGACCATGTGAGCCTGGCCGGCCGCGTCGAAGTGCGTGAGCGGGGATGCGGGCGTCGGGGTCGTCATATCGCGAAACAATCGGGCAACGTCGGGCTGGCATCATCATAGGGTCGACCGCGCGTCCCGCCGGTCGCCTGTTTCACATCTCCCTGGCCTGCCGGTGGACCGTCCGAAGTTCCCTCCTCCTCCCCCCGTGCGCCGACCGCCGCGGCGCTTGTCGGCGCTGGCCCTCGCGCTGGCCTGCGGCGTGTCGGCGCTGCCGCCGCCCTCGTTCGCCCAGAGCGCCCTGCCCGCGCTCGGCGACACCGCGGGCGAGGACCTGTCCATCGGGACCGAGCGGCGCGTGGGCGAGCAGATCATGCGCGAGATCCGCCGCGACCCCGACTACCTCGACGACCCCGTGCTGCTCGAGTACGTGCAGAGCGTGTTCCAGCCGCTCGTCGGGGCGGCGCGCCGGCGCGGCGAGATGGGGGGCGACATGGACGCGCGCTTCGCCTGGGAGGTGTTCCTCGTGCGCGACCGCAGCGTCAACGCGTTCGCGCTGCCGGGCGGCTACATCGGCGTGCACCTGGGCCTGCTCGGCATGACGGCCACGCGCGACGAGCTCGCCTCGGTGCTCGCGCACGAGCTGTCGCACGTCACCCAGCGGCACATCGCGCGCAGCATCGACAACAGCAAGCGCGCCTCGCTGCTCGGCGCGGCCGCCACCATCCTCGCGATCCTGGCCGCCAGCCGCTCCAACGGCGGCGACATGGCGAACGCCGCCATCGCGGGCGGACAGGCCGCCGCCATCCAGGGGCAGCTCAACTTCTCGCGCGACATGGAGCGCGAAGCCGACCGCATCGGCTATGGCGTGCTCACGGGGGCCGGCTTCGCGGGCAGCGGCATGGCGTCCATGTTCGAGCGGCTGTCGCAATCGTCGCGCCTCAACGATGCCGGCGGCTTCCCGTACCTGCGCAGCCACCCGCTCACCACGGAGCGCATCGGCGAGGCGCGCGCGCGCCTCGGCGCGGCGACGCCCGCGGCGCCCGGCGGCGCGCTCGAGCACACGGCGGCGCAGGCGCGCGCGCGCGTGCTGATGGACACCCGGGTGGACGCGCTGCGCCGCTGGCAGTCCCGCGACGCGGACGATGCCGGCGCGCTGCCCGACAAGCTGTCGGCGCTGCTCGAGAGCGCGCTCGCCTCCACCGTGCTGCGCGACTGGCCGCGCGCCGATGCGGCGCTGCGCAGGGCGCAGGCGCTGCTGCAGGGCGCCGGCAGCGACGCCGGCCGCGATCGCGCCGAGCGCGCGCTCGCGCTGCTGCAGGTGCAGTCGCTGCTCGACCGCGGCGACGCCGCGCGCGCCGAGGCCGCGCTGAAGCCCTTCGCGGCCGAGCCGTCGCGGCCCGTCGTGCTGCTCGCGAGCCGCGTCGCGCTCGCGCGCGACGATGCGCCGGGGTGGAAGCGCGCGGCCGAAGAGCTCCAGACCTGGGTGGCCGCGCGTCCCGCCGACGCCGAGGCGTGGTCGCTGCTGGGCCGCCTGTGGGAGAAGCAGGGCCAGCGGCTGCGCGCCGTGCGCGCCGATGCCGAGGCGCGGCTGGCGCTGGGCGACATGGCGGGCGCCGTCGAGCGGCTGCGCGCCGGGCAGCGCCTGGCGCGCGGCGGCGGCGCGGTGGACTTCATCGAGGCCTCGGTCATCGACGCGCGCCTGCGCGACATCGAGGCCCAGCGCCGCGAGCTCGCCAAGCAGGAACGGCAGGCGGGCGGCTGAGCCGACGCAGCGACCGCATCCTTCGACGAGCTTCGACAAGCTCAGGACTGCCGCGGAGATCGGAGCGCGCTCGGCTCAGCGCGGGGGGAACATCCGTTCCATCGCCACGTCGATCACCATGCCGCACAGGCTGTAGATCAGCGAGCCGATCAGGGCCGCGACGAAGCCCGCGACGTTGAAGCCCTCGAGCAGGCTGGCCGCCGCGTAGAACAGCACGGCGTTGATGACGAAGAGGAAGAGGCCCACCGTCAGGAGCGTCACCGGCAGCGTCAGCAGCACGAGGATCGGCCGCAGCAGCGCGTTGAACAGCCCGATCACGAGCGCCGCGATCATGGCCGAGCCGAAGCTGCTCACCTCGACGCCGGGGTACAGGTGCGCCACCAGCAGCAGCGCGGCGGCCAGCAGGAGCCAGCGAACGATCAGTTTCATGGCGCGTGAGCATAGCGCCGAGGTCCGCAGCGGCATGGCCATGCCGGCATGCCGAACGATGCGCGTGCGCCTGTCGAGTCTCCATGCGCGACCTCGATCGATGCGCATCGAGCGCTCGCACGCGCGTCCTCGAGTGATGCCTCATCGCGACACATCGCCTTGCACCTATGAAGATTGCGCGTTTCTCCTGGGAAAACTGCTTCTCACGGCTGCACGAGGGCAGTACCATTCGCACCGCGCGGTCCCTGGAGAAACGAAAGCTCACGCGGCTCTCACCCAGCCCGCCACATCAACAACCCACTTGATGGAGCGAATCGAAATGGCAACTGCGAAGAAGGCCGCCGCGAAAAAGGCGCCGGCCAAGAAGGCCGCCGCCAAGAAGGCGCCGGCCAAGAAGGCGGCCCCGGCGAAGAAGGCGGCCGCCAAGAAGGCCCCGGCGAAGAAGGCCGCAGCGAAGAAGGCCCCGGCGAAGAAGCGCACCCCCAACGCCGCCTTCATGAAGGCCATGACCCCGAGCCCGCAGCTGGCCGCCGTGATCGGCGAGAAGCCGGTTCCGCGCACCGAGGTCACGAAGAAGGTGTGGGACTACATCAAGGCCAACAAGCTGCAGGACCAGGCCAAGCGCACGATGATCAACGCCGACGCCAAGCTGAAGGAGATCTTCAAGAAGGCCCAGGTGTCGATGTTCGAGATGACCAAGCTCATCAACGCGCATCTGAAGTGAAGGCGGCGGGCCTGCCGCCGCCCGTCGAAGCCGGTGCCCTGCACCGGCTTTTTCGTTCTAGCGCCCCAGCCCGAACAGGGCCGCCCCGTTCTCCCAGGCGATGCGCCGCGCCGCGGCCGGCGGCAGGTCCCCGAGCCACGCGCGCGCCTCGCGCATCAGGCGCTCGTAGTCCTGCCAGCGCGCGTTGATCCAGGTGTCCGAGCCGACGAGGAAGCGCTCGGGCTGCTCGGCGAGCAGCGCGCGCCACTCGGCGCTCAGCCGCCCGTCGCCCTCCGTGAGCCCCGGCCGGTACGACAGCTCGCCCATGAGCCGCGGGTAGCGCGCGAGCAGGGCGCGCACGCGGGCCACCGGCGCGCCGCCGATGCCGGTGTGGGCCCAGATCAGGCGCGCCTGGGGGGCATGCGCCATGAGGCGGTCGATGGCGTCGTCGTCCACGTGGGCCAGCACCGCGAGCTCCTTCTCCGCGGCCAGGCGCATCAGCGTGCGTGCCGTCGGGCCGTCGGCGTCGGCGCTGTCGTAGAGGTGGAACTCGCCCAGCCCGCGGTACGGGCCGGCGGGCGTGCCCTGCGCCAGCTCGCGCCGGACCATCTCGACGATCGACGGGTCGGCGAACCAGCCCGTGTAGTCGGCGCGGTTGCGGTACAGGCGCACGAACGGCACCACCACCACGCCCGCGGCGCGCGCGCGCTCCAGCGCCGCTGCCAGGCGGCGCGTGCCGTCGTTCGGCCGGCTGTTGGCGACGACGGCGCGCACCCCGCTGCGCTGCAGCCGGGCGAACACCTCGGGGACCGGATACGCCTCGAAGGCCTCCTCGTTGTAGTGCAGGTGGGCGTCGAAGAGCGGCCCGTCGTACGGCGCCGCCTGCGCGGCGAGCGCGAGCAGCCATGCCGCGCAGGCGGCGGCCCACGGGCTCACCGCATCACCCGCGGGACAGCCGGCGGGCGACGAAGTCGAGCCGGTCCTGGCCCCAGAACACCTCGCCGTCGATGACGTAGCTCGGCGCGCCGAACACGCCGGCCTCGATCGCCTGCTGCGAATCGGCCTCGTAGCGCTCGTGCACGGCCTGCGAATGCGAGTCGTCCAGGCGCCGCGCGGGCAGGCCCTGCGCGGTCAGCAGGGCGGCCAGCTCGCCGGGATCGGCGACGTTGCGGTCCTCGACCCACACCGCGCGCAGGATGGCGCCGGTGAGCTGCATCGCGGCCTCGGTGCCGTCGTGCATGTCGACCGCGATGATGAGCTGCGCCGCGTCGTCGCTGTTGACCGGGAAGTATTTCGGCTGCGGGTTGATCGGCTGGCCGAGGTGCTCGCTGAAACGCTTCAGCTCGACGAGCCGGTAGGCCTGCCGCTGCGGCGCGCGCTTGGCGAGCGGCAGGCCGCCCGTGACCGGGAACACCTTGCCGCCCAGGTCCACCGGCAGCACGCGGATCGTGGCGCCGGCCGCCTTCGCGATCTCCTGGAAGCGCTGGTGTCCCAGGTAGGTCCACGGCGAATTCGGCGCGAAGTAGTAGTCCACGGTCATGCCCATGCGTGTCTCCTCGGAACGGGCAGGGATCGTAGCCCGCCGCCGCAGGCGGGCGCCCCCGCGGCGCGCGAAGGCCCCGGGTGGGGCCCGGCTACAGCAGCGACTTCAGGTAGCGGCCGGTGTGGCTGGCCGCGTGGGCCGCGATCGCCTCCGGCGTGCCGGTCGCGACCACGCAGCCGCCGCCCGCGCCGCCCTCGGGCCCCATGTCGATCACCCAGTCGGCGGTCTTGATGACGTCGAGGTTGTGCTCGATGACGACGATCGTGTTGCCGGCGTCGCGCAGCTGGTGCAGCACCTTCAGCAGCAGGTCGATGTCGGCGAAGTGCAGGCCCGTCGTGGGCTCGTCCAGGATGTAGAGGGTGCGGCCGGTGTCGCGCTTGGACAGCTCCAGCGCCAGCTTCACCCGCTGCGCCTCGCCGCCGGACAGCGTCGTCGCGCTCTGCCCGAGGCGGATGTAGCCCAGGCCCACGTCCAGCAGCGTCTGCAGCTTGCGCGCGATCGCCGGCACGGCGTTGAAGTAGGCGTGCGCGTCCTCCACCGTCAGGTCGAGCACCTCGGTGATGTTCCTGCCCTTGTAGAGCACCTCGAGCGTCTCGCGGTTGTAGCGGCGGCCATGGCAGACGTCGCACGGCACGTACACGTCGGGCAGGAAGTGCATCTCCACCTTGAGCACGCCGTCGCCCTGGCAGGCTTCGCAGCGGCCGCCCGCGACGTTGAAGCTGAAGCGCCCCGGCCCGTAGCCGCGCTCGCGTGCCGCCGGCACCTCGGCGAACAGCTCGCGGATGGGGGTGAACAGGCCCGTGTAGGTGGCCGGGTTGCTGCGCGGCGTGCGGCCGATCGGGCTCTGGTCGACGTTGATGACCTTGTCGAAGGCGTCGAGGCCCTCGATCGCGTCGTGCGGCTCCGGCTCGACGTGGCTGTTGTAGAGCTTGCGCGCCACCGCGGCGTAGAGCGTGTCGTTCACCAGCGTGCTCTTGCCCGAGCCCGACACGCCGGTGACGCAGGTCAGCAGGCCGACCGGGATCTCGGCCGTGACCCCCTTCAGGTTGTTGCCGCGCGCATTCAGGATGGTCAGGCTTTCGCCGGCGGATCCCGAAGCGCGCTGCGCCGACAGGTCGGCATCCTCTCGCCCCCCCGCTCCCGCCGGGCGGGAGAGGTCGGGCGGCTGCCACGGCGTCCTGCGCCGCGGCACCGGGATCTTCAGCGTGCGCGCGAGGTAGCGGCCGGTGAGCGACGCCGCGCTGGCCGCGACGTCGTCCGCCGTGCCCTGGGCGATCACCTGCCCGCCGTGCGCGCCGGCGCCCGGGCCCATGTCGATCACGTGGTCGGCGGCGCGGATCGCGTCCTCGTCGTGCTCGACGACGAGCACGCTGTTGCCGAGGTCGCGCAGGTGCCGCAGCGTGCCGATCAGGCGGTCGTTGTCGCGCTGGTGCAGGCCGATGCTCGGCTCGTCGAGCACGTACATCACCCCCGTGAGCCCGGAACCGATCTGCGAGGCGAGCCGGATGCGCTGCGCCTCGCCGCCCGAGAGCGTCTCGGCGCTGCGGTCCAGGCTCAGGTAGTTCAGCCCCACGTCGTTGAGGAAGCGCAGCCGCGAGCGGATCTCGCGCACCACCTTGTCGGCGATCTCGGCCTTCGCGCCTTGCAGCGACAGCCCTTCGAAGTAGTCGAGGCACTGGCGCAGCGTGAAGTGCTCGACGCGGTAGATCGGCTCGCCGGTGCGGCCGGCGCGCTCGTCGCGCTCGTCGAGCAGGAACACGTGGCGCGCCTCGCGCCGCAGGCGCGTGCCCTCGCAGGCGGGACACGGCTTGGCGCTCTGGTAGCGCGCCAGGTCCTCGCGCACCGCCGCCGAGTCCGTCTCCTTGAAGCGCCGGGTGAAGTTCGGGATGATCCCCTCGAAGGGATGCGAGCGCGTCACGCGCCGCGCCTTGCCGCGCGCGCCTTCCGCCTCGTACACGAAGGCGATCTCGTCGCTGCCCGAGCCGTACAGCAGCACGCGCCGCGCGCTCTCCGGCAGTTCCTCGAACGGCGCCTCCAGGTCGAAGCCGTAGTGCCGGGCCACGCTTTCCAGCAGCGAATAGGTGTAGGCGTTGCGCCGGTCCCAGCCCTTGACCGCGCCGCTCGCCAGGCTGAGCGACGGAAAGCCGACCACCCGGTCGGGGTCGAACACCGTCACCAGGCCGAGGCCGTCGCAGTCCGGGCACGCGCCCACCGGGGAGTTGAAGGAGAACAGCCGCGGCTCGAGCTCGGCGAGCGAATAGCTGCAGACCGGGCAGGCGAACTTGCTGGAGAACAGGTGCTCGCGCCCGGCGTCCATCTCGAGCGCGATCGCGCGGCCGTCGGCGATGCGCAGCGCGGCCTCGAAGCTCTCGGCCAGGCGCTGCTGCAGGTCCGGCTGGACCTTGACGCGGTCGATGACGACGTCGATGTCGTGCTTCTCGGCCTTCTTCAGCTTCGGCACGTCGGGCGCCTCCACCGTCGCGCCGTCCACCCGGAAGCGCACGTAGCCCTGCGCCTGCATGGCGTCGAACAGGTCGCCGAACTCCCCCTTGCGGTCGCGCACCACTGGCGCCAGCACCATGAGCCGCGTTCCCTCGGGCAGCCCCAGGGCGGCGTCGACCATCTGGCTCACGCTCTGCGCGCGCAGCGCGAGGTGGTGCTCGGGGCAGAAGGGCGTGCCGGCGCGCGCGTAGAGCAGCCGCAGGTAGTCGTGGATCTCGGTGACCGTGCCGACCGTCGAGCGCGGGTTGTGCGAGGTGGCCTTCTGCTCGATGCTGATCGCGGGCGACAGGCCCTCGATCACGTCCACGTCCGGCTTGTCCATCAGCTGCAGGAACTGCCGCGCGTACGCCGAGAGGCTCTCCACGTAGCGGCGCTGCCCCTCCGCGTACAGCGTGTCGAAGGCGAGGCTGGACTTGCCCGAGCCGCTGAGGCCGGTGATCACCACCAGCCGGTTGCGCGGGATGTCGAGGTCGATGTTCTTGAGGTTGTGCGTGCGCGCGCCGCGCACGCGGATCAGCGGCGTCTCGGGTGGCGTGCCGGCGGCCGCGGCCGGCGTCCCAGCGGCGGGGGCGGATGGCTCCGGCGGCGCGGATTCGTCGGGCGAGAGGGCAGGCATCGTGGCGCGGCGCAAACCGGCCATGATAGCGGGCGGGCCGTGCCCGGCGGCACGCCGGCCGCCGGGCGTAGCATGGTCGCCATGGCGTTCCGCACCTCGTCCGTTCCGCTGTCGCGCACGCTGCCGGCGCTGGTGCTCGCCGGCTGCGGCGGCGGCGTGTTCATCGGCGTCGGCGACCGCTTCGACGACTCGCCGCCTTCCGTCAGCCTGGCCACGGGCAGCACGCGCGCGTCGCCCGGGCAGGCGGTGCAATTCGTCGCCGCCGCCTCGGACGAGAGCGGCATCGCGCAGGTCGACCTGTTGCGGCTGGACGGCAGCAGCGCGGTGTTCGTCGCGGCCGACCCCGCCGCGCCCTACGAGTTCACGATCGCCGCGCCCACCGACGGCCGCGCAACGCTGGTGGTATTCGCGCGCGCCACCGACCACGAAGGCAACACGGCGGACAGCGTCGCGGTGACGGTCACGATCGGCCCGTGACGGGCGGCGCGCCGGCGGCGAGGCGCCGCCCCAGCCAGCAGCCCCAGCCGTGCCGCTCGAGGGGCTCGAAGCCCAGCGCGGCGTAGAAGGCGAGCGCGCGCGCGTTGCCGGCGGCCACGCCGAGGTGCACGCCGGGCACGCCCGCGTGCTCCAGCGCGCCGAGCAGGTCGGTCATCAGCCGCGTGCCCACGCCGCGGCCCTGCGCGTGCGGCAGCAGGTCGATGTGCAGGTGCGCCGGGTGGCTGCGCAGGAACGGCAGGTCGTCGAGCACGCCGGCGTGCAGGCGCCGCACCAGCTGCGCCTGGGGGCGGTCGTCCCCGGGGTCGGGCAACGGGTGGCGCCGGCGCAGCGCCGGCCACCAGGCGGCCTCGGTGCGGCGCGCGAAGTCGAGCGTGTCGGGCGTGGCGACGACGTAGCCGCACACGGACCGGTCGTCCTCGGCCACCCGGCACCACGCCGGCGCGAAGCGCAGGTAGGGGCGCAGGAAGATGTCGGCGAGGACCTCGGGCTCGGGATAGCGGGCGCGGGCGTCGCGGCCGCCGTCTCCGGTGGCGATGCAGATCTCGGCGAGCGCGGGCTCGTCGCCGGGGCGCGCGGCCCGGATGCTCACGGGCGCGGGCGCGGGCGTGCGGGGCGCCGTCACCCGGCTTCGTCGAGCACGCGAAGGATCTCGCGCCCGTACGCCTCGAGCCGCTTGGCGCCGACGCCGCTCACCTGCCCCAGCGCCTCCAGCGCCGACGGGCACAGGCGCGCCATCTCGGCCAGCGTGACGTCGTGGAACACGACGTAGGCCGGCAGGTTGTGCTCGCGTGCCACCTGGGCGCGCCACGCCTTGAGCGCGGCGAAGCGGCGCGTGCCCGCCTCGTCCAGCGGCACCGGCGGCGGCCGTTCGCCGCCGGTGCGCGGACCCCTGGCCGCGCGCGCCTGGCGCGGCGTCTCGGCCGACGGCCGCAGCAGCAGCTGCACCTCGCCGCGCAGCACCGAGCGCGCGGTGGGGGCCAGCACGAGCGTGCCGTACTCCCCCTCGGCACGCACGTGGCCCAGCGCGACGAGCTGGCGCAGCACGGCGCGCCACTGCGTGTCGCCCAGGTCGGCGCCGATGCCGTAGGTGGAGAGCTGCTCGTGGCGGTGCTGCCGCACCTTGTCGGTCGCGTTGCCGCGCAGCACGTCGATCAGGTGCCCGGCGCCGAAGCGCTGGCCGCCGTGCTGGTGGAAGCGGTAGATGCACGACAGGGCCTTGCGCGCGGCCTCGGTGGCGTCCCAGGTGGCCGGGGGGTGCAGGCAGTTGTCGCAGTTGCCGCAGGCGCAGCTCGTCTCCCCGAAGTAGCCGAGCAGGCGCACCCGCCGGCAGTCGTGCGCCTCGGCGAGCGCGAGCAGCGCGTCGAGCTTGGCGCGCTGGTGGCGCTTGAACTCCTCGTCGGCGGGGCTGTCGTCGATCATGCGCCGCTGGTTCACGACGTCCGCCAGGCCGTACGCCATCCAGGCGTCGGCCGGCAGGCCGTCGCGCCCGCCGCGGCCCGTTTCCTGGTAGTAGCTCTCGATGTTCTTCGGCAGGTCGAGGTGGGCGACGAAGCGCACGTCCGGCTTGTCGATGCCCATGCCGAACGCGATGGTGGCGACCATCGTGAGGCCCTCCTCGCGCAGGAAGCGGTCCTGGTGGCGGCGGCGCACGCCGGCGTCGAGTCCGGCGTGGTACGGCAGCGCGGGGACGCCCTCGGCGGCCAGCCACTCGGCCGTTTCCTCGACCTTGCGGCGCGACTGGCAGTACACGATGCCCGCATCGCCCGCATGCTCCTCGCGCAGGAAGCGCAGGAGCTGGGCGCGCGGGTTCAGCTTCTCGACGATGGCGTAGCGGATGTTCGGGCGGTCGAAGCTGCTGACGAAGAGGCGCGCCTCCTGCAGCTGCAGCCGCTCGACGATGTCGGCCCGGGTGGTGGCGTCCGCCGTGGCGGTGAGCGCGATGCGCGGCACGCCGGGGTAGCGCTCGTGCAGCACCGTGAGCGCGAGGTAGTCCTCGCGGAAGTCGTGCCCCCACTGGCTCACGCAGTGGGCCTCGTCGATGGCGAACAGGCTGAGCAGCCCGCGCTCGCGCAGCGAATCGAGCTGGGCGAGGAAGCGCGGCGTGTTGATCCGCTCGGGCGCGGCGTAGAGCAGCACGAGCCGGCCGCTCGTCAGCTCGCGCTCGACGCGCTGCGCCTCGTCCGGCGCGAGGGTGGAGTTGAGGAACGCGGCATGCACGCCCGCTTCCTCCAGCGCGCCCACCTGGTCGTGCATCAGCGCGATGAGCGGGCTCACCACCACCGCGACGCCGCGGCCGGCGCGATGCCGCACGATCGCCGGCACCTGGTAGCACAGGCTCTTGCCCGCGCCGGTGGGCATGAGCACCAGCGCGTCGCCGCCGGCGGCCAGGTGGTCGACGATCTGCGCCTGCGCGCCGCGGAAGGCCGGGTAGCCGAACACCTCCTGCAGGACGGCGAGGGGCTCGGGGGCGGGGACTCGGACAGGGGCGTTCACGGACGGAGCGGCAGGTGGATCGCGCCATGGTACGAGAGGCGGCCCCGGGCTCGCCCACCCGGTCGAGGGGACCGCGCAGCGGGGGTCGTGCCCGTCGCCCCTCGGGGCCATGCGGCGGCCGCGGGCCGCGCGTCATAATCCCCGGCATCTCGAACTGGCGAAGCGCGGAGTCCCTGCATGGCCTCGGTCAACAAAGTCATCCTCATCGGCAACCTGGGCAAGGATCCCGAGGTGCGCTACACGCCCAGCGGCGCCGCGGTGTGCAACCTGCGCCTGGCCACCACGCGCAACTGGAAGAGCCGCGACACGGGCGAGAAGCAGGAAGAGACCGAATGGCATTCGGTCGTCCTCTACGACCGCCAGGCCGAGGTGGCGGGCGAGTACCTGAAGAAGGGCCGCCCGGTCTACATCGAGGGCCGCCTGAAGACGCGCAAGTGGCAGGACAAGGACGGCAACGACCGCTACACCACCGAGATCGTCGCCGAGACGATGCAGCTGCTGGGCGGGCGCGAGGGCATGGGCGGCGGCGCCGGCGGCGGCGACGACGCCGGCGGCTTCGGCCGCTCGGAAGACCGCGGCGCACCCGCGGCGCGCCCCGCGCCGACCAAGCCGGCGGCGTCGAAGCCCGCGTCGAAGTCGCCCACGGGCTTCGACGACATGGACGACGACATCCCCTTCTGACCGGCGCGCGTCAGCTCACCGTCTCGGTCGTCGCGCGCGCGATCGCGGCGGAGAGAAGCTTCGGGTTCAGCGGCTTGGACACGTAGTCGTCCATGCCGTTGGCGAGGTACGCCGCGCGGTGCTCGACCATCGCGTTGGCGGTCATCGCGATGATGGGGATGCCGGACACCTCCGCCGGCAGCGCGCGGATCGCCCGCGTCGCGGCCTCGCCGTCCATCTCCGGCATCTGGATGTCCATCAGCACCAGGTCGTACCGGCCCGCCTGCACCTGCTTCACCGCCTCGATGCCGTTGCCGACGATGTCGCTGTAGTGGCCCATCTGGTCGAGGATGGCCTTGATCAGGATCTGGTTCACGCCGTTGTCCTCGGCCACCAGGATGCGAAGCCCGCCCGTGTCGAGCAGGCTGTGCATCGTGGACTCGGCCGCCGCGAGCCGCTCGTCGTCGCCGCGCGCGAGCGGCACCACCACGCGGAAGGTGCTGCCCACGCCCACCGCGCTTTCCACGTCGATGCGCCCGCCCATCAGGTCGACGATCTCGCGGCTGATCGCCAGGCCCAGGCCGGTGCCGCCGTAGCGGCGCGCGGTGCGCGCGTCGGCCTGCATGAAGCGGTCGAACAGCTTGGTCATCGCCTGCGGGGCGATGCCGATGCCGGTGTCGCGCACGGCAATGGTGAGCTCGACCCTCTCGTCGGCCAGCGGCCGGTACGAGACGTCGATGTGCACGCTGCCCTGCTCGGTGAACTTGAGCGCGTTGCCCACCAGGTTGAACAGCACCTGGCGCAGGCGGCTGGGGTCGCCGCAGAGCGCGCCCGGCATGTCCGAAGGCATCTTCAGGCTCATGTGCAGCCCCTTGGCCTGCGCCCGCTCGGACAGCAGCGCCACCACCTCGTCCAGAGTGGCTGACGGGTCGAACTCGACGATCTCCAGCTCCATGCGGCCGGCCTCGATCTTGGCCAGGTCGAGGATGTCGTTGATGACGGTGAGCAGCGTCTGGCCGGAGCTGCGGATCAGCTCGGCGAAGCGGCGCTGCTCCGGCGTGAGCATCGTGTTCAGCAGCAGGCCGTTCATCCCCAGCACGCCGTTGAGCGGCGTGCGGATCTCGTGGCTCATCGCGGCGAGGAACTGCGACTTCGATTCGTTGGCCGCTTCGGCGGCGGCCTTGGCGCGCGCCAGCGCCCGCTCGGCCGCGGTGATGTCGCGCGTCACGCTCACCACGCCGCCCTCGGGCGTGCGCCGCTCGATGGCGTGGATCACCATGCCGTTGGCGAGCTCCTGCTCGTACATGCCGTTGCCGCTCGCGTGCAGCGCGAGGCGCCGCTCCAGCCAGGCCTGCCGGTCGGCGTCGCTGGTCTCGCCGAGCAGCGCGGCGGCCGCCTCCGCCAGGCGGCGGAACGGCACGCCGGTGCCGATGACGTCGCGCACCCAGGGGAAGATCTCCACGTAGCGGCGGTTCCAGGCCACGATGCGGTCCTGCGAGTCGCACAGCAGGAAGCCGTCGGCCATGGCGCCGAGCGCCTGGTCCAGCGTCGCCTTGGCGCGCGCGACCTCGGCGCGCGCATTCGCGAGCCGGGCCATCTGCCAGTGGATGAAGCCGCCGGCGCAGAGGAACATCATGATGAACGCGCTGGCGACGCGCAGCATGTCGAGCCGCTCCTCGCGCCATTCCGCGAGCGCGGCGTCGAGCGGGATGCTGGCGGCGATGAGCACCGAGCGGTAGAGGGTGGGCCGCGCCACGACGATGGCCGGCACGCCGCCCAGGCGGCTGCCGGCGCGCTGCGGCTCGCCCGTGGCCTTGGCGGCCTGCAGCGGCGGCACGAGCTTCTCGCCCATCATCCGCTCGTCGGGCGGCACGCTGGTGAGGAGCTGGCCGTCGTCGCGCTCGAAGGTGACCGTGAGGCCGCGGATCTCCACCGCCTGGGAGAGGATGGTGCCGAGCAGCGCCACCGGCACCTCGCCCACCACGATGCCGCGCTGGCCGCCCGGCAGCGCGATCGGCCGGCCGAAGTACAGCACGCGCTCCGACGTGGCGAAGTTGACCACCGGCGCGCTGATCGAGAGCTGGGGCGCCGGCTGGGCCAGCAGCCCTTCCGCGAAGCCCTGCGGGAGCTGGATGCCCATGCGCTGGCTGTTCGGCTGCGCGGTCGCGACGATCGACCCGTCGTCGGCCATCACCGCGACGTCGCGCACCAGCAGGTGGCGGCCGGTCAGCTCCAGCAGCAGGCGGCTGGCATAGGCGGTGTCGAGCGTGCCGTCGGTGCGCACCGCGGGTCGCATCACTGCGTCGACGCCCGCGAGCAGGACGTCCACGTTGAGCAAGGTGCGGTTGAGCGCGGCCTCGGCGCCGGCGACGAAGCGCTGCGCCTTGCCTTCGCTTTCGGCGAGCGCCTCGTGCTCGCCGCGCGCGAGGAACGAGCTCGCCGCGGCGATCGTTGCCGCGACGAACAGCGTCACCACGCCCCAGAGGGTCACCTGGACCCGTTTCGACAACGCCATGTACGGCTCCGGGCGCGTCCTATCGGGGGGGCTTGGCGTCGAATCCGACGACCGGCCCGAGGCTGCGGTTCCACACGTCGGCGCACGAGGCGCCGCAGCGCTGCACCCAGCGCGCGAGCACGGTATCGACGAGGATCTGGCGGCGGCGCGCGTCGTCGGCGGGCTTGGTCTTCACCTCCACCATGCGGCCGCGCTTGCCCTCGAGGCAGCTGGCATGGCCGGTGTTGCAGGCGATGCCTTCGCCGGTCTCGCGCTCGGCCTCGTTCCAGATCGCCTGCTCCAGCTTGGGCATCTCCTCCTGCAGGCGCTTGCGCACGTCGGGCGCCAGGGCGTTCCAGGCGGCGGCGTTGGCGCCGAAGATCGAAAGGCCCCAGTTGATGGCCATCGAATGGACGTGCGTGGTGAGCTCGTGCAGCCCGATGGTGTTGCCGGACATCGTGCCCGTGATGGCGCACTCGATGTTGCCGCTCTTCATGTTGGGCATGATGTCGGCGAAGCTGGTCTGCACCGCCACCGCGCCGAGCGCTTCCACCAGGTCGGCCTGGGGGGGGCTGGAGGTGCGGATGCGGCGCTTCTCCAGGTCGGCCAGGCTGCCGAACGGCTTGTTGCAGAACACCACCTGCGCCGGATAGGCGTAGATCGCCAGCAGCTCGATGCCGCGCTCGCGCAGCGTCTTCTCCAGCTCGGGCCGGAACGCGGTCACGCTCCTGCGCACCGAGGCCAGGTCGGGGTTGAGGCCGGCGAGGTCGGGCGCGCTGAACACGGGCTCCGTCGTCGCCGCGAGGTTGAGCAGCGCGGTGCCGTACGGCACCACGCCGAGCTGCATCAGGCGCAGCATCTCGTTGCCGCGGATGCCGGCCCGGTCCATCGGCACGATCTCGGCCGTGATCCGGCCACCCGTGATGCGGGGCAGCTCGCGCGTCCAGAACGGCTCTTCCTGGCGCACGTACTGGCTCACGCCGGCCAGCCCGCCGACGATGCGCAAGCGCTGCGTCTCGGCATGCGCCGGCACGGACGCGAGCAGGGCAGCGGCCGCGGCCAACCCTGCCGCGAGGGTCCAACAGTGTCTGGTATGCATCGAAATCCTTGAGGCCGCCGCCTCGGGGCTGGCCCGCCGGATGATGCAGTAGGTGGCCTGCAACGGCCAGTGACGCCCTACACGAAAGTCGCGAGCGCGTGGCTTCGTTTACGTCTCATTACCCCCGCCCGCCACAGGTCGCGGGCCGAACGCTACGCTGCGCGCCCATGAGCAGTACCCGCAGTGCCCGGTTCCTCCGCGGCATCCCGGCGGCGACCCGGGCCGCCCTCGCCGCAGCGGTCCTGGCCGTCGCCGGTTGCGGCGGCGGCGGCGACGCCTCCGCCCCCGGCGCGATGGCGCCCGCCATCTCCGACGGCGGCGCCGCCGCGCCCGCCGCCTCGTTTCCCACCTGCAACCTTGCCGACTTCCGCGCCGGCCTGCTGGCGCGCGTGAACCAGGCGCGGGCCCGCGGGACCACCTGCGGCAGCGAAGGCGCCTTCGCGCCGGTGGCCGCGGTGGCCTGGAACGACGCGCTCACGCAGGCGGCGTCGGGGCATGCCGCCGACATGGCGGCGCACAACTACTTCTCGCACACCAGCCAGGACGGCCGCACGCTGTCGCAGCGCGTCGACGAGACGGGCTACCGCTGGAGCGTGCTGGGCGAGAACATCGCGGCCGGGCAGCGCACGGTCAACAGCGTGGTGGACGCCTGGCTGGCGAGCCCGGGGCATTGCGCCAACATCATGCGGCCCGAGTTCACCGAGATGGGCGTCGCCTGCGTGCCGGGACCGGCCGGCAACGACTTCGGCACCTACTGGGCGATGGAACTGGCCCGCCCGCGCTGAACCGCGCGCGCCCGGGTCGGGGCGCGACGGCCGGCCCCGCCGCCGTGGCGGTCACCGCACGCGACCGGGCGTTCAGGACGCGGCGGCGATGACCCCGCCGCCCAGGCACACGTCGCCCTCGTACAGCACGGCCGACTGGCCCGGGGTGACCGCCCATTGCGGCGTGTCGAAGGCCAGCTCGAACGCGCCGGCGTCCGCCGGCGCCAGCGTGCAGTCGGCGTCCGACTGCCGGTAGCGCGTCTTGGCGGCCATCCGGCCCGCGGGGGGAGGCTCCCCCGCGACCCAGCTCGCGTCGTCCGCGCGCAGCCGGCGGCTGAGCAGCCACGGGTGGTCGTGTCCCTGCACGACGTGCAGCGTGTTGGCCGCCATGTCCTTGCGCGCCACGAACCACGGGGCGTGCTCGCTGCCGCCCCTGGCCGCGCGGCTTTCCTTCACCCCGCCGATGCCGATGCCCTTGCGCTGGCCCAGCGTGTAGAAGCTGAGCCCCACGTGCTCGCCGACGACGCGGCCGCGGTCGTCGCGGATCGGGCCGGGCTCGTTGGCGAGGTAGCGGTTCAGGAACTCGCGGAACGGGCGCTCGCCGATGAAGCAGATCCCGGTCGAGTCCTTCTTCCTCGCGTTCGGCAGGCCGACCGCCTCCGCGATGCGCCGCACCTCGGTCTTGGGCAGCTCGCCCACCGGAAACAGCGTGCGCGCGAGCTGCGACTGGTTCAGCCGGTGCAGGAAGTAGCTCTGGTCCTTCAGCGGGTCGCGGCCCTTCAGCAGTTCGAAGCGCTCGCCGCGCCGGCGCACCCGCGCATAGTGGCCGGTGGCGATCTTCTCGGCGCCCAGGCGCAGGGCGTGGTCGAGGAACGCCTTGAACTTGATCTCGGCGTTGCACAGGACGTCCGGGTTCGGCGTGCGCCCGGCCCGGTACTCGCGCAGGAACTCGGCGAACACGCGGTCCTTGTAGTCGGCCGCGAAGTTGACGTGCTCGATCTCGATGCCCAGCACGTCGGCCACGCTGGCGGCATCGAGGAAGTCCTGGCGCGAGGAGCAGTACGCGTCGTCGTCGTCGTCCTCCCAGTTCTTCATGAAGATCGCGACCACCTCGTGGCCCGCGCGCTTCAGCAGGTGCGCCGACACGGCCGAATCGACCCCGCCCGACAGTCCCACGACGATCCGATGCTTCTTCTGCGGCGACATGCGCCGGATTGTAGGAAGCCGGGGGCCGCGGCCCCCGAAGCTTCAGCGCGTCTCGGGCGCGTAGATCGACGGATCGGTGTGGACGAGGTCGAGCGGATGGCGGCGGCCGCCCGCATGGTCCTCGATGCAGCGCAGCACCAGCGCGCTGCGGTGCCGCTCGCGGCTCGCGCGCACCTCGTCGAGCGTCATCCACAGCGTGCGCACGATGCCGGTGTCGAGCGCGCGCGACGGGTCGGCGGCGCCCGCCGCGCCGCCGAAGGCGATGCGCAGGTAGGTCACGTCCTCGTCGCGGCTCGGCCGCTGGAAGCGCGCGAGGTACACGCCGAGCACGCAGTCCGGCGTGAAGACGCGCGCGGTCTCCTCGAGCGCCTCGCGCACCGCCCCTTCCTGCGGCGACTCGCCCGGATCGAGGTGGCCGGCGGGCGTGTTCAGGCGCAGTCCTTCGGGCGTGTGCTCCTCGACGAGGAGGTAGCGGCCCGCGTCCTCGATCACCGCCGCCACCGTCACGTTGGGTTTCCAGCGTTCGCTCATCCCGCGATGCTAAAGGCTCGATCGCCGGGCAGCTTCGGCAGCGACCCGGCCCCGGTCCAGAGGGGGCGACCCGGCACATTGTGTAAGCTTCGGGGTCATTTCGCGCCGGCCAGTCACGGCAGCAACACCCGAACAGCAACTCAGGCGCCGAGGAGGCTTTCATGTGGATAGGGGTCCCGCTGGAAACAGCGGCTGGGGAAACGCGCGTGGCGGTCACGCCGGAAACGGCCAAGAAGCTGAAGTCGCAGGGGCACGCGTTGCGCGTGCAGTCGGGCGCCGGCCTGGCCGCCAGCGTCACCGACGAGCAATATGCCGCCGTGGGCGCGGAGATCACCGACGCCGTCGGCGCGTTCGGCTGCGACGTCGTGCTGAAGGTGCGCTCGCCGCTGCACAGCGAGCTGCAGCTGATGAAGACCGGCTCGGTGCTGGTGGGCATGCTGAACCCGTTCGACCGCGACAACCTGCACCGGCTGGCGGGCGCGGGCATCACGAGCTTCGCGCTGGAGGCCGCGCCGCGCACCACGCGCGCGCAGAGCATGG
>Ga0075429_100000686_pt1 | contig 26366 bp, 19 predicted proteins | sample RhiMetdeltSRZDD3_FD_75295 | JGI IMG/M metagenome (GOLD analysis project Ga0075429, IMG submission 75295) | Populus rhizosphere microbial communities from Tennessee, USA - Rhizosphere MetaG P. deltoides SRZDD3 | ecosystem: Host-associated > Plants > Roots > Rhizosphere > Soil | place: USA... | reverse complement strand
GGCTGGGACGGCTCGCCGGTGCGGGCGAATGCCGCGCCCGTCCCGGCCGGATTGGGTTCGCGGACCGCCTCTCCTATCTTGGTCGCGTCCCAGCGGGTACGGCCTGTGCCGTCCACCCCGGCCGCGAAGGCGAGGATGTCGTTCGCGGCCACTGTTCACGACCCTGCGGCGTTCCCAGGCACGCCGCGCGAGGAGTGCGATCGCAATGCGATTCCCCGTACTGCGCCGTCTCGCCGTTCTGCTGATGCTCGCGGCGTTCACGGCAACCGCCAGCGCCGCGGACAAGCCGAAGGACAAGGGCAAGGATAAGGGCAAGGGCGGCGCTCCGCCTGCGGGCGCAGCCGGCGCCGCCGGCGCGTCCGACAAGGACAAGCCGTTCACCGAGTGGTCCAAGCTCACGAAGGACGCCGAGCAGAAGAAGGGCTTCTTCACGTACTGGAAGAAGCGCGACAACCTCTACCTCGAGCTCTCGAAGGACCAGCTGAACCAGCCGTTTCTGTACGTGGTCAGCTTCTCGCGGGGCATCGGTTCCAACTTCGTGCTCGGCGGACTGCCGCTGGACGATCGCATGCTGCAGTTCGAGCGCCACGGCGACCGCATCGCGCTCGTGCACGTGAACACCTGGCTCACCGCGCCCAAGGACCAGCCCATCGGCAAGGCGCGCGAGCTGTCCACGCCGCAGTCCATCGTGCAGCTGTTCAAGATCGAGAGCGAGCAGGACTCGAGCAAGAACGTGCTCATCGACCTGGGCTCGATGCTGCTCTCGGACGTCACCGACCTGGGCGAAGGGCTCAAGGCCCGTCTCGGGAACGTATCCGTGCGCTTCGACAAGGACCGATCGGTGCTCGGCAGCCTCAAGACGTTCCCCGACAACGCCGAGTTCGAGGTCACGCTGACGTATTCGCCGAACGACCGCTCGCGGCTGGACCTCGAGTCCGTGCCGGACGACCGCTACATCCCGATCGGCGTGCACTACTCGTTCTCGCGGCTGCCCGCGAACCCCATGGCGCGGCGCTGGGCGGACAACCGCGTCGGCTACTTCCTCGAGGCCACGAAGGACTTCTCGCGCGACGAGAAGGAGAACTTCTGGCTGCGCTACATCAACCGCTGGCGGCTCGAGAAGAAGGACCCGTCGGCCGCGCTGAGCGAGCCGGTCAAGCCGATCGTCTACTACATCGACTGGACGGTGCCGGACAAGTACCGCCCGTGGGTGAAGGAGGGCGTGGAGAAGTGGCAGAAGGCGTTCGAGGCCGCCGGCTTCAAGAACGCCATCGTCGCCATGGACCCGCCGAAGGACGATCCCGACTGGGATGCCGAGGACGTGCGCTACAGCACGCTGCGCTGGATCACCTCGAGCGAGCCCAGCTTCGGGGCGATCGGGCCGTCGCGAGTGGACCCGCGCTCGGGTGAGATCTTCGACTCGGACATCCTGTTCGAGCAGAGCATGTTCCAGAACTACGCGAACTCGTACCGGCGCTTCGCCGGCCCGGAGCCCATCGCCGCGGCCGCGCTGCCCGAGAACGCGCTCAAGAACCTGCCCAAGGGCATGGAGCTCGCGCACCTGTGCATGGCCGGCGACGCGCTCGCGATGGCCGGTGAACTGCAGCACGTCGCGATGCTCATGGACGGCTCGCTCGAGCCCGGCAGCCCGATCCCCGACGCGTTCATGAAGACGGCGGTCGAGTGGGTGGTGATGCACGAGGTCGGGCACGCGCTCGGCCTGCGCCACAACTTCCGCTCCAGCACGAGCACGCCCTACCCGCAACTTCAAGATCAGTCGTTCACCGGCACGCGAGGTCTGTACTCGTCGGTCATGGAGTACCCCAGCCCGAACATCGACTACACGCGCACCAAGCAGGGCGACTGGTACACCACGACGACGGGCACGTACGACGTCTGGGCGATCCGCTACGGCTACACGCCCAGCGGTGCGTCCTCGCCGGACGAGGACTACAAGTTCGTGCGTGCGATCGCGAACGAATCGCTGCAACCGGGGCACGAGTACTCGACTGACGAGGACACCTACCCCTCGGACGCACCGGATCCGCGCTCGAACATCTATGACCTCGGCGACGACCCGCTGCAGTTCATGAAGGACCGCACGGCCTTCCTGGCCAAGACCTGGCGCTCGCCGACGTTCGAGGATCGCGTGGTGGGCAAGTCCGGTGACCTCACTGCGCTGCGACGTGCGCTGGACAGCATGGCGCAGCAGTACGCGATCGCCGCGGGCATGGCGGTCAAGTACGCGGGCGGCTCTTACATGACGCGCGTCGAGCGCGGCCAGCCGGGCGAGAAGAACCCGGTCGAGCCGGTGCCGCCGGCGAAGCAGCGTGAGGCCATGGACCTGATCGGCCAGCGCGTCTGGGCCGCGGATGCGATGAGCGCCCCGCCCGCGTTGCTCGAGCGCCTCGCTCCGAACCGATGGTCGCACTGGGGCATGGGCCCGGGTGGCACGTTCGCCGGCCGGCAGGATTACGCCTGGAACGACCGCGTGCTGGCGATCCAGACCACGGTGATGAACGGTGCGACGTCACCGGCACTCATGGCCCGGCTGCGCGAGCAGGAGACGCGGGTGAAGGAGCCCTACCGGTTGTCGGAGCACTTCGACAAGCTCACCAAGTCCATCTGGGGCGAGGTGGGCGCGTCGAACCCGGCGCTGATCAAGCCGCTGGACGGCCCGCACACGCGCCGCGAACTGCAGCGCGCGTTCGTGGACCGCATGGCGAACCTGGTCGCGGACCCGCCGCCCACCGCTCCGGATGACGCCCGTGCGCTGGCGCGCCTGACGCTCACGCGCGTGGATTCCCGTTGTGCGCGTGCGCTGGCCGCGGAAGGCCCGATCGGCGACAACACGCGCGCCCACCTGATCGAGACGCGCGCGCGCATCAAGCGCGCGCTCGAGGCCAGCCGCTCGGCCGACCCCACGCCGGCCGCGCGTCCGGGTGGCCCGATGGGCGTGAGCATGGAAGGCCGCTGAGACATCACACGGCCGCTACCGGGCCGTGAACGAGTTGTACCGAGGTCCGAAGAGCCCCGGGGACGCGATCCCCGGGGCTCTTCCACCGGTGCCCGGTGGGCACGGGCCCGACGCGCCAACGAACGCGGCTGGTGCACACCGCGAACCGGGATACTGCTGGATACCAATGGTTTCCGGGCGAGCGCTCGGCACTCACTCTAAGTCGGTGCCGGCGACGATCGGGTAGCATTCGGCTAAGCTTCGCGTCGACCGCGTGGTTCAGCGCCACGCGAAGGACCGGGCGACCACCCGCACCGGATGTGACGAAGCGGCCCCTACGCCTCGTTGTTGGAGGATCGATCTCAAGACTGCATCTGGCCGTTCTCGCCTCGCTGGTCCTGACGCTTCCTGCGGTGTCGGCGAACGCGGGCACGGTCGAGCTTCGGGCACAGGCCGGCGTGCTCTGGATCGACGGGAATCGCATCCCGCCACCGTTCGACTTTCGCGTGGACTACTCCGTCCTGGCAGGCGACACGATCTGGTCGCGCGTCGCCATCAATGGCGTGCCCATCAAGCAATTGAGTTTCATGGAACGGGATCCTGGCAGCCGCACCGTTCGGTCGCGCTGCGACTCCCTCCTGGCAGCGGCCAGCGCCGCTGCGGTCGGCACGCGAGCGCTGTCGCATTCCGAGCGCACCCGGATCATCGCGCACGCCTATGCGACGGTGTCGAGCTGTGTCGACTCCGTTCGCGTCACCTCGGAGGAGACGTTCCTCGCGTTTCGTCGAGGTGAGCTCGAACCGCTCCAGTACCAAGTGGCCAACGAGGCGATCGCCTGGCCCGCCAAACGTAGCGCGGGCATCATCGTCCGGGTGCGCGCATTGCGCGGCCACTTGGACGGTGGAGGGGGACTCTTGATCTCGAAATTCCTCACCATCGTGCCCACGTCAGTCGTGCCTCAACTGCTCAGGGACGTCGAAGCGGCCCAGCGCGGTCAGCTCACCACGAGCAAGGTGATCCTCCATCCCAGGGACATTGGTCTGTTCAGGGATCCGATTCCACTCGCGCATCGAACCGACTGGCCTGAGTAGCACGCCCGGTCCGCCGCGCCTCGCGGCCGGCTCAGCGGCCGGGCGGGGGCTCCGGTTTCGACACGCGCACGGGCCGGCCCTGCCAGCCTTGTAGCGCGCCGGTCACCACGGCCTCGGCGGGGCGACCGCGCGGGTCGAACGCGTCGTGGACCTCGGCCGCACTCCCCCACTTCCAGAAGTACACGCCCGCCAGCCACTCGGGCGTGTCCAGTGCGGCGACCGCGGCGGTGAGGCAGGCGCGCTGCATGTCGGCGTCGGTCGCGGCTGCGGGCTCCTCCCACGGACGCACCGGGGCGTCGGGGCTCGGCGCGTAGCCCAACTCGGCGATCAGCACCGGCCGGCCGAAGCGGCGTGCGAGCGGCGCAAGTGAGGCCACGGCGCGATCGGCGCCGCGGCGCAGCACGCGTGGATCCCGCGTGCGCTTCTCGGACAGCGGTGCGTAGAACGAGACCGCGATGACGTCGAGTGCATCCCAGAACGGCACACGCGCGGCCTCGTCCCAGTTGGCGTTGTAGGAGATCAAGCCGTCGTAGACGCGGCGCACCGAGCCGGCGAGGTCGCGCCAGCGCGCGGGACTCGCCGCAGTCGCACTCGAGAGCTCGTGGCCCAGGAATAACCCGTCCAGGCCCTCGCGGTCGGCGAACAGGGCCCAGTGGATCAGGATCTCCTCGTAGGCCTCGAAGAACCTGGGCCAGCCGGAGGGGCCGAACGCCAGGTCGCCCGCCCAGCCGCGCGTCCACACATGGGGCTTGAGCCACACGCGCAGCCCCAACGCATGCGCGCGTGCGGCCGCTTCGGCCACCGCCTCGTCGCTCTCGCCGTCGGGGCCGAAGTCGGTGCTGTTGCCGAGCACGGGTTGGCGCGGGTCCGCGAGCCAGGCGAACGGGGTGAGCGAGACCCAGCCGGCTCCCGCGTCGCGCAGCCGCGTGAGTTGCCGCGCCGCACCCGAGGAGAGATAGCCGCGTTCGAGGCCGACCGAATGTTCGAGGCACACGCCGCGCTGGAAGCCCTGCGAAGGCCGCCAGGGTTCGCGGCGGCTGCGCGCGGCCAGCTGCTGGCCTTCGCGAGCGAGCGATTCGGCAAGCGAACGGTAGCGCGCCTCGACCGCACGTGTCGGCACGCCCGCGAGCCGGCACAGGCTGTCGAGTGTGCCGGGCGCCGAGGCGCGCAACACCGCGAGCACTGCCGCCCGCTGCGACGCCGCGGGCGCGCAGTCCCACACCGCACGCACCAGCAGCGCGCGCGACGGCTCGCGCACCAGTGGCGAACGCCACAGCGCACCGTCGCGCGCCGCCGCCTGGGCGGCAGTCGCCAGCCGGCCGGCCTGTTCCAGCCGTGCCACCGCGCGCTCGAGCGGCTCGCCCTCGAACCGGTTCGCGAACTGCACCCCGGCCGCGCGCAGGAAACGCGACTCCGGCGAGGCTCCACACTGGACCAGCCGAGCCGCGGCCACGCTCCACAGGTCCAGCGCCGAGCGGCCCGCGGGCAGCGCGGCCTCCACGCTCACCGCGTCGGCGGTTCGCACCAAGTGCTCGGCATGCGTGTCGCGCGTCTGGAAGCCCTTGCTCTCGAGGTCGCGATGCAGCGTCAGCGTGAGGACCGCACCCGCCGGTGCGCTGAACCCCTGGGACTCCAGCCGCGCGAGCAGCGCGCCCGCTGCTGCACCCACCGGCGCGGCCGCCGCCAGGTTCGCCGGCGAACGCAGCCGCACGCCCCCGGTGACCGTGACTCGCAGCGCGCGCTCGTAGCGCTCGCGCTCGGCCTCGCGATCGCGGTCGAGCGAGGCGTCGTAGGCCCACGGCTTGGCCGAGGTCTGCGCGAAGCGGCCCGAGCGCACGAGCTCGCCGTCTCGCATGATGCGGAAGTCCTCGTCGCCGAACGCGAACCCGCCGCGGCGCGCGAGCGCCGCGGGCGAGTTGCTGGCGGCGAGGATCAGGAACCAGCGCGGCTCGAGCGGATTCGGCCACGACAGGTGGATCGCATCCAGCGGCTGGTCGTAGAGCCGGCCCTGCCAGCGGAACGTCGCGCCTTCGAACGACACCGGGAGCGCGGGCGCCAGTCGGCGCGTCCAGTCGTTCTCGCGCGGGGATCCCACCAGGTAGACCGGGCCCGCGGCGAGCCGCGCTTCGGTGACGTCGCGGTCGGCCAGCACGCGACTGGAGTCGGTGCCGAAGACGCGCGTGGCGAGCGTGACGGCTCGTGCGCGCAGCAGTGCGGTCGCGGCCGGGTCGCGTGTGCCGTAGACGAACGTGAACGGCGGCGAGGTGGGGATCGCCGCTTCCATCTGCGGACGCGTGTGGCGCGGCGGCTGCAATCCGGCGGCAAGCGCCCCGCTGGCGGCGAACGCGGCCAGCCACATCGCGGCGGCGGACCCGGCGAGCGCGCGGTGCGGGGACCGGCGGTGCATGCGCGCGCTCAGCGCGGGATGACGCTGTCGACCTGGAAGCGGATCACGTAGGTGCGCGGCTGGCCTTCGACGATGAACACGAGGTCCACGCCGAACACCATGTTCGCGTAGGTGGGCGCGCTGGAGTCCTCGGGGAGCAGCGGACGGCGCAGCTGCGTCTCCGGCGAGCTGCCCGGGTCCAGCAGGTCGTCGATCGAGAACACGTAGTCCGAGTAGCGCTGCAGCGGGTTGACCGTGGTCATCGCCTGCGAAGCGAACCGGTCGCGCCAGCGCGTGGTCGAGTGGCCCACCCGCGCCATCCGCTCGGCCGGCTCGCGGAACTCCGAGTGGTCCCAGTCGATCTGCACCGGCCGGCCCTGGAGGTTCTCGACGCCGAAGTAGAGTGCGTTGGGCGACGGCCGGAACGAGAACGACAGGTCGCGGTCCTTGAACGAGAAGCCGGTGCCGCTCGGCGGCTCGGTCATCCGGAACTTGTAGATGAACGCGGCGTTCGCCGAGCCCGGGATGGAACCGACGCTGTCCGCGGCCGAGCTGACCGCCGTGGAGGCGTGCCGCTCGGGGATGGTCTGGCTCATGGGTGGCGAAGCCGGGCTGCCGGGTGCGGGCGCGGAAACGCAACCGCTCACGCTGCCGGCCAGTGCCGCCACGAGTGCCGCGATCAGGGGTCGACGCATCGAGACCAGCCTAACGAAGCCGGCGCGCCCGAGGCAAATCGCGCCCGGAGTTGGTCCGGCGAGCCGCGACCGGCAGGCACGAACCGCAGCACGCTCTAGAAAGGAGGCGGCCCCGCGTAGCCCGTGAGTTCCACATAGCCGTCGCCGGTCACGGCGCGGCCGCGGCTCGTGCCCGACACGCGCACGCGACCCTCCCAGTAGGCGAGCCCGCGCATGCTCTCGACGACCAGCTCCTGGTCCGTCACGGTCGGAGCCAGCGACAGCTCGAGCTCCTCGCCCGCCACGCGCACGCGCCAGCCGCTCGGGTAGCGCGCACCGGTGCGAGCGCTCCTCCACTCGCCGAGCGCTCGCACGTCGAACGCCTCGCGCGGCAACGAACGCCAGCGGCCGTCCGCCTCGACCAGCGTGCCCGACGAGAGCGGTTCGATGCCGCCGTTTTGGAGCCTCAGCTGGTAGAGCATGAGATCGCGGCCGTCGTCCAGGTGCACGCTGAACCAGTCCCAGCCCGCGTGCGTGCCGCGCATGCGGTCGCTGGAGAACTCGTGGTCCATCCACGACAGCCCCTCCACCTCGAGCGTGTCGCCCCCCACCACGAGCCGGCCGCCGGTGGCCAGGCGCGTGAGCGAGTAGTAGTGCGAGGCGTTGCCTTGGCCCGCGGACTTCTGGCTCACGCCATCGCGGCCGTGCACGACGGGCGGCTTCCGGGGCTCGAGCCGCAGGTCCAGCGAGAAGTCCGCTCCGCGCGCCACGAGGCGGTGCGTGCGCCGGTCGGCGTCGAGCCCGGCGAAGTCGTCGCCCAGCCACACCAGGTAGCGCGTGCTGTCCGCACCCGCCAGGTCCAGTGCCTGCCGCTCGGCGCGCTCGTCGCTCCGGAAGCGCCCGGCCCGGTCGTCGGTGAGCGCCAGGTGGCGGAAGATCACGTGCCGCGCACGCCACGCCGACGTGCTGTCGCGCGACGCACCGGGAAGCGCGACGCGGAAGAACGTCACCTCGTAGCCGAACGTGCGGCCGCCCGCGCGCAGGTGACCCGTGTAGTACCACCACTCGGTCCGGAACGACGGATGCGCCGCGTGGTCGTGCGGGAACTGGAACGTCCACGGCGGCACGGCGAGCTGGAACCCGTCCGGGTCGCGCGGGGCGGTAGCCCCCAGCGCGGCGAGGAGCACCGCCAGTGCAGAGGCCAGGCGCGTCGCGCGCGTCATTCGGTGCGCAGCGCGCCGGCGGCTTCGCCGGCGACGGCGATGCGCGCGGGCAGCAGCCCCGCGAGCGTGGCGGTGAGCGTCATGAGGACCACCGCACCCGTGAACACGCCGGGCTCGAGGGTGAGCTGGATGGTCCAGCCGAAGAACTGCCGGTTGATGACGTGGACCAGGAGCAGTGCCAGCACCAGTCCCGAGCCGCAGCCCAGCAGCGAACCCGAGAACCCGAGCAACGCGCTCTCGACGAGTACCAGCGTGCGCAGCTGCGAACGGCGTGCGCCCACCGCCCGCAGCGTGGCCAGCTCGCGGCGGCGCTGCAGCACCAGCGCGGTGAGCGTGCTCACCACGCCCAGCACCGCCACCGTGACCGCGATGCCCTGGAGCGCCCAGGTGATGCGGAACGTCTCGTCGAACACCGCCAGCACTCGGCGGCGGAGCGCCTGGTTGGGGGTGACGTACAGCCAGCGAGCCGGGCCCGCGAGCTCGAGGAACGCCGCGCGGACCTCGGCGCTGGAAGCACCGGGGGCCAGGTAGAGCGCCAGGCTCTCGGTGCGCGGTTCGGGCCACAGACGCTCGTAGAGCGAGCGATCCATGAGCACGGCACCGGCGTCGGTGCTGTAGTCCTGGAACACGCCCTCGATCCGAAGCCGCACCGCGCCCGACGCCGAGGGCAATGACACGGAGTCGCCGGCCTGCAGCCGGTGGTGATGCGCGAAGCTCTCGGTCACGGCCACACCCCCGCCGGAGATGGCACGGTTCAACACGTCGCGCGGGTCCTCGCCGCCCGAGAACGCGAGCCCGCCGTAGTCGCGCTGCACGGCCAGCTCGATGCCAACGCATTGGACGAGCCGGTCCCCCGCCGTCACGGTCGTCGCGCGGTACGTGTCCACCGCGACCACGCCCGGCAGTCGTGCCGCCGCCGCCACCAGTTCCGCCGGCAGCGACGTCGCGCCGAGTGAGGCGCGGTGACCCACCGGCTCCACGTAGAGGTCGCCCCGGAGCGTCTGCGTCACCCACTGGTCCACCGTGCGCCGGAAGCTGCCGACCATGACGGTGAGTGCCACCAGCATGCCCACCGCCACCATGAGTGCGGCGATGACCACGCTCGCTCGCGCCGCGGCCTCCTCCACCGCGCGCACGCCGAGCGTGGCGGCGATGCCGGCGCGGCGCGCCAGCGGCTCGGCGAGTCGCGCCGAAGCGCGCGTCCACGCGGGAGCCAGCAGCGAGAAGCCCGCGAGCACGAGGAATGCCGCGACGAAGCCCCCCAACGGCGCGCGCGCGAGGTGCGTCCACAGCGTCACGCCGCCCGCGGCAGCGAGCAGGCCCACGCCGGACCAGGCCAGTCGGGCGTAGGGCGGCCGGCGCGCCTCGAGGAACGAGCCCTCGCGTAAGGTCGCCGCGGCGGGTGTGGCGGCGGCCTCGAGCGCGGGTGCCAGGGACGAGACCAGCGACGACAGCACGCCGATGGCAATACCGGTGGCGAGCACACCCGAGTCGAGCCAGAGCTTGTCCGTCTGGGCGACCAGGTAGAGTGTCTCGAGCGTGCGACCCACCTGCGCCAGCGCGGCATTCGCGAGCAGGCCCCCCAGCGCGGCACCGAGCGCACCGCCGAGCGTGCCCAGCAGCAGGCCCTCGCCCAGGAACAGCACCAGCACCTGGCCGCGCGTGAGGCCGAGCGCGCGCCACACGCCGATGTCGTGGCGCTGGCGCACCACCGCCAGTGCGACGGCGTTGAAGATCAGGAACGTGCTCACGAAGATCGCGATGAACGACAGTGCCAGCAGGTTGAGCGAGAACGCGCGCACCAGGTTCTCGACCTGCTTGGTGCGCGTGCGAGGAGATTCGGCGCGCGACGCCGCCGGCAGCCAGCTTGCGAGCGAGCGCTGCACGCGGTCGCGCGCGCCCGGCTGCACGATCAGGTCCACCCGGTCCAGCCGGCCGCCGCGTGCGAACAGTTCCTGGACTGTCGCCAGGTCGGCGAGCGCGACGTTGCCGCCCATGGCCTGTTGCAACTCCTCGCGGCCGAGCAGCGCGACGATGCGAAGCGCCACCGGTGCCCCCGCAGCGAGCAGCGTCACCGTGTCGCCGGCGGCGAGACCCGCGCGTGCGGCGAACGCACGCGTCACCATCACCGTGCCGGGGCTCGCCAGCAGCTCCAGACCCGCCGCGGCCGCGAGCGTGTCGCCAGGGCCCGCGAGCCGGCCGAACGGCCGTTCCGCGAACGGGTCCAGCCCGAGCAGCAGCAGCGTCTCCTCGAAGCCCGCGCGCTCGCCCGGCTCCACCGCCGTCGCGGCCACGCGGGCGCGCTGGTCCCCCGCGGCCGCCAGCGCGTGCACTTCCACCACGGGTGCCGCGGCTGTCACGCCGGGCTCGCGGCGGATGCGTGCATAGAGCCGTTCGTCGAATCCGTCGCCGGTGGCCGAGACCTGCAGCTCGGCCCGGCCGCGCACCGCGTCCACCGTTTCGGTGAACGAGGCCAGCGACGAGCCGCTCGCGAGCCGGATGGCCACGAACACCGAGACCCCGAGCGCCACCCCCAGCACCGTGAGCGACGCCCGGCGCCACTCGCGCGCGAGTCGTCGCCACACCAGCCAGCGGAAGACGGAGAACATGCTTCAGCCGTTTCGCGTCATGGCCGCGTCGTGCACGACGCAGCCGTCGGAGAGCGTGATCACGCGATCCGCCTCCGCCGAGGCCTCGGCACTGTGCGTGACCAGTACCAGCGTCGCACCGTGGCGCCGGACGAGTGAGGCCAGCAGCGCGACCACCTGCGCGGCGGAACGCGTGTCGAGATTGCCGGTGGGCTCATCGGCCAGCACCAGCGCGGGCTCGTGGACGAGCGCGCGCGCGACCGCGGCGCGCTGGAGCTCGCCGCCCGAGAGCGTGTGCGGCCGCGCGCGAGCGCGCGGCTCGAGCCCGACCTCGGCCAGCAGCGCGCCGGCGCGAGCGAGCGCCTGCGACTCGGGCACGCCCTCCAGCAGCAGCGGCAGCGCGACGTTCTCGCGCACCTCGAGCGTGGGCAGGAGGTGGAAGAACTGGTAGACCACACCCACGCGCTCGCGGCGCAGCCGTGTGATCTCGTCATCGCCCAACCGCGACAGCGGCTGCCCGGCGAGGAACACCTCACCCGACGTGGGCCGGTCGAGCCCTGCGGCGAGGTTCAGGAGCGTGCTCTTGCCCGAACCGCTCCGCCCGACGATGGCCGTGAACGTGCCGGCGGCGAGCTCGAGCGTGAGCCCGTCGAGCGCACGCACGCGCGCCTCGCCGAGCGAGAACTCCTTCACCACCGCGTCGAAGCGCAGCGCGGGCAGGCTCACGCCGCGACCCCGGCCCGCGGCACGCCGTAGAGCCGCGCGAGCAGGGGCTCGAGCGCGGGCTCGCGCCAGCGGAAGCCCGCGCGCTCGAGCTCGGCCGGGCGCACGCGCTGGCTGGAGAGCAGCATCTCGTCCGCCTTCTCGCGGCCGAGCAGCGCGCGCAGCGCGAATGCCGGTGCGGGCAGCAGGCTGGGGCGCGCGAGCGCGTGGCCGAGCGCGCGCGCGAGGTCCGCCTGGCGAGCGGGATGCGGTGCGACGGCATTGAAGGGCCCCGACAGCGTGTCGTGCTCGATCGCGAACAGCAGCATGTCGAGCAGGTCGTGGAGCCCCACCCAACTCCACCACGCCCCGCCGCTGCCGAGCGGGCCGCCGGCGCCGAAGCGATAGGGCAGCGCCAGCTTCCCGAGGGCTCCCTGCCCCGGCCACAGCACGACTCCGATGCGCGGATGTGCCACACGCACGCCCGCGCGAGCCGCGGGAGCGGCCGCGTCCTCCCAGCGGCGACCCAGTTCCGCCAGGAAGCCCCGGCCGGGACTACTGGTCTCCTCGAGCCAGTCGTCTCCGCGATCGCCGTACCAGCCCACGGCCGACGCACTCACCAGCACGCGCGGTCCCGCGCCCTCGGCAAGGTGCCTGGCGAGCAGCGCGGTCGAAGCGACGCGGCTCTCGACCAGTTCCTGCTGGCGAGGGACGGTCCAGCGCGCGTCGGCGATCCCGGCGCCGGCCAGGTTCACGATGGCGTCGAGACCTGCCAGTGCAGCGGTATCGAGCTGGCCGCGCGCGGGGTCCCACGCCACTTCCCCTGCGCCGGCGCGACCGGCGCGCACTAAGCGCGCCACGCGGTGACCCTGCGACGTGAGGTAGGCGCACAACTGCCGGCCGAGGAAGCCGCTCGCGCCCGTCACGCCCACCGCCAGCGGACGCCGGGGCTGCGCGCCGTCGCGCTCGAGGTCGGCGCGCGTCACGGCGTGGCGCCACGCGAAGCATCGCGCGAGTTCCGTGCGCACGAGCGTATCGGCGAGGGCTCCCACGGGGCCGCCGGGCAGCCGCCACTCGAGCGTGTCCTCCAGCACGCCGCCCTCGGGCGTGTCGCGGAAGCGATGCGCATGCGCGTAGGCCGCGAACGGTCCCGACAGTTGCCGGTCGTGGAACTCCCGGCCGGCGACATAGTCGTGATGCTCGAGCCGCCAGCGGCCGGCGGGTGGGCCGAGGTCGAGCGTGACGCGCGCACCGTCGCGGATCCCTCCCGTGTGCTCGACCACACGGACGCTCCGCCACGGCGGCGACAACCGCACGAACGCGCCCTCGCGCTCGTGCCAGTCGAACGCACGCTCGGCCGCACACGGCAGGGGCGATCGGAACACCAGGCGCGCGGGCGCGCCGCGCACGACAGCCGTGGCAGGCGCGGTCAGCCCTTCCGCTCCAGTGCGCCGGTCAGCGCCTTGAGCAGGTCGATCGGCACCGGGAACACCGTCGTGCTGTTGTTCTCGGTGGCGATCTCGGCCAGCGTCTGCAGGTAGCGCAGCTGCAGCGCCGCCGGTTCGCGACCGATGATCGCGGCCGCTTCCGCCAGCCGTGTCGCCGCCTGGTACTCGCCCTCGGCGGCGATGACCTTCGCGCGGCGCTCGCGCTCGGCCTCGGCCTGCCGCGCCATGGCACGCTGCATCTCCTGCGGCAGGTCCACGTTCTTCACCGCCACCGAGGTCACCTTCACGCCCCACGGCTCGGTGTGGCGGTCGATGACCAGCTGCAGCGCCTGGTTCAGCCGCTCGCGCTCGCTCAACAGCTCGTCCAGTTCCTGCTCGCCGAGGATCGAGCGCAGCGTCGTCTGCGCGACCTGGCTGGTGGCGTACAGGAAGTTCTCGACCTGCACCACGGCGTGCGACGCGTTCACGACCCGGAAGTAGATGACGGCGTTCACCTTGACCGACACGTTGTCCTTGGTGATCACGTCCTGCGACGGCACGTCCATGGTCACCGTGCGCAGCCCCACCTTCACGAACCGGTCGATGATGGGGATCAGCAGCACGAGTCCGGGTCCGCGCTCGCCCACCAGCAGGCCGAGCCGGAACACCACCAGCCGTTCGTACTCGCGCACGATGCGGATGGAGTTCGCGAGTATCGCGATGACCGCAAATGCAATGAACAGCAAGAGCGGCAACATCAGCGTGCCGAGCGATCCCATCTCAGCCCTCCCGGGTCGAAGCCGCGGGCTGCACCCGCAGCGTGAGTCCATCGACGCCGGTCACCACCCCCTCGGCGCCCGCTTCCAGCGTCACCGGAGCTTCCGCGTTCCATACCTCGCCGTCCAGTCGCACGCGTCCGCGCGGGGCGAGAGCCTCGAGGACGAGCACGTGGCGCCCGAGCATCGCACTCGCGCCGGTGTGGCGCACCCCCCGGCGTGCGCGCAGCGCAGCACCCACCACCACCAGGAAGAACGTCACCGTGAGGCCGGTGACCGCGAACACGAGCGGACGTGCCACGCGCACGGCGCCATCGTCGAACAGGATGAGCCCGCCGATGGCGAGCGCGATGGCGCCGCCCACACCGAGCACGCCGTGGCTCTGCACCTTGACCTCGGCGAGCAGGAAGCCGATGCCGAGCAGCAACAGCGCCAGCCCGGCCACGTTCACGGGCAGCGCCGACAGCGCCAGGAAGGCGAGCAGCAGGAAGATCGCGCCGGCCACACCCGGCAGGATCGCGCCCGGGTTCTGCAACTCGAACAGGATGCCGTAGAAGCCGAGCATGAGCAGCAGGTAGGCGATGTTGGGATCGGCGAGGTGGCCGAGCGCGCGATGGCGGAACGAGGGCTGCATGCGCTCGATCGTCGCACCCGCCACGTGCAGCTCGGTGGTGGCGCCGGGCCGGCGCACGGGCCGTCCGTCGGCGAGCCGAAGCAGCTCCGGCAGCGTCGAGGCGACGAGGTCCACGACGCCCTTCTCCACCGCCTCCTTCTCGCTGGCGGCGATCGCATCGCGCACCGCGGACTCGGCCCACTTCACGTCGCGGCCGCGCTGCGCGGCCACCGTGCGCGCGAACGCGGCGGCGTCGTTGGCAGCTTTGCGTGCGAGCGTCGAGTCCATGGGGCCCTGCAGGCTCACCGGCGTGGCCGCACCGATGTTCGTGCCCGGCGCCATCGCCGCCACGTCGGCCGCGAGCGTCAGGAACACGCCGGCCGAAGCCGCGTGCGCTCCGCCGGGGGACACCCACACCACGACCGGCACCGGGCTGGCGAGGATGCGCTGCACCATCGTGCGCATGCTGCGCTCGAGCCCACCCGGCGTGTCCAGCTCGATCACGAGCGCGGCATGCCGGTCCCGCCGCGCGCGCTCGATCGCACTCGCCAGCACGTCGTCCATGATCGGCGAGACCACGCCGTCCAGCCGCACCACGAGCACATGCGGCGGGGTGGCGGCAGCCGGCTTATGCTCGGCCGCGGCCGCGGGTAGCGCGAGGGCGCACGCGAATGCCAGCGCCGCCAACCTGAAGCCGGCCCTCATGCGCGCATCGCCCCGGTGCGCCGCTCGAGCGCGGCGCGCCAGGCCTCGGGGTACTTGAGTCCGCTGCCGGTGTCGTAGATCACGACGCGGTCGGTGCGCTTCACCTCGCCGCTCGACAGCAGCTGGCGCAGCGCGGCCACGGTGGCACCGCCTTCGGGGCAGGCGAAGCAGCCTTCCTGGGTACTCAGCTCGAGCATGGCGTCCAGCATCTCCTCCTCGCTCACCGCCACGGCCGTACCGCCCGTCGAGCGTACGCCGTCGAGGATGAGCGTGTCCGCGAATGGCGAGGGCACGCGCAGACCGCTCGCCACCGTGGTGGCATTCGCCCATGGTTCCGCGCGCGCCGCACCCTGCTCGAACGCGCGCACCACGGGAGCACAGCCGCGCACCTGCACCGCGATCAATCGCGGCAGCCGCGGCCCCACCCACCCCAGTTCCTGCAGTTCGCGGAACGCCTTCGCCATGCCGACGAGCCCGGTCCCGCCGCCGGTCGGGTAGAGGATCGCGTCGGGCAGCTCCCAGTGGAGCTGTTCGGCGATCTCGTAGCCGAGCGTCTTCTTGCCCTCGAGCCGGAACGGCTCCTTGAACGTGGCCACGTTCCACCACTCGGGGGCGGGTGCCCACTCGGAGATGACGCGGCCGCAGTCGGCGATGGTGCCGGGCACGAGCCGCACCTCGGCGCCGAACGCGGCCAGCTCGATCGCGAACGCCTCGGGCGTGTCCTCGGGGATCGCGACGCGACACGGAAGTCCGGCGGCGGCGGCGTAAGCGGCCGCGGCACTGCCCGCGTTGCCGGCCGAGGGCAGCGCGATCCCGCGCCGGCCCCAGGCGAGAGCGCCGTTCACCGCCAGCGCGAGCCCGCGCGCCTTGAACGACTGCGTCGGGTTGGGGCTCTCCTCCTTCATCCACAGCGCGTCCATCCCCAGCGCCTCGGCGAGCCGCGGCAGCGGCAGCAGTGGCGTGCCGCCCTCGCCCAACCGGACGGCCGGGAATGTTGCCGAGAACGGCAGCACGACGCGGTAGCGCCACAGGTCGGTGCCGTAGCGGCCGAGGGATTCCCTCGGCACCTCGGCGCGGATCCGAGCGAGGTCGTAACGGGCGACCAGCGGGCGGCCGCACGCCGGGCAGGTGGAGCGCGGGGCGGTGAGGTCGGCGCGCGCGCCACAGTCGAAGCACTCGAGGTGCGAGAGCGCGGGATTGAACGGCTGGTTCACGAGGGGCCTCGGCGGGTGCGGGCCCGGGGCCGTTCGGCGCGAACGGCTAGTGGAACCCGCTGGCGAGTTCGTCCCGAAGCTTACAGTACGAGGCGAACCGGCGCTCGCCCACGTCCCCTCGCTCGACGGCCGCGCGCAGCGCACAGCCGGGCTCGCGGTCGTGGCGGCAGTCGCCGAACCGGCAGCCCCCGAGCAGCGGCCGGAGCTCGGGGTAGTACTCCACCAGTTCGTCCGCGTCCACGCCCCACAGCGCGAACGCGCGCACACCGGGCGTGTCGATCAGCTCCAGCCCCGGCTCGGGCCGGTACAGCACGGCGGCGGTGGTGGTGTGGCGCCCCTTCCCCGTCACCTCGTTGACCTCGCCGCGGGCGATGGTCTCGTGCGGCATGAGTCCCACCAGCAGCGTGCTCTTGCCCACGCCCGAGTGGCCCACGAACAGCGAGCGGTGGTCGTGGCAGCGTGCGCGCACCTGCTCCACGCCGCGACCGCTCGTCGCACAGGTCGCCAGCCCCTCGACGCCGGCGCGCGCGTACTCGGCCAGGATCGAGTCGGCCTCGTGGCGGTCGTCGAGGTCCACCTTGTTGAGCGCCAGCACCGCCGGAATGCCGGCGCGAGCACACTGCACCAGCACGCGGTCCACGAAGCCGTGCCGGAACTCCGGCCGCTGTACCGAGGCCACGATGAAGACCTGGTCGAGGTTCGCGGCCACGACCTGCTCCTCCTCGCGCTCGCCGGCCGCACGGCGCGAGAACGCGTTGCGCCGCGGCTCCACCTCCTCGACGACCATGCGCTCGCCGTCCCAGGCGACGCGCACACGATCGCCGGTCACCACGGCATTGCCGAGCGCGCGGCGCGGCCCACGCAACCGGGTGGGCACCGTGGCGTCGTGCCACCCGCCCGTGTCGTCCAGCAGGCGCACGCCACCGAAGTCGATGCGCGCCACGGTCGCCACCGCGGGTCTCACCACGACCCCGGTGACCACCGGGTCGGGACTCAGCGCAGGCTCCCCGGACCGGACAACGGCAGCTCGACGTGGAATTGCGCACCCTGGCCCAGCTCGCTGTCCACCGTGATCCGCCCGCCGTGGTTCTCGATGGTGCGGTGCGCGGTGGACAGCCCGAACCCGTGCCCGTCGGCCTTGGTCGTGAACATGAACTCGAACATGCGCCCCAGGTGTTCCTTCTGGATGCCCGGGCCGGTGTCCTCGACGTCGATCGCCGCCACCTGTGTGCGCGGGTCGAGCCGGGTGCGCACGGTGATGGCGCGGCGCGACTCCTGGGCCGACATGGCGTCGGCGGCGTTGACGAACAGGTTGATGAACACGCCCTGGATCTGGCCGACGTCGGCGCGCACCTGCGGCAGGCCGGACTCGAGCTGGATGTCCCACTCCACCTCGCGGAACCGCTTGTCGCCCTTCACGAACTCGATCGTGCTCGTGAGCAGGCCGTTCAGGTCCATGGGCTCCACGTTCACCCGGTTGCGCGTGTAGTCCATGAGGCCCTTCGCCAGCACGCCCATGCGCTTGCTCTGGTCGAGAATGATCTGGGCGTGACGTGGCGTGTTGTCGAACGACTGCTTCTCGGAGTCCTTGAGCAGCATCTGCGCGCGTGCGCTGATGGCGACCAGCTGGTTGTTGAGTTCGTGGCCGATGCCGGCGGCGAGCTCACCCTTGGCGGCGAACCGGGCGTTGCGCAGGTTGGCTTCCTCGGCGCGCTTGAGATCGTTGAACCGGCGGTCGGACTGGAACAGCATGAACAGCGGTGCGTAGAACAGCAGCACGCCCGGATAACCCACCGTGGTGAACGAGATCACCATGAGCGGCGTGAGCAGGAACGAGGCGGCGTCCACCTCGAGGCGCGCCATGTAGAGCCAGTCCTCGCGCAGGACCGTCGTCCAGCGGCGGTTCGTGGACCACGCCACCGCCCGGGCGACCATGGCGCGGTTGACGGCGAAGTAGCCCACGACGAGGCCCAGAAACGGCAGCATGAGCGACGTGGCCTGCGAGCGGTCCAGCACGCGGACGCCCTCACCGACCGGCAGTGCGACGCGGCCGCCGAGCAGCTCGAACAGCGACGCACCCAGCCAGGTCGCGAGTGCGACCTGTCCGGAGTTGAACGCCACGCGCACGAACGGCTTGCGCAGCACGAACAGGTCGGCGACGAGCGTGGACAGCGCCGAGATCCACACGCCGGCGCTGGTCCCCCACAGCGCCGCACTGGACAGGCCGACCGTGGCGGACAAGCTCCACGTCGCCGTTCCCGACAGCGTGTTGCTCCACATCGTCTCGGAGACGAGGCAGATCACGACCCAGGCGACGTAGTGACCCCAGTACGTCGCGAACTGGTCCGGCCGGCCAAATGCGAGCACCGCGGCAGCCGCCAGCACGGTGCCGGCGACGTAGAGGCGGAGCTTGAGGCTCACCGGACTCCCGCTCCGGCGGGCACGACGCCGAGCCCGGGAGTGTCGGACAGCTGGATCAGGCCGCGCTCGCCGGGCGCACCGGCGAACGGATCGTCCCGAAGCAGCCAGTGCCCGTCGAGGTCGAGGTAATCGACGAGCGGGGCCAACTGTGCGGCCGCGGACAGCGCGAGGCTCGATTCCACCATGGAGCCCAGCATCACCTTCATGCCGTGCGCGCGCGCGGCGTGGATCATGCGCAGCATCTCGCGCAGGCCGCCGGTCTTCATGATCTTGAGGTTCACGCCATCCACACGCCCGGCCAGCAGGCCGATGTCCGCGAGCGAGTGCGCGCTCTCGTCCGCGAACACGGGGATGGGGCTGCGTTCACGCACCCAGCGCAGGCCATCGAGATCACCGCGCGGCACCGGCTGCTCGACCAGCTCGATCCCGAGCGGCTCGATCTGGCGCAGTACGCGCACGGCGTCGGCGGCGTTCCACGCCGTGTTCGCGTCCACCTGCAGCTTGCCCGTGTAGTTCGCACGGATGCGGCGCAGGTTGTCCACGTCACCGGGGCCGCCGAGCTTCACCTTGAGGATCGGGAAGTCGCGAACGGTCTCGAGTTTGCGCGCCATCTCCTCGGGGCTCGCCATGCCGAGCGTGACGCACGAGTGCGGGGTTCGCGAACGGTCCAGACCCAGCAGCTTCCACACCGGAACGCCCAGTTTCTTGCCGATCCAGTCGTGCAGCGCCATCTCGATCGCGGCACGCGCGGCGTGCTGGCCGTGCATCACGCCATCGAGCCGGTCGTCGATGGCGTCCAGCGCGAACGGATCGTCGCCCAGCACCGGGGCCCACGCTGCGAGCGCGTGGTCCACCAGTTCTGCCGTCTCGCCGTAGTAGTGGGACGGTGCGGCCTCGCCCAGCCCCTCGATCCCCTCGTGCGTCAGGCGCACCAGCGTGTTCCGGTGCGCACGGCGCGAGCCGTGCGCGATGCGGAACTCGAACAGGGTCTGCAGCTCGAGGACTTCGGTGTGGAGGCGCATGAGAGTCCCTCCGCGGCCCGAGGGGGCCGGGGCGATGGCGTGCGGCTATTCGTTCGAAGCGCGGCGCTTGCGTTCGTCCACGCGCCGCATGAGTTCCGTGGCGACGGCCTCGGCACCGTAACGCACCGGGTCCACGGTGGGCAGCCCGGTGAGCTGCGAGATGTTCTCGAGCGTGCGGCGGGCCTCGAGGTCGTCGAGCATCATGGTGTTGATGGACAGCCCCAGCACGGGGGCGACGCGCACCCAGCCGGCGGCGCGCTCGTTGTCGCGGATGATCTCGGACAGCGCGCGGATCCGCGGCGCCGGACCCGCATCCGCGAGCTTCATGTGCGTGCGGCCGGCCTGGTGGCAGAGGACGAGGGCTTCGGGGCAGGCGCCGTGCATGAGCGCGAGCGTGACGCCGGAGTAGGCCGGATGGTGGATCGAGCCCTGGCCTTCGACCAGCACGATGTCGGCGTCGCGCGCGGCATCCACGACCATGCGCTCGACCACACCCGCCACGAAGTCGGCCACGATCGCGTCCACGGCCGCGCCCTGGTCGGCGACGAAGATGCCGGTCTGGCCGGTGGCGACGAACGCCGAGCGCGCACCGCGGCCCTGGAGCTCGGCGTGCAGTTCGAGCGCGGTGGTCATCTTGCCGACGTTACAGTCCGTGCCCACGGTGAGCACCACGACCGCATCGAGGTTCGCGGCGCGGCGCGAGGCGACGGGCCGGGTCGAGGGCGGGCGCCGCACGTCGAGGATCGAGCAGTTGTGCCGCGCGGCGAGTGCCGCGAGTTCGGGGTCGTCGGAGAGGAACACGTGCAGCCCCGAGAGCACGTCCCAGCCACGGCGCAGTGCCTCGGCCACGACATTGCGCCACGACGAGGGCAGCGTGCCTCCCTGCGGTGCGATGCCCAGCAGCAGCGTGTCGGCACCGAGCAGCGCGGCAGCGTCGAGCCCGGCGACGACCGGGATGTCCCCGCCCGCACCGACGCAATCCTCGCTGGAGCGGCCGGCGCGCGAGGAATCGATGACCGCGACCACCTCTTCGGGGCGGTAGCGGATCACGCCCAGCGCGGTCTTCGCGTCCAGCAGCGTGAAACTGCCCTCTGCCATGAGTGCGATGCGCCTGGTCTTACCCAGCATGCAACACCTTTCGAGCTCGCCGGCCGTTCGGGTCCTCAGCGCAGCGTGAACGCGCTGGCGGCCCTTCACGCCGTCAGCGCAGGGACTCGTACACCTTCACATACTTCCCGATCATCTCATCGGCACTGAAGCGTTCCAGCGCCACCCGCCGGCCACGGCGGCCCATGGTGCGGCGGAGCGTGTCGTTCATCAGCAGCTTGAGGACCGAGGCGGTGTAGCCGGCCACGTGCGTCGGGTCGTGCAGGAAGCCCGTGAACCCGTGTTCGACCACTTCCGACAGTCCGCCCGCGTTGGAGCAGACCACCGGGACCTCGGCGCTCATCGCCTCGAGCGCCACCAGGCCGAAGCTCTCGGAGGAGCTCGGCAGTAGGAATACATCGGCCAAAGGGAGCACTTCCTCCATGCAGTCCTGATTCCCGAGGAACAGGACGTCCCGGTGCACACCCAGTTCCCGGGCGAGCGCTTCGGCTCCGGCCTTCTCGGGCCCGTCGCCGACCATCACCAGCTTGGCCTGGAGGCGCTTGCGAACCTCAGCAAATACCTGAATGACGATGGGGATGTTCTTGACAGGACGGAAGTTGGACGCATGCATGAGCACCTTGGTCCCGGGCCCCCCCAGGTTCATGCGGTGAGTCCGGCGGGGGGCGAACACCTTCGGGTCGACAAAATTGTAAATGACCTCGATCGGCTTGGTGGTCCCGAACGTGGCCTCCGCCCGCTGCTTGAGGAACTGGCTGACCGCGGTGAGCCGGTCGCTCGACTGCATGCTGAACTGGGTGACGCGGAAGTAGGACGGCTCCGCCCCCACCACGGTGATGTCGGTGCCGTGCAGCGTGGTCACCACGCCGAGCTGGCGCGGCAGCATGATCTGCTTGGCGAGGTACGCACTGGTCGCGAACGGCATCGCGTAGTGCACGTGCATGACGTCGAGCGAGTAGTTCTCGACCACCTCCACCATCTTGGCCGCGAGTGCCAGGTTGCTGGGGGCTTCCTCGAACACCGGGTACGAAGCGGGCGTGGACTCGTGGAAGGAGATGTTGGGTTCGAACGTGCGCAGCCGAAACGGCAGCCGGCTCGCCACCAGGTGCACCTCGTGCCCGCGGCGCGCGAGCTCGCGCCCCAGCTCCGAAGCCACCACGCCGCTGCCGCCGAAGTGCGCGTAACAGCTGATGCCGATGCGCAGCTTGCGGCGCGCTCGTCGCTCCGGCTTCGCCCCGGCCCTCGCCGGGCGGGCGGCGCGTTTCGCCTGGGTGCGGCGGCGGCGGACCGCACCGTCACGCTTGGGCATGCGAACCTCCGCGCGAGCCCAGCAGTGCGCGCGCGTCCAGCACCGCCCATGGCCCGCGGACGCGATAGCCTTCGGCGTGCGTCACGCCGGCGAGCGCGCCCCAGGCGCGTGCGCGCGCCTCGACGGCGGCCTCGAACCCCGAGACCGTGAGGTACGTGGGTTCGCCCGCCTCCGGGTCCATCTGGCTGACGTGTGCGCGCAGCGCCGCCATGCGCTTCTCCCACACCGCACTCACGTCCACGACCAGGTGAGGTGCGGTCCCCGAACGATAGAGCGAGAACAGCAGCCGCTCCGGGCGGTGCCGCTCGCCGCTGCCGAAGCGCGCCAGGCCGGACAGGTAACAGGCCTTCGCCACCAGCTGCGAGGCCTCCACGTGATCGGGGTGTTCATCGTGCCGGTCGGGGGCGACCACCAGCGCCGGGCGGTGCCGGCGCAGGCAGGCCACGACCGCTTCGAGCTGGGCGCGGTCCTGGTGGTCGAGAGCCCCGTCCGGGAGCCCCAGCGACTCACGATGCGCCACGCCGAGGCAGGCCGCCGCCTCACGTCCCTCGCGCTCGCGGGTCGCGGAGTCCCCGCGCGTCCCCAACTCGCCGCGCGTGAGGTCCACGATGCCGGCGCCGTGGCCATGTGCGGCGAGCCGCGCGGCCAGTCCGCCCGAGGTGAGCTCGACGTCGTCGGGGTGCGCTCCGAAGAACAAGGCGTCGAGTGCCATCATCCCTCCAGCAACCAGTGCTCGAGCACACCTTCAGCGCTCCGGTCGGCGTGCTCGGCGGCATGCGCGCACAGCCCCGCCGCCACCCCGGCTCCGAGCCGCGCCAGCGGCTCGAGCGAGGCGAGCCGGCGCTCCTGCAACTTGTCACCCGGATGCAGCACGTAGCGCAAGCGACGCCACAGCGGATGCTCCCGGTCGAGCTTGCCACGCGCCTTGCTCACCACGCCCTCGACGAGCCGTGCGAGCTGGAAGTCCATCTTGCCGCGGGCCGATTCCACCATCTGCGGCAGGCTGGCGTCGAACGCGCGTGCGGTCTCCGACAGCGAAGCGAGCTGGCGCTCGAGCGAGATGCGCGCATCCGCGAGCGCGTGGCGCAGCGGCTCGGGCACGCGCGACTCGGCCAGCCGGGCCAGCACCTGGTCGGTGTGCGCCACCAGTTCCCACGCACTACATCGCGAGGCCTCGTGCAGCTCGACCGCTGCCGGCGGCAGCCACGTCGCGCCGAAGCGCAGCGCGGGTGCGGCCGCGCGCACGCCCAGCCCTTCGAACACCTCGCGCAACTGCAGCAGGTATGCCGTCTCGCCGGGGCCGCACGCCATGGCCACGGTGGGGAACACGCCATCTTGAAGCACGGGCCGCAACGCGACACTCGGCGACAGCGTCACCGACGCGCCGGCCGCGAGTGCTTCCTCGGCCGAGACCTTCACCCGGTGGCCGTCGCGGATCGCGAACACGAACGAGTCGAGCGCGGCGTCGGTGAGCGCGCGGCTCCCGGTCAGCTCCTGCATCCGTGCGCCCGCACGGCGCGCAGCGTTGTGCAGCGCATCCGCCTGGCCCAGGTAGCGATCGATGAGCGGGCGCGCCGCGGCACGGAACGCGGGCAGTCGCGGATCCACCACCACCAGCCCTTGCTCGGCGAAGATCGAGAGCCAGAGCGCGACGTTCACTTCACCCAGGTCGCGTCCCCGTTCGAGCGCGCGTTCCCAGTGGCCCCGCGCCTCGGCCTCACCCGCGAGGCCCGCCCATGCCGCCAGCGCATGCGCACCCGTCTCGCGCGCGGTGGCGGTGGCGATCGAACCGACCAGCCCGCCGTCGTCGTGCGCGTCGGCCGGCAGCGAGAAGTCGTGCAGCTGCAGCTCGGCATCGGCCACGGTGACGCTGCGGATCTCGGCGAAGTCGGAGTCCTCGCCGTGCATCCAGAACAGCGGCACGCACGCCACGCCGGTGCGCCGCGTCACGCTCGAGGCGAGCCCCACCGCGCCCGCGATCTTGTGGAGCGAGAACAGCGGGCCGCCGAGCACGGCGGGCTGCTGGCCGGCCACCGCCACCACCCGCTCGCCGCGCGCGAGCCGCTCGAGGTTCGCGAGCGAGACCGGCGACGCACCCAGCCGGCGGTGCATCTCCGCCATCTCGCGCGCCAGCGGTTCCGGCAGCGGAGCGCGCTTCGCCTCGGCGAGCGCGCGCAGCGCCGCCGTGTCACGCCACGACGTGGCCGTGCGCTCCCGGCTCACCGGTCCTCCGGCGAGCAGGTCGAGCACGATGGGGTCGCCCCCGGGGCCCTGCCCGGCAGCGACGCGGGCCCGCGCCACCAGCGGGCGCGCGGTCACCGGCATCGCCCCGGACACCATGGGCGGCGGAACGTCAGACAGGACAGGGACATGCGAGCGGCCATCGTAGTCGCCTCGGGAGCGCATGGTCAAAGCCCCGGCGAGGGTGTCGCTCCGCGCACGAGGGGTGGCGCCTTTGGATGCGCGCCCCGTCCGGGAGGCTCAGGCCCGTGAGTCGCGCGTGCCGGACGGCCCGGTGCGCGCGAGCCGCGTGCTCGTGCGGCGCGCCACCGCGCGGCCGCGCGCGTCCGCCCGCTCGGCGCCCAGCTCCAGCGCGGCCACGGCCTCGAGCGGGCTCGCGCCCACGCGCACCGCTCCCAGCATGTGGCTGACGAGCTGGCGTTCCCAACCGAGCGAGGCGAGCGACGCGATCGTGACCAGCTCGCGCGTCCGCGCATTCGCACCCGGACGCGACAGCACGCGGCCATAGCCGTGCTCGACCATCCACGTGGCCAGGTCCGGATGCAGCGTGCGCACCGCGGGGATGAGCTTCGCGTACGCGGGACCGTAGACCCGGCGGCAGAGTCGCTCGCCGCGAGCGCGCCACTGCGCAAGCCCGCCCTCGCGGCTCGCGCGCGCCCTCCCCGGCCACGCCGCGTTCAGGACGCGCAACCCCTCGAGTGCGGCCGGGTAGCCGGCGTAGAGCATGAGCATGAGGGCGCACTCCTCGGCGAGCTTCCGGGGCGCGCCCGAAGCACGCAGCATCGCCAGTGCTTCGACCGCCTCCGGCTCGCGGCCACGCGTCATCGCGGCGGCGAACCGGCACGCGGCGGTGACCGAGGGCGACAGTGGCCCCTGATCGGTGGGTCGTCCCGAAGTCGCGCTCATGAGGCGCGACACTATCGGCGCGTGGCGCGAGGCGGCAAGCCTCGCAGGATCGTCCGGCCCGAGCTCGCCGCGTGTGCGTGCGTCGAGCCCGGCAGTCGGGCCCTAGCGGCCGCCCAGCTTCGAGCGCACCGAGCGCACCACCTCGGCGACCATGGCCAGCTCGTCCACGCGTGCCAGCCGCAACGTCACCGCCAGCACCGCCAGTCCGCCCAGTCCCCCGGCCGCCACCACCGCGGCGCGCGCGGGTACGCCCAGGGCCGCCACGTCTCCCAGGCGCGACAGCCCCCAGGCCGCGAGCAGCGCGGGTACGGCCGCGGCCGCGGTGATGCGCACGAGCGAGCCCAGCATGCGCCGGCCGTCCACGCCGCCCAGCTTCGCGCGCAGCCGCCACGCGAGCTGCACCAGGTTCGCGAGGCTCGTCACCGACGTGGCGAGCGCGAGCCCGCGGTGGGCCAGGCCCCAGCCCGCGAGCGGGCCGACGAACATCAGGTTCAGCACCAGGTTCACCCCCACCGCGACGAACGTGGCGCGCACCGGCGTGCGCGTGTCCCCCAGGGCGTAGAACGCGCGCGTGAAGATGCCCACCGCGGCGAACGCCGGCAGCCCGATGCAGTACATCACCAGCGCATCGCCGGTGGCCAGGGTGTCGGCGGGCAGGAATCGGCCGTGCTGGAACAGCAGTGAGATCACCGGGCGCGCGAACACCGCCAGGAACAGCGCGGCCGGCACGGTGAGCAGGAACACCAGGCGGACGGACTCCGACAGCGTCGAGCGCACGAGCGGCAGGTCCTGCCGCACGGCCGCTCGCGACAGTGCCGGCAGGCTCACGGTCGCCACGGCGACGCCGAACAGCCCGATGGGCAGCTGCATGAGACGGAACGCATACTGGAGCCACGACACGCTGCCCTCGCGGAAACTCGCGGCGATGGCCTGGCTCACGAAGATGTTGAGCTGCGTCGCCGCCAGCCCGACGGTCGCGGGCAGCATGAGCAGGGCGACGCGCTG
>Ga0075429_100000684_pt1 | contig 26390 bp, 22 predicted proteins | sample RhiMetdeltSRZDD3_FD_75295 | JGI IMG/M metagenome (GOLD analysis project Ga0075429, IMG submission 75295) | Populus rhizosphere microbial communities from Tennessee, USA - Rhizosphere MetaG P. deltoides SRZDD3 | ecosystem: Host-associated > Plants > Roots > Rhizosphere > Soil | place: USA... | reverse complement strand
GCGGGCGATCTCCAGGCGCTGGCGCTGTCCGCCGCTCAGGTTCTTGCCGCCCTCCTCGAGGAGGGCCTCGTATTTGCCCTCGCGGGTCTCGATGACGTCCTCGAGGGCGGCGTCGCGGCAGGCCTGCTGCACGCGGGCGGGCGGAAGGGTGGCGTCCCACATCGTCACGTTCTCGGTGACGGTGCCGCCGAAGATGAAGATCTCCTGGTCGACGACCCCCAGCGAGTTCGTGATCAGAGCGCGAGGGATCCGCGTGCGCACGGTCCCGTCGAAGAGGACCTCGCCCTTCCACGGCTCGTACAAGCCGGAGATGAGCTTCGCCACCGTGGACTTGCCGCTGCCGCTGCCGCCGACGAGGGCCACGCGCTGGCCCGGCTCGATCGTCAGGTTGAAGTCCTCGATGAGGGGCGGGTCGAGGGGGCTGTAGCCGAAGGTCACGTTGCGGATCTCGACGTGGCCGGTGAGCTTGATGTTCTTGTTGTCGTCGGCCTTCTTGATCGTGTCCGGCCCCTTGGGCGCGTACTGCTTGTCCTGCGGATAACGCAGCACGTCGTCCAGGCGGTTCATGTCGCCTTCGAGCTCCTGGATGAGGCCGCCGAAGCTGACGAGGCTGGAGAGCGGGCGGTTGAAGCTCGTGACCAGGGTCTGGTACGCGACGAGCATGCCGACGGTCAAGTCGCCGTTCATGACCTTGAAGCCGCCCAGGACGTAGACGGTCATGGTGGCCATGGTCCCGACGAACTGCGGCACCGTCCCCGTCAGCTCGGTCAGGCGGCTGAGGAGCTGCTCGCCGTTCAGCGACTTCGCCTGGTAGCCGGCCCAGCGCGAGAAGAACTCGGGCTCGCCGCCGGTGGCCTTGAGCGTCTCGATCATGGCGAGGCCGTTCATGGCCGTGCCCTGCAGCTTGCCCTTGTCCTGGAGCAGGCGGCGGCTGGCGTCGGTGCGCATGCGCTGCACGAGCTGGATGCTGCCGACGTTGAGCGAGGCCACGAACACGACGGCCAGCGTCAGCCAGACGTCGTACATCAGCATCAGGATGAAATAGAAGATCAGCACGCCGAGGTCGATGACGGTGCTCGTCAGCTTGGCGGCGATGACGTTGGCCACCTTGTCGTTGATGGCGACACGCGACCCGATCTCGCCGGCGAAGCGCTGGACGAAGTACGGCACCGGCAGCCGCATGATGTGGTTGAAGAAGCGGCTGGAGTGCAGCAGGGCCAACTGGGTCTCGAGCCGCAGGAGACAGTACTTCTGCAGCCAGTTGAGCCCGATCAGGATGGCGGCGGTGACGCCCATGGCCAGGAACAGCGGCCGCAGGAGGAAGTCGCGGTTGCCGATGAGGTACTCGTCGATGAAGATCCGCGTGAACGTCGGAACGACCAGGCCCGGCATCACGAGGAACAGGCCGCAGATCACCACGTAGAGCAGCGCCTGCTGCGACTCGCTCAGCCGCTTGATGAGGGCCTTGGCCATGCTGGGCTTGTGGCCGCCCGGCTTGAAGTCGGGCCCCGGCTCGCAGGAGAGCACGACGCCGGAGTAGGAGGAGTCGAGCTCCTCCATCGTGACCTTGCGCGGGCCCTGCGCAGGATCGTTGAGGAACGCCTTCCCGCCCCCGAAGCCTTCGAGGACGAGGAAGTGGTTCATGTTCCAGAACAGGATCAGCGGGAACTTCAGGTCGTAGAGCTTCTCGAGGCTCTCGTACTTGAGGCCCTTCGCGATGAAGCCGTACTTGCGCGCGGCCTTCAGCACGTTCGACGCCTTGCTGCCGTCGCGGGAGACGCCGCACTCGACGCGCAGCTCCTCGAGGGGCACCGTGCGCCCGTAGTAGCCGAGGACGATGCCGAGCGCGGCGGCGCCGCACTCGACGGCCTCCATCTGCAGGAGGGTCGGCGCCTTCACGCGGCGGTTGGGCGGCCGCGGGATGGGAGGCTTGGGCGGCTCGGCGGGTTCGGCCGGGGGCGTGGGACTGGCCATACAGCTACATCCCGGTCGCGCGGCGGACGGCCGGAATCACGTAAGTGTACGGCTTGCGTGAGTCGACGACCAGCGAGGTGGTGGCCAGCGCGCCGCTGTCGATCTTCTTCGGTGGCCCCAGCGAGGACGACCATTTGAAGCCGTTCACCTTGTTGGTGGTGTCGGTGGACAGGCACACGCGAGCCTCGACGACGGGGCCGTTCTTGCGGTAGTCCTGCACGAGGCTGTCGTTCTTCAGCTTCTCGCGCATGTCGTCGGGCGAGGCGGCGAAGTTCGAGACCCAGAAGACCTCGCCCTGGATGTAGCCGTACTCCTCGCGCTTGACGTCGGTGGGCGAGATGCGGGCGACCTGCCCCGGCTTCACCTTGCCGGCGAGGTTGCCGGGGACGTAGATCACCGCGTGCAGGTTGCCCTCGCAATACTCGCGCTGGCCCAGGGAGGCCGTGCGCGTCAGCTCCAGGCGGATCAGCACGTCGCCCTCGCGCAGCTTGTCGCTGGGGCTCTTCAGCACCTCGACCACACGCCCCGCCTCCGGGCTCGTGATCTCCGTGGTCGTGCGGGTCAGGTTGTTCTCGAGCTGCGTGATCTCGCCCTGGATGGACGCCTCTTCGTTGAGGCGCGGCGCCATCCGCGTCTCGACCATGGCGTTCTCCCGCTCGAGGGTATTGATCTCCCCCTGCACGCCGCTGATGCGCCGTTCGAAGTCGAAGAGGACGTTCGCAGGCTTGAGCCCCTTCTCGACCAGCTCCTTCTGCGTCTTGAGCTGCTTCTGCAGGCTCCCCAGCTCGCTCTTCTTCGTGGCGATCATGTTCTTGTTGCGTTCCACGTTCATCAGGTCGGCGCTGCCCTCGCCCGAATGCTGTGCCCTCAGGCGGTTGAGCTGCTCGCGCTTCAGGGCCAGCTTCTCCTCGAGCTCCGTCCGGTCGCGGCTGATCTCGGCCAGGATCTGGCCGGACTTCACCACCGTGTCGGGAGCCACGGAGATCTTCATGAGCGTCCCGTTCATGGCCGCCTTCACTTCGTACAGGCGCTCGCCGCGGATCAGCACACCTTGTCCGTCCACGAGCTCGGGGATCGCGCCCATCACGCTCCACACGAGCACGATGAACAGGATGCCGCCGATGGTGGCGAGGGCGAGCCACCCCAGCGGCGAGGTGACCTGCATCAGGAGGTCGAGCTGCTCGGGCGACGAGACCTTCTCGATGGCGGCCTTGCGGAACATCCCTGCCTGCATGGTGCTCTCCTACTGCGCGATCAGGCCGGAGAGGTCGGCGCCTTGCACCTCTCCGTCCTGGAAACGAACGAGGGTCCCGGTTTCGAAGCGGAAGCGGGCGAGGGCCGACTCGTAGTCCTTGCGCGCGGTGACGAGCTGCTGGCGGGCCGCGGTGTAGTTCTGCTCGGTGGTGATGGCGTCGATCAGCGAGAGGTCGCCCGCCTTCATGAGCTCGACGCTGCCCCGCCAGGTGGTCTCGTGGCGGGCCATGGCCTCGATCCGAAGCTTCAGCTCGTCGGCCGCCTTCCGCAGTGAGCCCACCGCCTGGACGACGTTCTCGTCGATGATGCGGCCGAGGTTGATGGCGCGGATCTCGTCCTGGCGTAGCGTGGAGCGGGCCTGCATCAAGCGGCCGCGGGCGACGTTGTTGGCGAAGGGCGCGTTCAGCTTGAGCTGGATGCTGAGGTTCGGCGCCCAGTGGTCGCCCATCGAGTGGAGCCAGCCGCGCGGCGAGAAGTATTTCACCGGCTTGTCGCGGGGCTCACTGGCCTCGTTCACCCGCTCGTCGGCCAGCACGCGGAAGAACGCGCCCTGGTAGAAGCTGCCCATGCCGGCGCGGAGCTGCAGATCGAGGTCCCACTTCTGATCGGCCCGCACCTGGTTGACCTGGATCTCCGACCCGCGGGCCGTCTCCCGCACCGCGCGCAGGTCGGCGCGGCGCGCCCGGGCCTCCTTCGCGACCGCTTCGGCGTCGACGGCGAGCGGCTCCTTCGCGAAGTCGTCCGCCGCCTGCAGGCTGCTCGCCTCCTGCGGCGACATCCCGACGGCGTTGGCGAGGTTGACGCGGGCCTGCAGCAGCGCGATCTGCGCCGACTTCAAGCTGGAGTCGGCCTCGGCGTAGCGCGCCTCGGCGCGATCGAGCTCGTTGCGCGCCCTCTCCCCCGCCTTCACGAAGGCCTGCATGGCGTCGCGCGTCTGCTTGTTCGCATCCGCCGAGGCCTGGGTGAGGGCCAGCGACTGCTGCGCGGCCATCAGGTCGATGTAGGCCAGGGTCGTCGACAGCGTCTCCTGGGAGACGGTGTGCTCGTAGCGCAGGCGCGCCGCGCGCAGGTCGGCCTCGGCCGTCCGCTCGGGGGCGGCGGCGGAGACCTTGCCGCGGCCCTTCAGCAGCGGCTGGTCGATGACGAGCGAGGCTCCGGAGTGGAACTCGTTGGGGACGCCCTTGCCGCCGAAGATCGGGTCGAGCGGGATGTCGTCGATGTACGAGCCCTCCGGAAGGAAGCGGAAGGCCATCGCCGGCTTGCCGATGCCGTGGATCCGCGAGTTTCCCTCCACCCCGTCGAGGCTCAGCTGGAAGTTCACGATGGTGCCGAAACGCAGCGGCTTGCTGAGCTCGATCTTGAGGGCGGCCGTACGGCGGAACTCGTTGATGGGCGCCGGGCCGTTGCGCAGCAGCGCCAACGCGGTGCGGACCTCCGCCTCCTCGGACACGCGGCGGCCCTGCTCGAGCAGCTCGAAGCCGCTCTGCCGCGCGTCCTCGATGCGGTTCTGAAGGCCGAGGTTGTAGAGGTCGTTCAGGCGCTTCGAGTAGTCGAGGCTGCCGCCCGGCGTGCTGATGCCGCTCGACAGGAAACCGCCGGCGACCAGCGCCAGCTCGTCGGCCTGCTGCTGGATGTCCGCGGCGTTGTCGGGCACGCTGCCGATCCCGAGCGGCACGCAGACGAACTCCGCCGCCGACGGCGTCGACGTGGACGGGACCTCCTCCCCGGCGATGTTGCTGGGCAGGCTGGGCTCTTCGAACAGGTCGGACGTGCGGATCGTGGTGAAGCCGCCGGGGCAGACGGGCGGCCCGATGATGTGGCGCTGGATCGCGTCCACGTAGCCCTGCCGCAGGGTGGCGAACGCCTTGTTCGCCTCGTCGAGCTGCGTGCGCCGCTGGAAATCGCGCTGCCGCGAGTTGAGCGAGATCGGCGACTCGGCGTGATTGATCGAAGGCGACAGGCGCAGCAGCAGGTCGAAGTTTCCGCGGGCCTGCCGGTGGACGCCCTGCTGCCCCGCCACCGCCGCCTTTGCTTTGAGGACATCCGGCGAGCGCTCGAAGGTGGCGCGGACGGCGCTTTCGAGGGTGAACGGACCCGCCGGCTCCGCCGCCTGGAGCGCGGCGGAGACGGTGAGCGCGGCCGCGAAGCCGAAGCCGAAGATGCGCATCACTACTGCACCCGGATGGGGGCGGGGACCGCCACCAGGGTGTCCCCGGTGATCCGCGCCTGCTCGCCGTCGCGCGACACCAGCTGGCCCGCCTCGAAGCGAAGCCGCGCCAGCGTCGTGGCGAACTCCTGCTGAGCCTGCACGTATCCCAGCCGCGCGGAGGTGGTCTGCTGCTCGGTGAGCACGGTGTCGACGAGGGTGGAGTCGCCGGCCTTAAGCTTCTGCTGCTCGGCGTCGATCGTCTTGTCGTAGAACCCGACGGCGTCCTGCGCTCGCTTCAGCCGCTCGGCGGCGAGCTGCAGCGAGAGGGCCAGGCGCTCGACGTTCAAGGCCACGTTGCGGCTGAGGTCGGCGGCGTCGATCGAGGCCTGGTCGAGACTGGCCTTGCGCTGGTCGTAGCGCCCGCCCGCCTGGTTGTTGCCGATCGGGGCCTCGAAGGTGAGGCCCGCGCTGCCGCTGCGCCAGATCCAGCGGTTCATGTTGCTGCGGGAGTCCTCGCCGATGTTGACGCCCCAGAGGCTGCTGTCGAGATCGAGCTTCACGCGCTTGTCGATCCCGGCGCCGCGGGCCAGGGACGCCTGCGCCTCGCGCAGCTTGAGCGCCGCCTGCACGTCGAAGCGCTGCGTGAGGGCGGAGGCGATGAGGGCGGCCACCGCCTTGCCTTCGGCGGCCACGCCGGGGGCGGAGCCCGGGAACGGGTCGGTCGGCAGCGGCAGGCTCGAGGAGTCTTGCAGCGCCACCCCCATCACGCGCGCCAGGTTGACCCGCGCCTCGTGCAGCCGGCGATTCGCCTGCTCCACTCGGCCCTGGGCATCGAGCAGGCTGGCCATGGCGCGGGATTCGTCGGCCTTCGGCTTCTCACCGGCCTTGATCAGCGCACGGGTCAGGGTCACGAGGCTGTCCTGCAGCGTGACGGAGCGCTTCGCCACCTCGACGGAATCCGCCGCCGCGCGCGCGTCCCAGTAGGCGGTGACCGTCTGGAGGACGCTCTGTGATTCCTGGTGCAGCAGGCTCAGGCGCGCCGCCTCCTGGTCGCGCTTCGAGGCCCGCTCCGACGCCTGCACGGATCCGGCGCCGAGGCCCCGCAGCAGCGGCATGCGGACGTCGAAGCCGATCTCGCCGCGATACAGGTTCGGGACGCCCTGGCCGCCGAACTCGGAGTCGGTGCGGTCCTTGCCCATGTAGTTCTGGGCGGTGTAGCGCAGCTCGGCGTAGGGGCTCACGATGAGGCCGAAGCCGAACTGCTTGAGCAGGTCGAGGTGGAAGTCGCTGCGCTTCGAATACTGCTCCTCGGGGGCGTCGCCGAGGTTCGCCCGCGTCTGGCGCACCTGGTCGGGCACGCCGGACAGCGCCTTCACCTGGTCCTCGAAGGCCTTGATCCCGTCCCGCAGGATGTCCTGCCGCATCGTGTCGAGGTTGTTCCGCAGGTTGGCGTCTGTCGTCTGCTGGATGAGCGTGGCGAACAGCCGCATCTGCGTCTCGATCCGGAGCATCTGCTGCTTGATGGTGGGATCGGTGATGCCGCTCGTGAGATCGACGGCGCCGGGGTTCGTGAGGACGTTCGGGTTCCTCAGGTTGATCACGGACTGGTTGAGCCCGGCCAGGATCGAGTCGAGCAAGGGCAGGTTGCGCTCGATGTCGTCGCGCAGCTTCTGCTCGCGCTCCTTCACGCTGTCGCGCAGCTCGTCGCGGGTGTACTGGTAGCCCACGTTGCTGCGCAGCGTGAAGTCGAACTGTCCGTGCAGCTCACGGGTGCGGCCGGCCTTGAAGGCCAGCTCCGCCGTCTGCAGCTTGATGTTGGGATCGTTCTGCAGGGTGAGCCGTACGGCGTCGATGAGGGTGAGGCCCTGGTCGAGCTTGACCACCTGGGGCCGATAGGGCTCGTCCTCCGGTTTGTCCGCGGCGCCGGCGGCCACCCCGCCGATGAGCACGAGCACGGAAGCGAAGGCGAACAACAGTCGGTTCATTGCGTCCCCGTTTCTGGTGAAAGAGAAGGCGAGCTTAATGACCACCACGAGCCGGGCGCTTTCTTAGCACCCGGGCTCCGGGCGTGTCAAGGCAAGTGGCCGAGCTTCTTCGAGACGCCGCGCGTCTCTCCGAGAAAACTGGCCCAGGGCGCGCACCGCTTGCGCGCGAACTCGACCATCGTTTTGTACGACACCGGCGTGACGAACGTGCACTGTTGGCAACCGGCCTCCCGCAGGCGCTCGAGGGAGATCGTGTAGAGCGGCATGATACGCCCACGGCGGCCAAGATCCTTGCGCATGAAGCTGCAGGTGAAGCGTACGGTGTCCGCCGTCACTTGATGGTTGATCACCCAGCCCACGACCTCGCCCTTGTAGCGCAGGCCGAGGCTCGACGCGGGATGGAAGTTCCGATCGTGCTTCCACGGTTCGAGACCGCCGGCGATCCACGGCTTCTCCGCGTTCGACGACTGGATCCGCTCGCGTTCGGCGGGGGTGATCTCCGCCCAGGGCACCACCACGTACTCGCTCGACAGCTTGATGCGGCGGAACCACGGCGTCTGCAGGGCCTCTTCCGGGGTGAAGCGCAGCGTCACCGTGCGCGCCTCGGGGGCGCTGAAGCCGCGCTTGGCGAACACGCGCTCGACGGCGGGGATCGACGGCTTCCCCGTCATGTAGACGGCGCGCAGCTCGGCGCAGCCCTTGGCCGCGAGCTCCTGCTCGAGCTGCTCGACGAGGGTGGTGGCGACGCCGCGGCCGCGCAGGCCTTCGTCGACGAAGAGGGAGAGCAGCTCGGGCACGCCGTCGGTCGCGAGCGGGACCTCCGCCAGCGCGAGGGCGAGGATTCCCGTTCCCGCCACCGCCACCACGCCGACGGGCTGCACGAGCTTCGGGTCTCCCTGCTCCGGATGGCGCGACACGGGCCGCAGCGGCAACAGGTGCCGATAAGCGGGGAACGTCATCGACGCGCAGACGTCCTCCATCGACGGCTCGAGCCGCCGGAAGGTGACGCCGGTGAGCACCTCGTTCATACGCCCTCCATGTTCTCGAAGGCCAGGACCGAAGGCAGGGCCGCGGGCGCGGCGGCGCGCAGTAGCGCGTAGCCGATGCCCGACAGGCCGTCGAACAGACCCGGAAGCGCCACCCGCCACTGGAAGCCGGCGGTGCGCACGCCGAGACGGCCGCGCGCCTGCACCTGCTCCGCCACCCGCAGCGCCGTGGCCTCGGCCGCCACCACGAGGCCGGGCGCGCGCAAGCGCCGCCCGAGCGTGAGCAGGATGTCGGCGCGTCCGAGGTTGCCGCAGCAGAGGTGATCGAACCGGCCCATCGGGGCGCGGGCGGTGGTGTCGACGGCAGTGCGGATCTCGTCGGCGAACGGCTCGTCGCGCAGTGCCTTTGGCGTCATCGCCCGCGCCAGCGCGAGGCCCGGCGCGCCATGGCACCAGGCGATGATGTTCAGGGTGCCGCCGCCCCCGCGGACGAGGGGCCAGTTGCGCTCGGATGCCGAATACAGCGCCCGCTCGTGCTGCCACGCGCGATGCACCGCCTCCGCGAGGGCGGGCTCGCCCGTCAGCGCGTGCAGGCGCGCGAGCGCATAGGCGACGCCGGCCGCACCGTGGGCAAAGCCGGCCAGGGCGCGGCCGTCGGCCGTCGGCCACGCCGCGCCGCCGCTGGTGGGTACTTGCAAGGCGAGCAGACGCTCGCCGCAGGCACGCGCGCGCAACGACGTGGCCTCCGCGGCCGGCAACGACAGCAGGCCGAGCAGCGTGCCCGCCAGGCCGCACTCGACGTCCGTCTGCGTCTCGGCGGCGATGCGTTCCACGGTCAGGCGGCTCGCCAGCGCTTCCGCACGTGCACGCAGCGAGGGGTCACCGAGAAGGCGCGCCGCCACCGCCAGCGCGTAGACAGTCGAGCCCACGCCGGTGCCGCCGCCGATCGCGCGCCACGCGTTCGGTCCGGCGCCTTCCTCGGCCGCGTCGGCCACGCGCGCCATCTCGGCGCGGGCCCGCGCACCCCACTCGTCCTTTTGCGTCACCGCGGCGAGCGCGGCCAGAAAGAGGGCGCGGCCGGCGTGGCCGTCATAAAGGGCGAGGGCCTCGCCGCGATCGTCCGCGCCGCTCGGCGTCGGCGGCGGCAGGCGCTCGAGCTCCGTGGCCAGACGTTCGGCCGCGGCCACGAGCGCGTCGCGCGAGGAGGCGTCACCGGGGACGACGATCGCCGCGCTCGCCGGCGCCAGCGCCGCCTGCAGCAGATCGAGCTGGGCGGTGAGGTCGGCCTCGCTCAGCCCGCGCACGCGCGCGCGCACGGCCTCGAGGCCGGAGCGCACGAAGTAGCCGCTCGACCGTTCGCCGCGGGAGGACGCCGCGGTCGTCTCGTCCACCGGGATCGTGAAGCGCGGCACGTCGAGGGCCTCGAGGCTCGCGCGCTCATCGGTGACGAGCGGCCAGAGGATCGGCCGCGAGGCCTCGCGGGCAAAGACGCGCGCCAACGACTCGATGCCGAGGCTCCGCGCACGGCCGTCGCGCTGGTACCGCGGCGCGGCCAACACGTAGAGCAACGCGCCGTACTGGTCGCTGGGCCGGTAGAGGACGCGCGTGTGGCATCGCGCCATCGGTTCCAGCGGGCCGGCGGGATCGAGCAGGGCCTCGCGCTGCGACATCAAGAAGCGATACCCCTCCGCGAATCCCTCCGCCACCTCGGACGCGAACGCGTCGGGCGGCTCGCTCCTGTCGCCGCAGGACACGGCGTTCGATGCCGCGAGCTGCACCGAGGGATCCGGCTCGAAGCCGAGGGCGTCCGTTCGCTGGCCGTGCCAGCGGCGGCGCGCCAGGGTGGCGGCGTGCGGCTCGGCCGCCCGCAGGCCGCCGGCATCGTGCGCGGCCCCGGCGGCATCCATGCTGACCAGGCTCACGAGGCTGGTGGCGAGACAGGAGCCGGCGGCGCGCCTCGCCGCGCGCCCGCCTTCCTCGGCGCCGTCGGCCTCTTGGCGATCGACCGGCTGGAGCAGCGCCTCCACGTCGATCAGTATCGGCCCGTCGGGCGCGGCCACCACGTTCTCGTTGTGCAGGTCGCGCGCCCGCAGGACGTGGGCCACCGCCAGCAGCACGCCCGCGCGCCGGTAGTAGGCACCGACCGCGGCCGGCGTCTCGAGAGGGGCCGCCTCGACGTACTCCGCCCAGCCGTAGCCGTCGCGCGCCAGCATCACGAGCGGCCGCGGCGCCTCGCCCAGCCCACGCGCGCGCAGCCACGCCAGGCACTCGTGGAACCCGCGCTCCAGGGAAACGTCGCGCGGCTTGTAGACGAGCCGCCGGCCGGACGCGAACGTGAGAACGGCCACGCGCCGTCCGTCGTGATGGCGATCGGACAGGCCCGCGCTCACGCTCGCGAGAGGGCCCGGATCGGCGTCGCCGAACATCGACGCGATGGCCGCCTGGTCGGCCTCGAGCCGCTGCAGCATCTCCGTGCTCGAGTCGACCCACGTCTCGACGAGGCGCGTCATCTGCCGCGCCAGCACCGGCAGGTCCGTGAAGAGCTCGCCCAGGCCGCCGGCCAGCATCGTGCGCACGAAATCGTCGTAGGACAGTCCCGACGAGGTGAACCGCTCGTACAGCGCCAGCTCCGCCACCATCGCGATCTCGCGCCGCAGCCGCGTCTCGAGGCCCAAGGCGGCGGCCGGGGCCAACCCGTCCGCGAGCGGACCGGCGGCGCGCGCCAGGGCACGTCGCGCGACTCGCAGGAACGGCACCCAGAGCTCGACGAACGGCGGCTCGTCCTCGGAAGGCACGGCCGCCATCTCGGCGGCACCCTCCGCGGCGGCGTCCAGGAAGATCGGCAGCCAGGCCGTCCATTCCGCCGCCGCCGGCGGCGCCTCGTCCGCGACCGCGCGCGCGGCGGTGTCTTCGTCGAGCCCGTCCCACGCGAGGCGGCGCGCGAAGGCGGCGGCATCGGACGGTGAGAACACCTGCTGCCAGCGCGCCAAGGTCTGTCGTTCGGAGGGAGAGCCGGCGGGACCGCCGGCGTCCGCGTCTCGAATCGCGGCGACGCGCTCGTCGAGCGTCGCCGCGCGCCGCCCGATCTCGTCGAGGTCGAGAGGCAATGTCGAGATCAAAGTAGGTGGGGGTTTCTCGAGGAGAAGGGACGCCTGCAGGAGCCCGAGGCCCCTGCAGGCGAGGAACGAACTAGAGGCTGATGTCGACCTGCGTCGAGAGAACGGACGCGATGCAGATCTTGTCGCCGAGGCCGCCGGCCACCTTCTCCAGATCGGCGTCGCCGAGCTCCGCGCCTTCCTTGGCAACGTAGGGCAGAACGACGTACACCGTGTCGGCCGACTCCTCGACCACCTTGATCTTCATCGACTTCGGGATCTGGGTGCCGAGCTGCTTGCTGAGGACGGCGTGCGGATCCTTCATCAGGGTCTCGCGATACTTCGGGTTCTTCGCCGCCTGGCCGCTCACGATGTCGTTGATCTGTCCACGAGTCCAGCTCATTGAGAACTCTCCTTGCTTGAGTTTTTCGCACTGCAGGTCGCGACTCCTACGTCGGCCACGACCCCTTACGTGCGTCGCACGCCTTAGAGCAAGCGCGGTGCCACGCGCAGAATCCGCGGATTCCCAGGAAACACGAACATGTCGTGATCCAGCGCACGCATCGGTTGGAGGCCTGCCTCCAGAGCGATGGAGTCCCGCCTCCAACTCGCGCGAAAACACACCTTCCGCTCGCGATGACAAGAACTGGGGTGAACGGCAAGTCGACAGTCGACAGTTGACAGTCGACAGTGGGGGGCATGGGCGAGGCGCAACCGGCGAACGCCGGCGCTAATGGCCGCCGGCGCTACCACCGCTGTCCGCTCTGTCGACTGTTGACTGTTAACTGTCGACTGCCGTTGTTCGTTACGGGTTGTAGAGCCCGAAGGGCGTGACGAAGCGGTCGAGATCGCTGAAGGCGATCTTGTTGCACGCCTCGAAGAGCCCGGCGGCGTCGTACGAGCGCGTTTCGCCCGGCTGCACATCGCGCAGGAAGTCGCGCGCCTGGCCGATCGACTTGCGCGGCGCGGCGAGCGCGGCCGCGTTCAACTGCCACGTGAGCTCGATATGGACAGGGATCGTGCTGGTGTTGCGAACCTGTCCCTTCACGCGGCAGCAGCAGATCGCCGGTGGATTCACCGGCGCGCCGAGCTGCGGGCCGGTCTGCGTGGCGCTCGCCGTCGGCACGAGGGTCTGCGACACGACCTCGATCGTGATCGCCGGACCGGCGACGTTGGCGCACGAAGAGGCGAACGTGAGAGCGGCGGAGGAGAGGGCGATCACGAGCGGAGTCTTTCGCATCACGAAGGCCTTATAACGCCGGGGACCACCGGCCGTCAACCACCGAGGTCTCAAAAGCACGCGGTGAAGACCTTCTCCGGGTCCTGCGCGATACGCTCGCCGATGTCGGCCACGTCGACATGCGCCATGGCTCGGCGATAGGACTGCGTCCCGATGACGAGGTACGGCGCCCGATGGACGCGCGCCTCGATCAGGCCGACGACCTCATCCTTCCTCGCCTGAACCTTGCGGTAAACATCGAGCCAGCCGTCACGAAATGTGCGCGCCACCTCGGTGTTGGTGTTGTCGGTTTCGAAAAAAGATCGACGGGCGCGGCGCGTCGTCCGCTCCGTCAGCACTTTCTTTTGGAGGCGCCGCTCCAACTCGCCGGCGTCCATGCCGTCGAACGCGGCCGGATCGAGCGGATCGGCCAGACCGTCCACGTCGATCGCGAGATTGAAGAAGCAGTGTTCGAGATCGATCATCGTGATTCGAGGCAGGGCTCCATCCTCGCGAGCGAGAAAGGCATTCCGCGGCCGCAGGTCGGCGTTCGCAAAGAGGTAGGCGAGGGCACAGTGTCGGCCGATCTCGAATGCGAGCGGGCCGTCGACAGAGTAGTCCTCGAGCTTCGCCCCCGCCGCCTTCGAGACGATGAGGCACGGCTCCGGCCCTTCGGTGATGGCGGTGTGACAGCTCGGCATGTCGAGCGATTGCAGGACCTGGTGGGCGAAGGCGTCGACGTGGGCGGCCTCGGGAAACAGGAACCGCTTGCAGTAGACGTCGAGCGTCTGGCCGCCGGGAAAATCCACGCGCGCGGAGGCCACGAGGTTGTAGCGGCCCTGGTCGTCGTCGCCGAGCGGCCGCATTCCCGACAGGACGCCCGTGCCCCCGGCGATCGTCACCGGGTCGCCGTCGCGCAGCAGCGGCTGCAGGAAACGCCCGTCCTCGAGCGACAGCCATCCGAGCTCGGCCAACGCCGAGACGCGCGGGCCCTCGCCCTCGGCGGCCACGCGCAGCGCGCGCATACCGAGCCGCTGCGGGGCACGCACGTCGTTCTGCGCGGAGTCCCCCACCATCAGCGTCGCCGCCGGCGCGGCACCCAGGCGCGCGCAGAGGTCGAGATAGATCTGCGGCTCCGGCTTGCGGCGCCCTTCGTCGCACGAGAACGACATCGCCGCGAACGATTCGGCGAGGCCGAGCGGGGCCAGAGGCTCCTTGTGCACGCTCGAGGTATTCGAGAGCAGGCCGAGCGCATAGCCGCGCCGCTTGAGGAAGGCCAGCAGCGAGCGAGCGCCGTGGCTCAGCTGGACCGAGGCCAGCTCGCGCTCGAGCAGCCCCAGCAGCTCCTGCTGCGCGGAGGCGGCCCGCGACGGAGCCAGGGTCTCGGCGATGAAGCCGGCAAAGGCCTGGCGGTCGGGGAACGCGCGGACGAGGAGCTCGTCGCGGATGAGGCCCACCCACTGCGCAGGAGTGACTCCGAGCAGGCGCGGGATCTCCTTGTGCAGGAGCCGCTCGCGCATGTGCACGAGGGTGCCGTAGAGGTCGAAGACGACGGCCTGGATCGGCAGGGACGCTCCTAGGGCTTCAGGCGGTGGTGGCGGAGGAAGTCCATGAACTTCTGGTAGCTGGCCTGCGGGATGTGGAGACGCTCGAGGAGGTCGCGGTAGCTGTTCTGCGTCTCGAAGAGGCCGCGCTTGATCATGGCGCGGAGCTGATTGCGGTTGAGGTCGCGATCGAGGAAAGGCTTGTAGACGATCTCCCAGAAGTCCTCGCGCCCCACCGCCACGCGATGGTACAGGTCCTCGTCCGTCTCGTCCTCGCTGAGGCCGCGGGAGTCTATCTGCTCCTGGAAGTGGTGCGGCTCGATCAGGTCCCCTTCCGCCATGGCATAACCCATGGTGGCGACGCTGATGAGCTGCCGGACGTTCCCGGGCCAGTCGTACTTAGAGAGGATATCGAGGGAAGCGCTCGAGAAGGTCTTGTCGACGCCGTGCTCGGCGTGGAGCTTGCCGAGGAAATAGCTGAGCAGCACCAGCCAGTCCTCGCCGCGCTGGCGCAGCGGCGGCACCGTGAGCAGGAAGTAGCGCAGGCGGAAGAAGAGGTCGTGGCGGAATTCCTGCGCGACCATCAGCTTGTCGAGCGGCCGGTTCGTAGCGGCGATCACCCGCACGTTGACCGAGTGCGTGGAGTCGGCGCCGAGAGGCTGGCACTCGCCCGAGGCCAGCGCGCGCAGCAGCATGACTTGCGCGCTCATGTGCAGATCGGCGATCTCGTCGAGGAAGATGACGCCGCGGTCGGCGGTGTCGAAGCATCCCTTGCGGTCGGCCACCGCACCGGTGAAGCTGCCCTTGCGATGTCCGAAGAGCTCGCTGACCGTGAGATGCCCGTCCTGGTACTGCGGGCAGTTCACGGAGACGAAGGGCCGGCCGCGCCGCGGCCCGAGCAGGTACAGCGCCTGCGCCAACGCTTCCTTGCCGGACCCGCTTTCGCCGATGACGAGGACGGGGCCGCTGTGCGGAGCGACCTTCACGATCTTGCCGAGCAGCTCCAGGAAGGTACGATCGCGTCCGACCATCTCGACGGCACGGCTCTCGCCCCATTGCTCGACGGAGAGCCCGCGGACGTGCTGGGCCACATCCCCCAGAAATCGATGCGTCGTTGCGGGATTGGAAGTGGCAGCAGCCATGTTCGACATCGTTGCGGGGGAACGCCAATGGCCACGGATTATCGGGGACGCCACGGCCCAACAAACGACCGCCACGCAGTATACCCGCAAACGAACCACCTGCAACGACTATACTGTGATGTCTCGAATGCCTCGGCTCACGCTCACTAAGGGTCCGCAATCCGGCACCGGCTTCCCCTTCGAAAATACCGTCGTCGTGGGCCGCGGCAGCACCGCCGACGTCGCCATCGACGACACCACCGTCTCGCGGCGGCATGCCCGCCTCGTCCGGGAGACGGATGGATGGAGCGTGGCCGATCTCGGCACGCCCAACGGGACCTGGGTGAACGGCACGCGCATCCTGCAGGCCACGCGTCTCAAGAACGGCGACGAGCTCCGCCTCGGCACCGCCGACCTGCGCTTCGAGGACACGGCGCGCGGGGCACACGCGGACACGCCGTCCGTGTCGATCGTCGACAAGGCTCCCATGGCGGGCGCGGTGGTGGCGCGCATGGAGGCCAACGCGCCGGCGACGGGCGGACAGGACACGGTCCGACTGCAGGCTCTCGCCCGCCGTCTCGAGTTCTTGAGCGATCTGTCCGGGCCGCTCGCGCAGACCTTCGATGAAGCCGCGCAGCTCGACCGGATCATCGACAAGCTGTTCGAGCTGCTGCCGCAAGCGGAGCGCGGGTTCATCATCGTTCTGAAGGAAGGCAGCGAGGAGCTCGAGCCGCGGGCGGTCCGCAAGCGATCGGGCGACCCCGCCGGCATCACCGTGAGCCGCACGCTCGTGAACGAGGCCATCACCAAGCGGCAGGGCATCCTGAGCGTGGACGCGATGTCCGATCATCGCTGGACGGAGGCCGCCTCCGTGGCCGGCCTCAGCCTTCGCTCGGTGGTGTGCGTGCCGATCGTGGCGCAGGACGAGGTCTTCGGTGTCATCCAGGTCGACAGCACGCGTCCCGGCGTGCCCTTCAGCCAGGAGGACATGGCCTTGATGCTCGGCATCTCGCGCCAGCTCGCCCTCGCCCTGGGCAACGCGCGGCTGCACGCGCGCCTCGTGCACCAGGAGCTGATGGAGCACGATCTCGCCCTGGCCGGCCGGCTGCAGCAGCGCTTCCTGCCGAAGAAGCTGCCCGAGGTTCCCGGCTACTCGTTCGCCGTCGAGTACAGCCCCGCCTTCGAGGTCGGCGGCGATCTGTATTACTTCCTCGAGCTGGCCCACGGCTGTGTGGGCATCGCGGTGGGCGACGTCTCCGGCAAGGGCGTCTCCGCGGCCCTCTGCATGGCCAAGCTCACGAGCGAGCTGCGGTACCACTCGGTGGGACAGACGGAGCCGTGCCTCATCCTGGAGCGGGTGAACCGCGCCCTCATCTCCGAGCTCGAGGAGGGCATGTTCGTCACCGTCGCCCTGCTCGTGCTCGACCCGGCCCGGGGTGAGCTCAAGGTCTCGCTGGCCGGACACCCGTCGCCGCTGGCGCGCGACGCCGCCGGCCACATCGTCGAGCTCGGGCGCACGGGGGGCTCGCCCCTGGGCGTGACCGAGGATGCGACGTTCGCCCAGGACAGCTACACGCTCGACCGCTCGGACGTCGTGGTGGTCTTCAGCGACGGCGTCACCGAGGCCCTCGACAAGAGAAAGGCGCTCTTCGGAGACGATCGCTTCGCGGCGTCGGTCAAGCGTGCGGTCCCGAAGCCGTCGGCCGTGAAAGACGCCGTGCTCGAGGACGTGGACGCCTTCGTGGCCGGCGCCCCGCAGAGCGACGATCTCACCCTCGTCTGCTTCGGCCGGGACTGAAGCTCTACCGCCGGCTCCCCTCGGCATCCGCCAGCGCCGCCACGAACGCGCGCAGCTCGCGCAGGACCTCGGCCTCCCGGGTCAAGAAGACGAAGTGGCCGGCACCGGGCAGGTCGACGATCCGCGCTTGCGGCGCGCCTCGTCTCAGGTTGGCGAGCCCTCGATCGACGTAGGCCTTCGTGGCCTTCCGGAATTCCGCGATGGCGGCGCGTTCTTCGTCGTTCTTCGGCGCTTCGTCGGGACCCGGCGGTGCCTCCGGCGGTTGGGGCAGCTCACAGAGCAACAGCACAGGCACAGTGATTCTCGAGTAGTCCCTCTTCCTCGCCCCGGCACCGATGGCCTCATGGATCCGCCGAGGTGTCTTGTAGGCGCCCATACCACCGTCTTCACGCGTGGCGAACCCGTTCCGCAGCTCCGCTTCCGGAAACGCGAACCCTTGTGTGCACATCTGCCACTCGCGATATCCGGCGAACGAGTCCCTGTCCTCCGGACATCGCCGGGGCCGCGGAGGCGGCAGCTTCGCGAGCAGCGCCCGGTAAGCCGGATCGCTGGCCGGCCAGTCCGTCGGATCGCCGAGGGCGTCCAGGTAGACGAGACCTCCGAGACGTTTCGAATGTCGAGTGCCGATCGTGGTCAGCTCACCACCCGCCATCGAGTGGCCGACGAGCACGGGCTCCTCGATCTTCAGGGCGTCGAGGACGCGAACGATGTCGTCCGCGAGGCGCTGCTCGTCGTAGCCCGATTCGGGCTGGCTCGACGCGCCGTAACCCCGCCGCGTGATCGCGTAGACGTGGCCGACTTCGGTCAACTTCGGGCCGAGGTCATCGTAAACGTGCGCGCTGTGTCCCGAGCCGGCGAGCAGCACGATGGGCCGGCCGCGGCCGCCCCAGTCGAGGGCTTCGAGTCGGACGCCGGGCTCGACGGTGACGAACGTGACCTCGTGCTTCGACGGGTCCTGCCATGGGATCGGGCGCGCGGGGTCGATGGCGCTCGCCACCGCGCCGGCGTAGGCCACGGCCAAGATCAGCGTCCTCATGGGTTCAGGTCGTCACCTGCCGGCGTCACCTTGCCGCCGCGACGGACGACGACGTCGACCTGGTTCGAGCGCCAGCCGCCGATCCAGAACGACAGCTTGTACCGGCCGGCGGGGACGACCTGCGGAAGCGGATGAGCGCCGGAGCGCACCGTCGCTTCCTTTTGGTGCCATGACAGGTTGGAGAGCCGACCGGTCCAGGCCCTGGAGGACAGCGCCTCGATCTCGAGAAGGGTGCCGTTCTTGGCCGGCGCGGCGGAGTCTCCAGAGAGATCGAGCGGCGCGTGATAGGAAAGGCTGGGCGCGTAGGGCTCCCGCTCCTCGTTGCGCGGGTCGGGTGTCAGCACGAGCTCCACCGCCGCCGTCGAGCTCAAGGGCGACGGCGCGGGGTTCTCCGCGCGAAGGCTGAACTCTTCGCCCTGCTCGACGCTCACCTTCGTGATCAGGCGCTGGATGCCGCGCCCCGGCGGCGCCGGGGCCGCCGCGCCGAGCGCGACGGCCGCAGTGAGAACGATCAGCATCTGCCCCTCCGTGCCAAGTGAGCCACTCGCGTGTCCTTCATCAGGGTAGTCCAACCTCGCGGCCCCATGGGAATTGCGTCGGCGGCTTCAGCTTGAAGCCGGTGAACCAGTGCGATCGGCTCGAGGGCTTCCATAGTAGTCACCTGCGGCAACGAGACCTCATGTGATGTATGAGGCTACTCGGCCCGGGCCGAGTAACGAAAGGTAACCCGGCGAGTCGAACTCGTCCTGAACAAGTGCGGTAACCGCCGCCGTGTTGGTTCAGCTCGTCACCGTGCTCTTTCGCGGTGGGGTCAGGTTTGTCCTCTGGGTCGCCGACGATCTACGCACTCATTGCTGCTCACGCACGGGCCTGCCAAACTCTTCCCAACTCGGTAGCGGCTCGAAAGACCCCTTCGAGGTACACGTAGTTGTCGTTCAACGCGGTGAACTCAGGCTTGAGAGGCAGTTCGTCGAGGCCAACCGAGTGCATCAGCAGCATCCGCTCGAAGTCCTCTCGATGGAGATAGAGAGCGGAAAACTCGAACTCCAAGTGGGCATAGCCGGCGATACGCACTGCCTTTCCATCGAAGTCCTGGGGGCCTCACGATGAGTTGCAGCAACGACGCGCTAGTAGCGTCGGGGCGCTGCGGCACCAGCGCCCGCCGACTTGCAGCGGAAAGCCCGGCGGTGTCCCGCGTCGACGGAACGGATGCCTCGCGTCGACAGGCAAGCGCCAGTAGAACCCCGGCGGCAAGAACGCGCCTCATGACGCGCCTGCTCATGGCCCACAACCCCATCCAAGCCCTTGAGTGCCGTCAGCAGGTGGAGTGAAACAGCCCGCCCACCTTGTGTTCCTCCGCGAGCTGGTTGTAGAGCGCGACCGCGGCGCGCGTTTCCTCGACGTGAACGGCGATGCCCTTGGACCGGAGGAGCTCGAGGGTCTCGGGGCACGTCTGCAGCACGAGGTCCATCCCGCGGCTCAACACGATCACGGTACTTCCCCGTTCCAGCAGTTCCGTTACATCCGACGGTTGGATGCCGGGAACATGCCGCGTGCCCGTCTCGCTCCAGTCCCACTCGCGGCCACCGCCCGGGTAGAGTTTGAAATCCTTCCCGGGTCCAACACCTTCCACTTCCATCCGCCCCCAGGAAATGTGAGTGATCCTCGGTGAACGAGCCGCGCGTTCAGAACCTGTGCTCATACCCGCATGCTACTGCTTGAGCTGCTGCAGCACGTGCGTGGTCCCGAGCTCGCGCGGAAAGATCGGCCGCTGGCCCGTCGTGTCGTACACGCCCAGGGAGATGAAGGCCTCCTTCTCGGCCGGCTTGTTCCCGAGGGCGAGATACCAGAAGAGGACGGGATCGACGCTCTTCTCCTGGCACTTCTGCAGGAAAGGCGCGACCTCCGCGTCCTTCATGGCGGACTCATCGGTCTTGTCGGGATGTGGACCGGTCCGCGTCGCCACCATGCCGCCGAGCCCCGTCCCCACGACGGTGCCGACCACGATCACACCCAGGATCACCGCCGCGCTCCAGTCCAGCCAGACGCCGGCCGCCCCCGCGACGATGCCGGCCAGGATCAGCCCGCCCGCGAAGCCGCAGCCGAGCATCGACATCCACGACTTGCGGACCATCCAGCCCTGATAGCGCTTGCAACTCGGGCACATCGACTCGCCCTTGTTCCCGGCCTTGCTGATGTTCGTCAGCGAGCCGACCGCCTGCCTCATCGCGCTCTGCCGCATGCCCTCGTCGCTGGAGATGAGCGGAACGCCGGTGGCCTTGAACTCCGAGCGGTCTCCCCACACGTAGGTGAACGGCTGCCGGCAGTGCTCGCACAGGATGCGCCGGCACTGCGCGTACTGGATGTTCAGCGTGAGGGTCTTGTAGACGATGACGGGCATGCAGCGCTCCTTGGCTCGGGAGACGTGGAGAGGGCGTGACGATCGGCCGCGAACAGCGGGGCGGCGGCGCCGTAGGCGAACCAGTCGAGCGAACGCGTATCGTCGAGGAAGCGAGCGCGATCGGCGTCGGTGGATGCGGCAAATTGCGAAGCCCCCGCGCAGGCGTAGTCCGGCGATCCACAACCGAAACCGCGCAGCAGGCGGAACGCGACGCGGGGCCGGATCTCATGGCCGTTCCATCGCCGCGGATGCAGAAGGCAGCCCACCTGCTGCTCGCCCTCGTCGCGAAACGCCGCGAACGCGCACACCGCGCGCGCGGCCAGGCGGGTGCGCAGGCGCGGTCCGATAAACGGCAGCCACAGGAGGGGCGCCCAGAGCAGGTCGGTGCCGCGACGCGCGCGGAGCTCATGCCAGAGAAGGGCCAGTGCGTGCGGCGCTTGATCCTTATTGAGGTGTCGTGCGAACAGTCCACGGTGGCGCCGCAGACGCGCGGTCAACACATCGCGCGAGACGGTGCCGCTCCAGCAGCACGCGCCACAGGTCTTCCCCCCGACGGAGCAGATCACTACGCCTCCGGACCCTCGACGGGAGGGACCGTATCACGGCGGACCCACCGCCTTCAACTACTATCCGTAAACCGTCCCGATTGATGCCAGTTTGACCGACGCGGCGGGTGTCCGGAGAGAATCGGTGCGCCGCAGGAAGGCTACTTCCGGAACCGATCGGTCAGAGACCGGCGATTCCGAAGGCGCATCCGGCCGAGTGGCCCTGGTCGCAGGCCTTCATGAAGTAGGAACGGGCGCGCTTCTTGTTCGGCCGGACACCCTTGCCCGCCGAGTACGCAGCACCCGCCTCGAAACACGCGTTCGCAATCTTCGCCTCGCAGCCGCGCTCGAACAGCTCCAGCGCCCGGGCCGGGTCAACGGGAGCCCCCTCGCCTTTGGCGTGCGCGTTGCCCAGGAAATAGCAGCCGGCCGCTGACTCCCATCGACACTTCTCGAGGGTCTCGCAGTCGCACGCCTCGCGACATTTCGCTCGACAACTGCCGCGCCACAGCTCGGCCGCCCGTGCGACGTCTTTCGGCACGCCGCTGCCATCGTGATAGAGGAACCCGAGACTGTTGCACGCGCCCACAACGCCGGCGGCGCACGCCTTCTGATAGTACTCAGCCGACCGGGCTGGATCCTTCGCGACTCCTTCACCACGACCGTAGGCACGACCGAGAAAGCAACAGCCCGCGCCGCCGTCGAGGGCGCACGCCTTCTCGAAGTAGGCAATCGCGCGCGCTTGATCCTGCGGCACCGCGCCCTGACCGAAGAAGTAGTCGTTGCCGACCTTAGCGCACGCGTCGGCCCGGCCGCTGTCGCAGGCCGCGGCCAGTCGAGCCACGGCCTCGGGCGGCGGCTGGATGCCCTCAGCGCCGGCCGGGACCGCTTCCTGCGCTGCGCACGAAGCGGCGCCCACAACTACGAGGATCCATGCAATCGGCACCTGACGCATTCGCTTCTTCTTCCTCACTCGGCCTTGGGCTTCTGCTCTCGACCTGCGGCGTCCTCAAAATACCTCGGTCACGTCGGGGGTTTTCGCCAGCCGTGCCCGTGCGAACGTGCCGCGGACTCCGTTGGTGAGACCCACGAAGACGAAGATCGCCAACACGCCGACGCCGTGACCCTGCGCCAGCGAGAAGATGACGTTGGCCAGGAAAAGCATGAACGCGATGACCGCCGCCGTCCGCCATCGACGCCAGATTCCCAGTCCGCAGAGCGCGAAGATGGCGGCGTCGGCCAGGCCGGCCACGTTGGACGCCAGTGAGACGACGACGCCCAGCACCGCCAGCGCGAAAGCGGCCCAGTAACCGAGCGCAATGGCATCGTCGGCCCCGGAGATGTCGTCGAGATCAGGCCAGAAGGTACGCCACCTCGACGGCTTGTATCCGGGGTTGGGCTGGCCGCAGCGTGGACAGACCCGAAGATGATCGATCAGCGGCTCGCCGCAAACACAGTCCTGAAGCAGCAGCACAGAACCCTCCAGTCCTTCTCGGCGAGGAGTAGGGCCGCTACGGCACCAAACGGTCGAGGATCCGGCTCAGCAGTCGGTCCGAGATGGATGTCGTGGGGAATCGCGACGAATACAGGGCCTCGTCGCCGCTGCTGAGGATGCGGACGACCTGGGCCGCCACCGCGCTCGGGCGGACCTCCTCGGCCATCACCGTGGCCGGCTCGGCCGGTTCGGCGGGCTCGGCCGCGGCCGGCCGGTCGGCGGGAGCCGACGCGGGCGACTGGGCGGCAGCGGCGAACTGCGCGGCGAACGGGTTCGCTTGCGGTGCGAACGGATTGGGCTGAGGCGCGAACGGATTCGCGGGCGCCGCGGGGGCGGCCGCCGCGCGCTGCTCCGTCTTCGGCTTCTTCGCATCCTCTTTGAGAGGCGGCAGCGGCGTGGAGGCCGCCAGCGCCACCGCGTCCGCGCGGGCGCCCACGATCGCGAAGTCGCGATCGAAGCCGGAGATCGAGAAGACCTTCCGCACCTCGTCGCGCAAGCCGCTGATCACGAGCTTGCCGCCGCCGCGGACCAGACGGCGGGTCACCATGAGCAGGACGCGCAGGGCCGCGCTGCTCAGGTAATCGACCTTCTTCATGTCGACGACGATCAACCGCGCCTTGGCGTCGAGAACGGCGAGCAGCTTCTTCTCGAACGGCGCGCACGTCTGGGTATTGAGGCCCTCGGAGGGCGCGAGGATCGTGACCTCGCCTTCCTTGACCTCCTCGATGTCCACCGTCTAGCGCTCGCGGAAGAAGAAGTAGTGGGTGCCGATCTGGATGCGGTCGCCTTCCTTCAGCTTGTGCTCGGTGACGCGATCGCCGTTGACGTACGTCCCGTTGTTCGAGTTGTTGTCGACGAGGGTGTAGGTCCCGTCCTCGGCGAGCGTGAGCCGCGCATGCCGGCGCGAGACCTCGGGCTTGTCGAGAGCGATCGAGTTGTCGGGGGTGCGGCCGATGGTGGTGAGCGCCCCGAGAACGAAGGGCGGGCCTTCCGTGCCTTCGAGATCGGGGACGAGACGCGCGCCCGGCATGAGCATGGTCCCGTACTGCGGCGGCGGCGCGCTGGCCAGGGCCATGGCCTCCTCGCGGCTCACCGCGATCGTCCCGAAGTCCACGGGTGGCGTGGCGCCCGCGTCCATCATCTGACCGGCGTTGGTCATGGTGGCGCTCGTCGCCGACCGCGCGGGCGGCGGTGGCGCCGGGACCACGGGTGGGGGCGGCGGAGGTGGAGGCTCCGGCGGATCGGGCTCGGCGGGTACGACCTCGACGAACCGCGCGAGGATCTTGTCCGAATCGTCGAAGTCCGCTTGCGCGGCGGCCAGGCCCTCCTGCGACTGCGTGCGCTTCTTGTCGAAGTCCTCGTCGGAGAGCTCGCCGATGTCGTGGCGAAACTCGCACTCGCTGAGGTCGAGCTTCGCGCTCTCCAGCCCCTTCTGGAGCCGCCCGTGCAGCGCCCGCAGCTTCGTCTGCTCGGCGCGCGCCTTGATGCGGAGCGGGCGGGCCTGGGCATCGAGGGCCTTGAGCCGCGCGTCGTAGTCCGCCATGACGCGCTGGTAGATGATCTCGGATACCTTCTCCTTCGACTCGTTGGCCTTGTCGATGAGCTTCTGCACGACGTCGTTCTCGGCCTTGATCTTGGCCAGCGCCTCGACGTCCGCGGTATCGATCTCTTGCAGCTCCTTCAGCATGCTTTAACCCACCCGGAACGTCGTCTTGATGAGGCCGAAGCTGACCTCGTCGCCGTCCTTGAGCTTGGCCGACCCGCCGGCCTTCACCCGTTTGCCGTTCACGAACGTCCCGTTGCGCACGCCCGGCTCCTCGCGCAGAACGAAGTCGGCGCCTTCGCGGGCGATGGTGGCGTGGCGCCGGCTGAGCGACCGCTGAGTGTCGACGGGCGACAACACGATGTCGGGGGCGAAGCCCGTCGAGGGATCCTCGCGGCCGATCAGGGCATCGCGATCGAGAGGCAGCGGGAACTCCGTGCCACCCTCGTGGATGAGGCGCGCGGGCATCGGGCCCTTCACCGCCGGGCGCGAGCCGGTGACACGCACGGGGGCAATCGAGACGGCCGAGGTGCCGGCGCGGGCGGCGGTGAGGCTGACCTCCATGCTGCGCTGCAGCCGCCGGGACAGCCGGCGCACCATGCGCAGGCCGATCTCGGGATCACGGCGCAGAAGCTCGACGAGCAGCGAGCCGTCGAGGCGGATGACCTTGGCGGCGGTGACCGCGCGGGCCGAGCACGGGTGCGGTGTCCCGTCGAGCATGGCGCCCTCGCCGGCGAAGTCCCCGGCATCGAGGAGTCCGAGCCGGGCGAGGTCTCCGCCCTCGGTCTTCACGAGCTCGATGGTGCCCTCCTGGACGAGGATCATGTCCTGGGCCGCTTCGCCCTCGCGAAAGAGGTAGTCGCCGGCCTTGACCGCCGCGACCGGCGCTTCCTCCGCTTCACCCTTGGAGACGAGCTTGACCATGGCCGGATGATTCTAGCCTGATCCTGGCGGTCTGCGCCTCTAGAACCGAATCTTCACGTCGGCGTCACCGCTGGTGTGGATGGCGTCGATGAACCGCACCCGGTGCGGGCGCGTGGTCATCACGAGGGTGTGGGTGCGCACGCCGCCGCCGAAGAAGCGGACGCCGCGCAGGAGCGAGCCGTCGGTCACACCCGAGGCGGCGAAGATGATGTCCTTCCCGGGCGCGAGGTCGTTCGTGTGGTACACGCGGTTGATGCCCTTGATGCCCATACGCTCGAGACGGGCGTGGTCGGAGTCCTTGGTGACCACGAGCTTGCCCTGGATCTCGCCATTCAGGCAGCGCATGGCGGCCGCGGTCAAGACGCCTTCCGGCGCCCCGCCGATCCCCATCAGCGCATGGATGTTCGTGCCCACCACGGCGGCGGCGATGCCGGCGGAGAGATCGCCGTCGCCGATGAGCTTGATGCGGGCCCCCGCGCGCCGGATATCCGCGATCAGCTTGTCGTGCCGCGGCCGCTCGAGGACCATGACCGCGAGGTCCGTGACCTTGCGCCCGAGCGAGCGCGCGATGGCCTCGAGGTTGTCGGCCACCGGCGCGTTGATGTCGACGTTGCCGCGGGAGGACGGGCCGACCACCAGCTTCTCCATGTAGATGTCCGGGGCATGGAGCAGCCCCCCGCGCTCGGCTGCCGCCAGCACGGTGATGGCGTTGGGGGCGCCCGTCGCGCAGAGGTTCGTACCCTCGAGGGGGTCGACGGCGATGTCCACCGCCTCCCCGCCGCGGCCCACCGCCTCGCCGATGAACAGCATCGGCGCCTCGTCGCGCTCGCCTTCGCCGATGACGATGCGTCCCTCGATGTCGAGGGTCTCCATCTCTTTGCGCATGGCCTCGACGGCGACGTGGTCGGAGTACTTGCGGTCGCCGTGTCCGGTGGTGCGGGCGGACTCGATGGCGGCGGACTCCACCACCCGCACGAACTCGAGAGGAAGGTCTTTGGGGTTCATGGGTTCCATGGACGGCAGTTATGAGTTATGAGTTATGAGTTTTGAGTGAGTCACCACGGACGACTCCCACGACCGCTCGAGCCCACGGCTTCGGCACGGCGGCGAGTAGGGCCACTCATGACTCATGACTCAAAACTCATGACTTTCTATACGCCGGCAGCTCCACGCGGCGGGGCTTGTCCTGACGGTAGCCCAGCGCGTAGTCGGCCTGCATGATCTTGTGGATCTCGCGGGTGCCTTCGTAGATGACGGCGCCCTTGCAATTGCGATAGAAGCGGCCGACCGGGTATTCGTCGGAGTAGCCGTTGGCGCCGTG
>Ga0075429_100000683_pt1 | contig 26402 bp, 25 predicted proteins | sample RhiMetdeltSRZDD3_FD_75295 | JGI IMG/M metagenome (GOLD analysis project Ga0075429, IMG submission 75295) | Populus rhizosphere microbial communities from Tennessee, USA - Rhizosphere MetaG P. deltoides SRZDD3 | ecosystem: Host-associated > Plants > Roots > Rhizosphere > Soil | place: USA... | reverse complement strand
CGAAATCGCGGTCTGCCTCGTATCCGGCATTCGCAAACAGGCTGACGTTGACCGCGAACGCCGAAGACGTGATCAGCGCGGTGTAGCCGTCAGGTGCGGCCTTGGCGACCTGCACGGCGCCAACGTTCCCGCCCGCGCCCGGCTTGTTCTCGATGACGAGCTGCTGGCCGAGAATCTCGCTGACCTTCGGGCTCAGCAGTCGCACGATGATGTCGACCGGCCCCGCAGGCGCAAACGGCACGATGAAGTGGACCGGTTTCGTCGGCCAGGCCTGCGCAAGCGCGCCGGACGTGAAAAGCAGGCAAGCGAGCCAGGCTGCGATTCGGGTCTTCACGCGCGGCATCTTATACCCGGGCTTGCGATACAGTACCGGCGCCCATCGAGGAGCGTCCATGCCGCAACGAAAAATCACCCGCCAGGACCTGCGCGAAGCCGCGGAGAAGTTCAAGAACTGGGGCAAGTGGGGGCCGAATGACGAGATCGGCACGCTCAACTACACCCGCCCGGAGGATATCGTCGCGGCGGCGCAGCTCGTGCGCAAGGGAAAGGTGATTTCGCTCGCACTCAACTTCGACCAGCACGGGCCGCAGGGCGCAAAGAGCAAGTATCCGTCGCTCGGCCGGATCAATCCGCTGCACGTCATGCTGCGCACAGGCACCGATGCGTACTCGGGCGTGCTCGACCATCGCGGCATCCGTGCCGCGGACGACATGGTGGTGATGCCGCTGCAATGCGGCACGCAGTGGGACGGGCTCGGCCACATCTTCTACGAGAACCACATGTGGAACGGCTACGACTGCCGCGAGGTCACCAGCTTCGGCGCGCAGAAGTGCGGCATCGAGAAGACGAAGGACCGCATGGTCGGGCGCGGTGTGTTTCTCGACGTCGCACGTGCGCTCGGCAAGGACGCGCTCGATGACGGCTACGCGATCACCGGGGCGGATCTGGATCGAAGCGCCGCAACGCACGGCGTCAAGGTCGGGCGCGGCGACTACGTGATCGTGCGCACCGGGCAGATGGAAACGAAGCTTGCTGCCGGAAGCTGGGACGGATACCCGGGCGGCGACGCACCGGGCTTTTCTTTCGAGACCCTGGAATGGATCCGCCGCCACGAGATCGCGGCGATCGCAAGCGACACGTGGGGGTGCGAAGTGCGGCCCAACGAATCCGAGCCCGGCATCAACCAGCCCTGGCACTGGATCACGATCCCGATCATGGGGCTGACGATGGGCGAGATCTTCTACCTCGCGGAGCTGAGCAAGGACTGCGCCGCCGACAAGGTTTACGAGTTCCTTTTCGTCGCGCCGGCCATTCCCATTACCGGCGCCGTCGGATCGCCGACGAATCCGCTCGCGATCAAGTAACCGCCAGAGGAGAAAACCATGAGCACTCGCCGCGAATTTCTCGGGACCGCCGCCAGCGCGCTCGCCGGCATCGCGTTCGTCGGATGCGACCTGCTGACGTCAGCGCCAGCCCGTGCGCAGCCGCGCCGCCGCGAAGTAGTGGTGAACGGCAAGCGCGCTAAGGTCGTTGACATGCACGCGCATTGCGCGGTGCCCGAGGCGATGGCGCTGATGGGAATGAAGCTCGGGACGCCGGGTCCGGCGACGCGCTCCGATCTGAGCATGGTCACGCACGTATCCGAGCGGCTGCGCGCGATGGACGAGCAAGGCATCGACGTCGAGACGCTCAGCATCAACCCGTACTGGTACAAGGCCGACCGCGACCTCGCGCGCCAGCTCATCCAGCTGCAGAACGAGAAGCTCGCCGAAGCGTGCGCTGCGCATCCCGATCGCTTCGTCGCGTTCGGGACCGTCGCGTTGCAGCACCCCGATCTCGCCGCCGAGCAGCTCGAGCAAGCCGTCCGCAAATACGGCCTGCGCGGCGCGGCGATCGGCGGCAGCGTCAACGGCGAGGAAATCAGCGACCCGAAATTCCACCCGTTCTGGGCGAAGGCGGAGCAGCTCGGCGTCGTCGTCTTCATCCATCCGCAGGGCGCGGGCGTTGCGACCGAGATCCCGAACCGCTTCAAGGGCAACGGCCTGCTCGACAATGTGATCGGCAACCCGCTCGAGACCACGATCGCGCTCTCGCACCTGATTTTCGAAGGTACGCTCGATCGTTTCCCCGGTCTGAAGATCTGTGCCGCGCACGGCGGGGGCTATCTGCCTTCGTACGCGGCGCGCTCCGATCGCGGCTGCCTCACGCAGCCGACACGTTGCCCGGGCGGCGAATTCGGCTCGATCAAGAAGAAGCCGACCGAGTACCTGAAGCAGATGTACTACGACACGATGGTGTTCACGCCTGAAGGATTGCGCCACCTCGCAGCCGAAGTCGGCGCAGACCGGCTCGTCATCGGCACTGATTTTCCGTATCCGTGGACGAAGACCGCGGTCAACCACGTGCTCGAGACGCCAGGGTTGAGCGACGCGGACCGTGTCGCGATCCTCGGCGGTACCGCGGCGAAGCTCTTGGGGATCAAGGCATAGCTCGCGCATAGCCGGCACCCCGATGCTGTTCGATCCTGGTCGGCACGAGCCGCTGCTCGAGGCGCGGTGGGACGCCTCGAGCGCCCGAGAGACGATTCGCGCCATCGTGCAGGATGCGGAGCAGACCCTCGGTTCCAGCATCGTCTGGCCTGCGCATCCGCTCGATGAAGTGGCCGGGCCCCGTTCGGGACAGAAGACGTTCTACCTGGGCGCCTCAGGCACGCTATGGGCGCTGTGGTATTTGGAGCAGCAGGGGGCCGTCGAGCTCCGACTCAAGCCGTCCGATCTGATCGGACGCGTCTACGAATCCTATCTGGCCGAGCCGGATACAGGCGAAGTCGTACCGTCGTACTACCTGGGTGAGGTGGGCATCCTGCTTGTCCTTTGGCGGCTGACGCGATCGAGCGAGGCGGCTGATCGACTGTTCGCCGCCATCGAGCGGAACATTCCGAACCCTACCAACGAAGCGCTTTGGGCCGCCCCCGGCACGATGGTCGCCGCATGGCAGATGTTGCAGTGGACCGAAGAGCGTCGCTGGCACGAGTTGTTCCTCAACAACGTCGAGCAACTCTGGCAAACATGGCTGCCGAGCGAAAATGCCCGCTGCCGTCTATGGACGCAGGATCTCTACGGCAGCATCGTGCAGCTTCTAGGCGCTGGGCACGGGTTCGCCGGCAATGCTTATCCTCTACTTCGCGGCGCGGCGCTGCTTTCCGGCGAGCGGCGCGAAGCGCTCTATGACCGCTGCGTCGAAACGCTCAGCGCTACCGCAGTGTTCGAAGGCGACTGCGCCAACTGGCCCCCGAGCGTAGGCACGCCGCGCCCTGGCCGAACGGACATGCTCGTCCAGTGGTGTCATGGGGCGCCAGGGATGATCACCGGGCTCGCCCACTTTCCGCGCCGGACGTCGCCCGATCTGGACGCAATGCTGATCAAGGCGGGCGCCACCGTCTGGAATGCAGGGCCGCTGACAAAGGGCCCTGGTCTGTGCCACGGCACAGCGGGCAACGGCTGCGCGCTTCTCAATCTCTACCGGCGAACCGGCGATCCGATCTGGCTCGAGCGCGCCCGCTCGTTCGCCATGCACGCGATTGTTCAATGGGAGCGCGCACGCGCGCACTACAACCGGGGGCGGTATACGTTATGGACCGGCGACCCGGGTCTTGCCGTCTACCTATGGCAGTGCGTGACCGGAAAGGACGGCATGCCAGGACTTGATTTCCTCGATTGAGGCAGCCGGATCGCTGCCGGATCGCGCGGTAGACAGTGCGCGGTTACGCGGCGACCCCGTGCAGCCGCGAGGGTGCGACCGACTTCGCCATCCCGCCCCGGTAGGCGCCTAGCAGCCACGCGTTGAACTGCAGCAGCGTTGTCTCGAGCGGGTTGTAGTCGCGCTCGCCGAGCACCGGCATGAAGCGCGAGCCCTTGCCCTGCTGCACGCCGAGGTTCACCGGAATGTCCTGGATCCAGATCTTCTTCCCGCCCTCTCGCACGCGGCTGGTGCGCTCGTTGAAGTCGGGCAGGTCGATCGTGCTCTTCGGCAGCAGCCAGCCGCCCGCAGTGACGCGGTCGTTCGAGGCGAAGGTGGCGGTGACGCCGGTCGCGGTGACGAGCTGGTAGGAGACGGTGCCGGGCGCGAAGATCAGCGTCATGCTCGGCGGGATCAGCGCGAACGTCAGGCGCTTCCTCTGCTGCGGCGAAAGAGTCGGGATGGGCGGGAACATCGGCACCTCGCCCCAGCCGTCCTCCATCATGCCGCCGTCGGGCTTGAGCAGCGGCACGGTCCTGACGATGGCGTTATCGCCGGGCTTGAACGGCGTGAATTGCACGCCGCCGTCGGGATGGTTGCTCGGCGCGAAGTCGTGCGTGCCACGGTGCACGAACTCCGGATGGTAGGCGTCGGTGAAGTTTTCGGCGTGAATCTTCCAGTTCCACGGCAGCGGCGTGTCGGCCATCTTCGGCGGCACCGCGATCAGGCCCGCGTCCTCGTAGTTCTGCCAGAACGGCTCGAGCTTCGCCAGGCTCGGCGCGAGCGGCGCCGCGTCTGCGTCGAGGTTGACGAACAGAAAGCCGTGCCAATTCTCGAAGCGCACCGGCTGCAGGCGCTTCCTCTTGCGCAGCTCCTCGAGGTTGGGCGCGCGCGGTGCGCCAACCAGGCGTCCATTCAGGTCGTAAGTCCAGAAGTGCAGCGGGCAGCGCAGCGCGCCTGGCGTCGAGCCCGCTTCGCAGGCGATGATCTGCCCGCGGTGCTGGCAGACCGCGCTCATTGCGTTGATCTGGCCCTCGCGGTTCCTCACCACGAGCAGCGGCTCGCCGGCGACGTTCGGCGCGAGGTAATCGCCGGGCTTCGCCACCTGCTCCTCGCGCCCGACGCAGATCCAGGAGGTGGCAAAGACGGCGCGTTTCTCGAACTCGAAGAATTCGGGCGACGTGTAGCACTCCGCGGGCAGCATCGGCGCAGTGCCGTCGTCGTTGATGCGTGGCGGCAGCTTATCGAGGATCGCTTGGACGACAGGGTTCATGATTCTCTCCTGCACCGGACGTACGACCAGCGCTGCGGGCGATAGCGCCTAATATATACTCGCCGCTCCCTCGTAGCGAGGTGCCGATGTCGACCATCCTACGCAGCCTTGCCGCAGCCGCCGTCCTCGCCGTCTCCGCCGCGCCGCTGCACGCGCAAGTCACGCTCAAGCTCGGCCACGACCAGCCCGAGACCACGACACACCACCGCGCCGCGCTCAAGTTCAAGGAGCTCGTCGAGACGCGCTCCAAGGGAAGCGTGAAGGTGAACATCTTCCCGTCCAACCTGCTCGGTAACGCCACGCAGATGGTCGAGCAGGTGCAGGCGGGAGCCCTCGAGGCTGCGGTGCTGCCTACCGCATGGATCGCGCCGATTGCGCCGAGCGTGCAGGTGCTCGACCTGCCGTTCCTGTTCCCGGATCGCAAATCACTCTATCTGGTGCTCGACGGTCCGGTCGGCGCCGAGATCCTCAAGCCGCTCAACAAGGTCAACATCGAGGGCGTCGCGTTCTGGGAAAGCGGCTTCAAGCAGTTCACCGGTCAGTTCCCGATCCGCGAGCCGGCCGACTACAAGGGACGCAAGATCCGCACGATGCCGGCGGCGGTGATCCAGGAGCAGTTCAAGGCCTTTGGCGCGACGCCGACGACGATCGCGTTTGCCGAGCTCTACAGCGCGCTGCAGCAGAATGTCGTCGACGGCCAGGAGAACCCGATCGCGAGCATCGCGTCGATGCGGCTCTTCGAAGTACAGAAGTACCTGACGCTGTCCGACCATGGCTTCCTCGCCTACGCGTTCATGTTCAACAAGCCGATGCTCGACAAGCTGTCCAAGGAGAACCGCCAGATCCTGATCGATGCTGCGCGCGAAGGCAGCCGGCACCAGCGCGACATCATCGGGCAGGCGGAGAAGGAGCACCTCGAGACCTTCCGCAAGGCCGGCGTCCAGATCAGCACGCTCACCCCCGAGCAGCGCGCGAAGTTCGAGCAGGCGTCGAAACCGGTCTACGACTGGTTCACCCAGAAGTACGGCGCCGCGAACATCGACCTGATCCGCAAGGAACTCGCCGCCCAGGGCAAGAAGTAGCCAGCGCACCGGGCATCGTGCTGGCGCTCGCCGACCGCCTGCTCAGTCGCGCCGAGGAGATCTTCGTCGGCGCAGCGATGGCGTTCTCCGCGGCGCTGCTTTTCGTCAACGTGGTGCTGCGCTACTGGTTTCTCGCGCCGATCGCGTGGGCCGAGGAGTTGTCGCTCTACCTGGTCGTCTGGATGGTGTTCGTCGGCGCGAGCGTCGCGACGCGCACCCGTGGACACATCGCGATCGATCTGCTCGCGCTCGCGCTCTCGCCCGCGAACCGCCGCCTGCTCTCGCTCGGAGTCGGCATCCTGATGCTGCTGTTCCTCGCGTTCTTCGTCTATTACAGCGCCGGTCACACTCTGCGCATCCGCGATTCCGGCCAGCTCACGCCGGTGATGCTCGCGCCGATGTGGGTCGCCTACCTCGCCATGCCGGCGGGCGGCGCGCTGATGTTCCTGCGCGCCTGCCAGGTGTGGTGGCGCGTCTACCGCGCTCCCGTGATGACCGGGCCGGTGATGGATCTGCAGGATTGACGTGACGATCGCGCTCACGTTCGGCCTGCTCGCGCTCGGGCTGTTCCTCACGCTGCCGATGTTCATGGTATTGATCGGCACGTCGTTCCTGGTGCTCTGGCTCACTTCGGGGATACCGCTTTCGATCCTGCCACAGCGGGTGTTCGCCGGCCTGGAGAGCTTCCCGCTGCTCGCGATCCCGTACTTCATCCTCGCCGCCAACATCATGGGCCAGGGCGGCCTTTCGACGCGCCTGATCGCGTTCGTGCAGACCTTGATCGGCCATGTACCGGGCGGCCTCGCGATGACGGTCGTGCTGACCTGCGTCATCTTCGGCGCGATCACCGGTTCGAGCGCGTCCACGATCGTCGCGGTCGGCGGCATCCTGTATCCCGCGCTGATCAAGGCCGGCTACCCGGAGCGCTTCGCGCTCGGCGTCGTCACCGCCTCGGCGCTGATCGGCATGATCATTCCGCCCTCCAACGCGATGATCGTGTTCGGCTCGGTCGCCAACGTGTCGATCGGCGCGCTTTTCATGTCGGGCGTTGGCGCGGGGCTGGTGTTCGCCGCGGTCTACGCCTCGTATTGCTACGGCTGGGCGCTCGTCAACCACTTTCCGAGCAGCCGGCGCGCGACGCTCGGCGAAATCTGGACTGCGGCGCGCGAGGTGCTGTGGGGCCTCGGCATGCCGGTCATCATCCTCGGCGGCATCTACGGCGGCATCTTCACTGCCACCGAGGCCGCGGCGGTGTCGGTGATCTACGCCGCGTTCGTCTGCATGGTGATCTATCGCCAGCTTGACTTCGCCGGGTTGTGGAAGGTGTGCATCGACTCGGCGCTCGCGAGCGCGCGCGTGCTGATCCTGGTCGGCGCGGCAAGCCTGTTCTCCTGGCTGCTGACGGTGACCGGCGCGACGCAGGCGATCGTCGCGCCGCTCGCCGCCTTCAAGGATTCGCCGACGATGATTCTGCTGTTCGCCAACGTCGCGCTGCTGATCGCCGGCATGTTCGTCGACGTGTTCTCCAATCTGCTCATCCTGATCCCGATCCTGCTCGGCCCGGTCACTGCGGCGGGCGTGGGCGGCGTGCACTTCGGCATCATTGCCACTGTCAACAGCGACATCGGCAACATCACGCCGCCCTTCGGCCTCAACCTGTTCGTGGCCAGCGGCGCGTTCGACAAGCCGTACATGACCGTAGTGCGCGCTGTCCTTCCGTGGCTCGGGCTCTCTCTGCTCGCGCTTGCCATCGTGACGTACATCCCCGAGATCAGCCTCTGGCTGCCAAAGCAGCTCTATCCGGGGATTCGCTGATCGCTCAGCCGAATCGCTGCCGGATCATGCGGTAGAGCGCGCGCAGGCCCGTGGCTTCACCGCCTTCGGGACGCCCCGGCCGCGGCTTGCTGTTCGACGCCATGATGTCGAGATGCGCCCACGGGGTGGACTCGCGCACGAATTCCGCCAGATAGAGCGCGCCGATGATCGAACCGGCGAACGGCCCGTCGGCGACGTTGTTGAAGTCGGCAACCTTGCTGTCGATCAGCTTGCGATACGGCTTCCAGATCGGCAGGCGCCAGATCGGATCGGCGACGTCGACGCTTGCGCGCAGGATCGCTTCCGCCAACGCGTCGTCATTGCAGAACAGCGCCTGCACCTCCGGGCCGAGCGCTACGCGCGCGGCGCCGGTCAAAGTCGCGCAATCGACGAGCAGGCTCGGGTTCTCGCTGTCCGCTTCAAAGAGCGCATCGCACAGGATCAATCGGCCCTCGGCATCGGTATTGCCGATCTCGACCGTCTTGCCGCTGCGGGTGCGGACGATGTCGAGCGGACGGATGGCGTTCGCGGAGACCGAGTTTTCGACCGCCGGAATGAGAACGCGCAGGCGGATCGGCGCCTTCGCGCTCATCAATGCGCTCGCCAGTCCCAGCACCACGGCAGCGCCGCCCATGTCCTTTTTCATTTGCAGCATGTTTGCCGCGGGCTTGAGGTCGAGCCCGCCGGTGTCGAAGCACACGCCTTTGCCGACGAGCGTCACCTTCGGCGCGTTTTTCCGGCCCCAGCGCAGATCGATCAGGCAGGGTGGACGGCTGCTTGCGCGACCGACGGCGTGGACGGTCGGATAGTTTTTCTTCAACAGGTCGCTGCCCGAAATGACGGTGCAGCTCGCGTCGTACTGCCTCGCCACTTTCGATGCCGCAGCCGCAAGCTCCGGTGGCCCGAGGTCTTCGGCCGGGGTGTTGATCAGATCGCGCGCGAGAAAGACGCCGCGCGCCAGCCGCTCGACTTCCTGGCGGTCGGCTTGTGCTGGCCAGACGAGGTTTGCGAAGCCGCGCTTCGGCGTCTTGTAGCGTGTAAACGCATACGCACCCAGCGCCCACCCGAGCGCGACCTTTGTCGCGCGCTCGCGATCGAGCCGCGCATCGAGACGATATCTGCCTTCTGGCAGCGAGTCCGGCAGCCCGGCCAGCGCCCACAGCGGGTCTCGCTCCGGGCTCGCGCCCACGACGACCTTGTTGGGACGTCCGTCGCTATCAGGCAGGAACACGAACTTCCCAGGCTCGGCAGCGAAGCCCAGCGTCTTCAGCCACGCGCGCTCGCGCGCCGGCGCCTTGGCAAGCGATCTGGCCAGTCCCTCCTTGTCGATCGTGCTGATCGTGATGGCGCCGCTCTTCTCGTCGGTGAGTGTGTTCAGCACTGTTATCTCCATGCGGGTGATGAGGGTGAGCGGCCGAAGTCGCACGCCAGACCGCGACCGCTCGCTTTCGCGCGCTCGTAGATCCGAACGGCAGCGGCCACATCCTGGATTGCCGTGCCGGTGGAGTCGAAGATCGTGATCTCGTCGTCTTCCATCCGGCCGGGCTTTTTCGCGGCGGCGAGCTCAGGCAGCGTGGCGTAAACGTCGTTCGCCGTCATCACGCCCGCTGCGACGGCATGGTGCAAATCGCCCATCGACAGGCACTGCTCCAGCAGGTCGACGACGACTTTCGCCCGCGCCATCAGCCGCGGCGCCAATTCGCTCTTGTCGGGACTGTCGGCGCCGACTGCGGCGATGAAGGTGCCGGGCTGAACGTCGGATTCATGCAGGAAAGGCGTACGCGAGGTCGTGCACGTCACGATCAGATCGCTTGTCTTCGCCGCTGCCGCGCGGTCTTCTGCGCAGCGGATTTCAAGACCCAGCTGCGGTGACATTTCATCGGCGAACGCCGCCGCCGCGCCGGCATCGACGTCCCAGACGTAGACGCGCTGAAGCGTGAACTCATCATTCAAAGCCGCGAGCTGCGCGCGCGCCTGCTCGCCGCAGCCATAGAGCGTGAGCGAAGCTGCATCGCGGCGCGCGAGATAGCGCGCGGCGAGGGCGCTTGCCGCCGCGGTACGCCGCAGCGTCACCTCGATCGAGTCCATGATCGCGAGCAGCGATCCGTTGCGCGCATCGGACAGGATGATGGCGCCCTGGATCGTCGGCAAACCGTTTCGCAATGGATTTCCGGGGAAGTTGCCGTTGATCTTGACGGCGACGAAGGCGGCACCGTCTGTTCTGCGAAGCGACGCGCCCTTGGCATGAAAGCCGCCCTGATCCGCGGCGATGTGCATCGGCGGCGCGACGGTTGCGTGACCCAACGCGACAGCCTTGAACGCCTCCTCCGCGCTCGCACGGTAGTCGGCGAGCGGCATCAACCCGGCGATCTCGGCGCGGGTCAAAACGAGCGCCGAAGGCACCTGCCGTATGGGTTTCTGAGATTTCCTTGCTTCGTCCACAGCTCCTCCCGCGCCGGTGGCGGCGGGTCAAAGCAGAGCTTGGACGGAGATCGTCTGCGGGGAGCCTGCATTCCCCGTGCGACGCAATGTAGCAACTTGATTCCTGGCGTGCAAGTCCAGCGACCGAGGACTATCTCCTCTTTCGCGCCCCCTTGGTAACCCTCTTCTTCGGCAGCGGTGCCGGGTTCGGCACTTCCTCGGCGACGCAGAAGACGCCGCCCTGGTAGAGCTCGGCGGTCGCGTCTCCCGGCTTCTCGCGCGCGAGCACGTCGGCGGCGTAGGTCTCGGAGTTGTCGAGCGGCTTATAACCCAGGCGAAAGGCATTCGCGTTGTCGTACCAGGCGCGCGTGTTCGCCGAGATGCCATAGACGATCTCGAAGCGGATGTCGGGATGCTCGATGCCGATCGATACGAGCTGAGCAATGTCACGGGGGCTGATCCAGATCGACAGCCTGCGCTTGTCGATCGGCTCGGGGTTGACGTTGCCGATCCGGATCATCAGGAACCGCATGCCGTACTTGTCGGCGTACAGGCTGCCGAGCGCTTCGCCGAACACCTTGGAAACGCCGTAGCGGCTGTCGGGCTTGATGTACACGCGATCGTCGATCGTCTGCGTTCGCTTGTAGAAACCCACTGCATGGTTGGAGGTCGGAAAGATGATGCGCTTCACGCCATTCCTGCGTGCTGCCTCGAACACGTTGTAGCAACCGATGATGTTCGCGCTGAGGATCCCTTCCCACGGCCCCTCCACGGAATAGCCGCCGAGGTGAATGATCGCATCGACGCCCTTCGTGATGCGCAGCGCGTCGGCCATCCTCGAGACGTCGGCGCGCACGAAGGTTTCGCTGCCGACCTTCTTCAGCGGTCGCAGGTCGGAAGCGCGGATACGATACTTGCGAGCAAGCTCGCGCCGCAAATGCGTGCCGACGTCGCCCGCAGCTCCGGTGATCAGGATGGTCTTCATGTTGTTTTCCTCAATTGGCCGAAAGAAATTCACCGACGATGCGATTGAACTCCGCCGCGCGCTCGAAGTAGACCGAGTGGCCCGCCCGCGGCACGCACGCCGCGCGTCCTCCTTCCGCCAGCGCCGCAAGCGGCGCGGCGGCGGCCGCGGGGAAGACGCAGTCCTCATCGCCCGTGATGAACAACACGGGCATTTTCAGGCGCGCGAGCAGCGCCGGGTCCTGAACCCACAGCTGCCTGAGCCTGGCGCGCACCGCTTCGCGAAAATCCGCGGGCGTGAGACCGTTGATCTGGCGATACAGGCGCGCGAACGCGGGTTGCTCGCGCTCCATGCGCTCGCCGATCGCCACGCTGAGGTCGCGCGCCTGGAGATCCGCAAAGGTCTTCTTGGAGTAGGCGAGCCAGTCTTCGAATGTTTGCGAGAAGTTCTCCAGCTTGGCGCAGTTGATCGTGCCCGCCGTCGACGCCATGACGAGCGAGCGCACCCTCTCTGGCTCGCGCAGTGCGTATTCGAGACAAGTCCATCCACCCATCGATTGCGCAACCAGGCTCACTGTACCCAGGTCCAGTTCTTCGACCAGTGCGGCGAGGTCGTCGGCGTACGCGTCAGGCGCGGTGTCGCCCGGCACCGGGCTGGAAGGCGTGAAACCGCGATGCGCGAAAACCACGCAAGTGTGGCTCGTCGCAAAATGGGCGACCTGCTGCCACCACGACATGTGGTTGCCGCCAAGGCCGTGCGCGAACACGATCGGCGGCCCGCTACCGGCTACTTCGTAGTAGATGCTGCAATCCGGGCGTTGCAGGTAGCCAGTGCGGTTCAACATCATTCCTTCGAAAGCAACGAGCGCCGCCTCCAGTGCTCGGCGTTGACGGCACCCTGCGGCGCGCGGCCTTTCAGGATCTCCGCCACCTGCGCGACCGTTTCCATCGATTGATGCTCGATCGCAGGCAGCGTCAGTCCCGCCGTATGGGGGGTCGCGATCACGTCCGGCCTGCGTGCAATCGCGGGCGTCGGCATCTGATCGGGCGCCCGGCCGACATCGAGCGCACATCCAGCGATCCTGCCGGAGTCGAGCGCGCGCACCAGCGCCGCCTCGTCGACCAGGTTGCCGCGCGAAACGTTGATGAAGTACGCACCCTGCTTCATCTTCGCGAACGCTGGATCGTTGATCAGGTTCTCGGTCTCGGCCGTCGCCACCGCGAGCGGGACGACATAGTCGCTGCGGGCGAGCAGCTCGTCGAACGGCGTCTGCTCGACGTCCTTCACATAGGGGTCGCAGACGAGGACCTGCATGCCCAGCGCGCGCGCGACGCGCACGACCTCGCGGCCGATCGCGCCGTAGCCGATGACGCCGAGCGTGCTCCCTTTCAATTCGCGGCCCATGCGCGCCTGCGGCACGCGGCCGGCGTGATACTCGGCCGCGCTGTGAGATACGCCGCGCGACAGGTCGACCAGCAAGCCGAGCACGAGCTCGGTCACCGAGGTCACGAACCCGGCGCTCGCCTGCGTTACCAGCACGCCCGCCCTGCTCGCCGACGCAACGTCGATGTTGCGGATGTCGATCGCGCAACGCACGAATGCCACCAGCTGCGGCAACCGCTCGAACACCTGGGCCTCTGCGGGCGACTGGCGATACGACACGATCACGTCGCAGTCCGACGCCGCCGCGACCAGCGCATCGCCCGCGAGCGGCTCCCCGCCTGCGTGCAGCTTCACTTCCGCGAGCCCCCGCAGCCCGGCGAGCGCGCGCTCCCCGTAGTAGTTGCGCAGCGTCTCCGGCGAATGCGTCAGCAGGATTCTGGACATGAGCGGCGCACGGAGTATAAATTATCCATCTGGTTAACAAGGGAGGAAGGTCCATGCATCGCCGTTCATTGCTGTTGTCCTTTGCCGCCGCGTGCTTCGCGGCAGCGCTCGTGCCATCGGCGTCCGCGCAGCAGAAGCAGGTCTGGAAGGCGTCCGACGTGCATCCGCTCGGCTATCCGACCGTGGAAGCGATCCAGCGGATGGGCAAGAAGCTCGAAGCGCAGACGAACGGCCGCATCTCGATCCAGATGTTCCCGTCGATGCAGCTCGGCGGCGAAAAGGAGATGATCGAGCAGGCGCAGGTCGGCGCGCTGCAGATCGCGCGCATCTCGGTCGGCGCGATGGGCCCGGTCGTCGACGACCTGAACGTCTTCAACCTGCCGTTCGTGTTCCGCGACGAGGCGCACATGCGCAAGGTGATCGACGGCCCGATCGGCCAGGAACTGCTCGAGCGCGTCTCCAGCTCGCCGCAGTCGCGGCTGATCGTGCTCGGCTGGATGGACGCCGGCACCCGCAACGTCTATGCCAACAAGCCGGCGACCAAGCCCGCCGAGCTGAAGGGCATGAAGATCCGCATGATGGGCAACCCGCTGTTCGTCGAGACGATGAACGCGATGGGCGGCAACGGCGTCGCAATGGGCTTCAACGAGCTCTATAGCGCGCTGCAGACCGGCGTCGTCGACGGCGCGGAGAACAACCCGCCGACGCTGCTGGCCCAGAACCATTACCAGGTCAGCAAGATCTACAGTCTCACGGGGCACCTGATCATTCCGGAGATCTTCGTCTTTTCCAAGCGCACCTGGGACTCGCTTTCCAAGGAAGACCAGGCGCTGGTGCGCAAGCTCTCGCGCGAGGCACAGATGGAGCAGCGGCAGCTGTGGGATGCCTATGTCGGCGAGGCGGAGACCAAGCTGAAAGCCGCCGGCATCCAGTTCCTTGCGGCAGACAAGGACGCGTTCTACAAGGCGACCCAGCCGATCCGCGACAAGTACGGCACGAAGTACGCCGCGCTGCTGAAGCGGATCCAGGACACCAAATAGCCTTGAGCCCGGCATCGGAACGGGCCGCGCGGCGGCCCGTTTTTTTGTCATGAGAGACACCTACCGCAAGGCGATGGAGGGGCTGTACCTCGCCTGCGTCGTCCTCTCGGGGACGGCGCTGGTGGTGATCACGCTGATCATTCCGCTCGGCGTGGTCATGCGCTACGCGCTGAACAATCCGCTTTCATGGCCCGAGCCGGCCGCCGTCGTGATGATGGTGATGTTCTCTTTCGTCGGCGGAGCCGCGGTCTACCGCGCGAATGCGCAGATTGCAGTCGAGGCGCTGCTCAACGCCGTCGCTCCGAAGGTGCGCACCGCCATGAAGTGGGGCGTGCACCTTTGCATGACGCTTACCGCAGCGTTCATGCTCGGCTACGGCCTGCACCTGTGCCAGCTCACGTGGAACAACACGATGGCCGAGTTCCCGTCGCTTTCGGTCGGCATCGTCTACATGCCGATCCCGGTGGCGGGGCTGCTGACTCTGCTCTTCATTCTCGAAAAGGTCTGGCTCGGCGAGCCTCCCAGGAACGACGTGATGTACAGCGACCAGGCCGCGGAGCTCGAGTAGTGGACATCCTGGTGCTGCTCGGCTCGTTCGCCGTGCTTTGCGCGCTCGCGGTGCCGGTCGCCTACGCACTCGGCCTCGCGGCGCTGATCGCCGCGCTGTACGCCGACGTTCCGCTCGAGGCGGTGATGCTCAAGATCTCCGACGGCACCGACGATTTCGCGCTGCTCGCGATCCCTTTCTTCGTGCTCGCCGGCGCGATCATGGCCGAAGGCGGAATGGCAGCGCGGCTGGTCATGCTCGCCCGGATTTTCGTCGGATTCATCCGCGGCGGCCTTGCGCTCGTCAACGTGCTCGCGAGCACGCTGTTCGGGTGCATCTCCGGCTCCTCGGTCGCCGATACCGCGTCGATCGGATCGGTGATGATCCCGCAGATGGTGAAGCAGGGGTATCCGCGCGTCTTCGCCACCAACGTGACGATCTGCGGCTCGGTGCAGGCGTTGATGATTCCGCCCTCGCACAACGCGGTGATCTATTCGGTCGCGGCGGGCGGCACGATCTCGGTGGCGCACCTGTTCCTCGCCGGAGTCTTTCCGGGCCTGCTGTTCGGCCTGTGCCTGATCGGGCTCGTTCTGTGGACCGCGCGTCGACGCAACTTGCCGCGGTCCGAGCCGATCCCGCTGAAGGCTGTGCCGAGAATCGTCGTCGATGCCCTCTGGGGTCTCGTCACCGTCGTCATCATCATGGGGGGCATCCTCACGGGCGTCTTTACCGCCACCGAATCCGCCGCGGTCGCCTGCGTGTACGCGTTTCTCGTCACGTTCTTCGTCTATCGCGACTATAAGTGGCGCGACCTTCCGCACCTGATCCACCGCGTGGTGAAGACCGTGGCGATGGTGATGATGCTGATCGGTTTCTCGGTCGGCTTCGGTTACATGATGGCGCTGATGCAGATTCCGGCCAAGGTGACGATGTTCTTCCTCTCGATCTCGGAGAACAAGTACGTGTTCCTGCTGCTCGTGAACATCCTGCTGCTGCTGCTCGGCACGTTCATGGACCTCGCGCCGATGCTCCTCATCTGCACGCCGATCTTTCTCCCGGTCATCGCGAAGCTCGGGATCGACCCGGTGCACTTCGGCATGATCATGATCCTCAACCTCGGCATCGGCCTGATTACGCCGCCGGTCGGTCCGACGCTCTTCGTCGGGTGCGCGGTGGGCAAGGTGACGATGGAGCAGGTGTCGAAGGAGCTGTGGCCGTTCTACGGCGCGATGTGCTTCGCGCTGCTGCTGGTGACGTATATACCCGCGATCTCCCTGTGGTTGCCGGGCCTGATGAAATAGTGCGGGAGAATCAGGGTGAGGCTGCGATTCCTATTCGATTAACCGATCTGCGCGAATCAGCAATTCCTGTGGGATCCTTAGATTAAGCGCCTTCGCTGTCTTCAAATTAATCACCAGTTCATACTGGCTTGGCCGCTCGACTGGCAGCTCGCCTGGCTGTGCGCCTCGAAGGATCCGATCGACGTACGACACGTATCTGGACAGCATGCGCGCGCCCTCGGCTCCGGAAGGCCCATAGAAAAGAAGTCCTCCGGCTTCGACATTTATCCGAGCGGGAAAAGCGCTCGGCAATCTCTCGCGCAGCGCGAATTCGGCGACGCGCTGCCCCGAGGCGGCGACATACTCACTGCTTGCAGAGAGCGCCTGCGCGGGCCAGGCCCGTATCTCGTCCAAGGCCGGGCCGATGTCCTCGGGTTTTCTAATGTCGTGGAACCGCGTTTCGAATCCCAGGCTCCTAGCACCGGCTTCCATCACGGGTGCCATATCGAACCGTCCGCCGGAAAGGGTTTCGGCATAGTCCGACGGCCATAGCCAGGACAATCGCCTCGCCGCTGGCGCGACCGCTCGCAAGTACTCCAGTCGCTTGTTGGACACCTCCACGCCCGTGTAGAACGCGGTTCCGGTGATGTTGCGCCCCGGGCGCGCGAACGAGTCGATCAGGCCCTGCTCGAGTGGCCAGACCACGTTGCTGAACATGATTGGAATTGACCGGGTCGCCCGCGCTGCTGCGATCGTCGCTTCGGGTCCGAAAGCAAGGATTAGGTCGACGCGTTTGCGAACCAGATCTTCAGCCAATCCCGCCAGGCGCTCGCTCTTGAGGTCCGCGGAGCGGCGGTCCATGATGAAATTTGTTCCTTCAACCCAGCCGCGCTCTTTCATAGCTGGAAAGAAAGGGAGGTTGGCGTACTGCTCCGCAGTCGGCAAGGGGGCGAGCGACAGCGTCCCGATGATCCGCGTTCTGCGCGACTCGCTCGGCTGCGCCCGCAACCAAAGCGGCGTCGCGGTGACAACCGTTCCGAGACCCAGGATCGTGTCGCGCCGGTTCATGGGGTCATCCCTTTTGCTGACTGGAGAGCATTTTCCGACGCACTCTACTCTCCGATATTCGCATTGTGGTAAACAAGCGCCATGACCTCCTCCGACTGGCAACCGAGCCCGCGCTATCCCGATCCATCCGTCGTCGTGGTGGACGAATCGTTCAACCGCTACCGGCTGCCGCTCGCGAAGGTGGAGCGTCTCGCCACTGGTCTCACCCGCTGGGCGGAGGGGCCGGTATGGATCGGCGACCAGCGCTGCTTGATATGGAGCGATGTTCCCGGCAATTGCATGTGGCGCTGGGACGAGCAAAACGGCGCGACGAGCGTATTCCGTTCTCCTTCCGCGAACGCCAACGGCAACACGCGCGACCGGCAGGGCCGGCTCCTCACTTGCGAGCATCTCGGCCGCAGGGTGTCGCGTACCGAATACGACGGCCGCGTCACCACGCTGGTCGACTCGTTTCAGGGAAAGCGCTTCAATTCGCCGAACGACATCGTCTGCAAGACCGATGGCTCGATCTGGTTCACCGATCCGAGCTTCGGCATCCTCAGCTATTACGAGGGCGAGAAGACTGAGCCGGAGCTGCCGACCAACGTCTACCGCGTCGATTCAACTGGAACGATCAGCGTGGTTGCCGAAGGCATCAACCAGCCCAATGGATTGGCGTTCTCGCCCGACGAGTCGATCCTCTACATCGTTGAGTCTCGCGCGGTGCCGCGCAGGATCCTGGCGTGCGACGTGGTCGCCGGGACGACGCTCTCGAACCGGCGCGTGCTGATCGACGCCGGGCCGAAGGGAACACCGGACGGCTTTCGCGTCGATGTCGACGGCAACCTGTGGTGCGGCTGGGGCATGGGCGAAGCAGGGCTCGACGGCGTGCACGTGTTCAACCCCGAGGGACGCCTGATCGGCCGCATCGACCTGCCCGAGCGCTGCGCGAATCTCTGCTTCGGCGGCGTGCACCGCAATCGTCTCTTCATGGCGGCGAGCACGTCGCTCTACGCGCTGTACGTCAATACGCAAGGGGTTCCGTACTTCTAGCGCCGTGCAGCCCTCGCGCCTTTCGGCGTTCCTGCTGCTCGCGCTCGCCAACCTGTTCTGGTCGGGCAACTGGATCGCCGGCAGGGCCCTGCGCGATGCGTTCGATCCTGTCACGCTGAATTTCTGGCGCTGGGTGGTTGCGACGCTGGTGCTCGCGCCGTTCGCGTTGCCCGCGCTCGCCGGCAAATGGGGCGAAGTGCGCCGCCACGCCGGCATCCTGCTGCTGCTCTCCTTCACCGGCGTCGCGCTGTTCCAAAGCCTGGTCTATCTTGGCCTTCGCACCACGGCGGCCGTCAACGCGGTGCTGCTCAACTCGTCGGTTCCGATGTTCATGCTGCTCTGCTCGTGGGCGATCGAGCGCGAGCGCGCGTCGGCGCGGCAGGTGTTCGGGATGCTGGTTTCGCTCGTGGGCATTTTCATCATCATTTGCAGGGGCGACCTGCGGGCGCTCGCGCAGCTCGAGCTGAACGTCGGCGACGCGTGGATCCTGCTCGCGATGCCGGTGTGGGGCGTGTATTCGGTGCTGCTCAAGCGCCGGCCGCCAGCACTCGGCGGCCTCGAGCTGCTGTTCGTGATCTCGCTCGCCGGCGTGCTGATGCTCCTTCCCGTCGCGCTGATTGCGGCGTGGAGTGCGCCGCTGCGCCTGCCCTCCGCAGCAGAGGCGCTCGGCGTCCTGTACATCGGAATCGCTGCCTCGGTGCTGGCATACATCTGCTGGAATCGCGGCGTCGCCGTGGTCGGGGCGAACGCAGCCGGCTTCACGGTGCACCTGCTGCCCGCGTTCGGCACGATCCTCGCGATCCTGTTCCTCGGCGAGGCGTTCGCGGCATTTCATGCCGCGGGGATCGCGACGATCCTGGCGGGCGTGCTGCTCGCTACGCGTCCCGTTCGATGGTAGGTTGCCCGCATGCCGGACGTCGTCGCACACCTGCTCGCCCCTGACGGCGCGATTCCGAACCATCCGCGCTGGCCGCTGCTGATCTATCCGGGCGCGGTCGCGGTTTCGGGGCCCGATCCGGCAGCGGCCTTCGAAGAGACCTTCACGCGCAATCGCTGGCCCGCGGCATGGCGAAACGGCGTGTTCCCGTTTCATCACTTCCATAGCAACGGCCATGAGGTGCTCGGCATCTACGACGGCGAAGTGACGGTTCAGTTCGGCGGCGAAGCGGGCGTGACGCTGACCGCGCGGCCGGGCGATGTCATCGTGCTGCCGGCGGGCACGGGTCACAAGAAGCTCGCTTCGCGCGGAGCGCTCGGCGTGGTCGGTGCGTACCCGGAAGGGAGCCGGCCCGACACCTGCATGCCGCCGTTCGCGCGCGCCGCCGCCGCTGCGCAACGCGTTGGCAAAGTGGCCTTGCCTGCGTGCGACCCGGTGTACGGCCCGCGCGGCCCGCTGTTCGACCACTGGCGCTAGAGCAAAAATAGGGACGGACCCCATTCTCGCTATGTTGAGAAAGGGGTCCGTCCCTATTTTTCCCTTGCCTTGCTCATCGTAAGCCAGGCAACTAATATGCCGCAATGCTCCGCGAGAACCTGTCGCGCAACTTCGGATTCCTGCTGAACGACGTCGCGCGGCTGCTGCGCACGGCGTACGACCGACGCATCCGCGAGCTCGGCCTGACGCGCGCCCAGTGGTGGGTGCTCACGCATCTGTTCCGCTCCGACGGCATCACGCAGACCGAGCTCGCCGAGCTGCTCGAGATCGAGAAGCCGACGCTTGGCCGCCTGCTCGATCGCCTGGAGACGAAAGGCTGGGTGCGGCGCACGCACGACACGCGCGACCGTCGTATCTGGCGCGTAAAGCTGACGAAGGAAGTCGAGCCGGCGCTGCGCACGATGCGCTCGATCGCCGCGGAGCTGCGCCGCGATGCGCTCGCCGGCCTGTCGGCGGCCGAGCGCGAGCGCTTCGTCGACAGCCTGCTCGCGATCAAGTCGAACCTGCTCCGGCTGCAGAGCAACGGCCGATGACGCGCATCGTTTTGCGGGTGCTGCTGCTTCTCGGCGTGCCGCTCGCCGTCGCAGCGGCGGCGCTGCACTACTACGCCGAGGGCGGACGCTACGTCGAGACCGAGAACGCCTACGTCAAGGCGCACATCATCGCGGTCAGCGCCGAGGTCGCGGGCCGGGTCGCCGAGGTCGCGGTGCGCGACCATCAGCGCGTATCGGCGGGACAACCGCTGTTTCGCATCGATCCCGCGCCGTTCGAGGTCGCGCTCTCCCGCGCGCGTGCCCAGCTTGCCGCCGTGCGCACCGAAATCGAAACGTTGCGCGCCGAGCACCGCGTCGCGCTCGCCGAGGCGAGCGAGGCCGAAGAGCGCATCCGCTTCCTCGGCGCGCAGCTCGAGCGCCAGGCGCGCCTGAGGGAGAAAGGCATGGTGCGAGAGGATACGTACGACGAAGCGCGCCACAACCTGCAGGCGGCACGCGCGCGCCTGACCGCCGTCGAGGAGCGAACGCGCCGGGTGCTGGTGGCGCTGGGCGGCGATTTGAAGCTTCCTGCCGAGCAGCATCCGCGCATGCTCGAGGCGAAGGCGGCGATCGACGCGGCGGCACTCGAGCTCTCCCGCACGCGCGTCGAAGCCCCCGCTGCAGGCATCGTAAGCAACCTGAAGCTGCAGGCGGGCGAGCACGTCGCGCGCGGTGCGGCCGTTTTCAGCCTGATGCCGGAAGGCGAGCTGTGGATCGAGGCCAATTTCAAGGAAACGCAGCTCGCAGGCATGCGCGTCGGCCAGGCCGCCCGCGTCGTCGTCGAGGCTTATCCAGGACGCGAGTGGCGCGCGCGCGTGCGCGCGATTGCCCCGGCGACCGGCGCGGAGTTCGCGCTGCTCCCGCCGCAAAACGCATCCGGCAACTGGATCAAGATCGTGCAGCGCGTGCCGGTCGTGTTCGACCTCGAATCGGCTGAGCCGGTCGCGGAAAAGGGGCCGGCGCTGCGCGCCGGAATGACCGTCACCGTGAGCGTCGACACCGGGCACAGCCGCGGGCTGCCGAAGGCGTTCAGCGCGTTCAGCCGCTAGCGGGCGTCCGGTGAGCGCGAACGCGATCCCGCTCTCCGAGCAAACCGGCACAGCGGCAGCGCTCGAGCGCGCGCTGGTGCTCGGCACCTGCACGGTCGTCACCTTCCTCTACGCGATGACGGTCACGATCGCCAACGTGTCGCTGCCGCAGATGCAGGGCGCGCTCTCGGCTTCGCCCGACCAGATCACGTGGGTCGTTACTTCCAATCTCGTCGCGACCGCGGTGGCGACGCCGCTTTCCGGCTGGTTGCTTGCACGCTTCGGGCGCAGGCTGCTGTGCAACGGCTGCGTCATCGGCTTCGGGCTCGCCTCGCTCGGTTGCGGCCTTGCCGATTCGCTCGCCGAGCTGGTCGTCTTTCGCGTGCTGCAGGGCGCGTTCGGCGCGCCGCTGGTTCCGGCTTCGCAGGCGATCGTGCTCGACACCTATCCCAAGCACCGCCATGGCGCAGTGATCGCGATCTACGGCATGGGCTCGGTGCTCGGGCCTGTCGTCGGACCGGTCGCGGGCGGCTGGCTGGCCGAGACCTACAGCTGGCGCTGGGTCTTCTACATGACGGTCCCTTTCGCGCTGATTGCGCTGCTCGGAACGCTCGCCTTCATCCATGACCGCAGCTTCACGCGCAAAGCGCGCGTCGACTGGCTCGGCTTCGGGCTGCTTTCGGTCTCGCTCGCAGCGGCGCAGCTGATGCTCGACCGTGGGCAGCGCGAAGACTGGTTCGACTCCGGCGAGATCGTCGCGTGGTGCGCGATCGCCGCACTCGCGCTGTATGCGTTCATTGCGCACAGCTTCACGACCGAGCGGCCTTTTCTCGACTTGCGGCGGCTTTTCGCCGACCGCAATTTCAGCGTCGGCGTGATCCTGATCTTCGTCTTCGGCATGCTGAATTTCACGCCGATGACGCTGCTGCCGCCGATGCTGCAGGGGATCGGCGGCTATCCGGACTCGGTGGTCGGCTTCGTGCTCGGTGCGCGCGGGATCGGCACGCTCGTCGCGTTCTTCCTGATGATCTATGCCAGCCGGTTCGATCCGCGCGCGATGATCGTGCTCGGCTTCCTGCTGCAGGCGCTGGCCGGATGGCAGCTGACGCGGCTCGACGCCAACCTGTCCACCGCCGACGTGTTCTGGCCGATGGCGCTGCAGGGCTTCGGCGTCGGCATGCTGTGGGTGCCGATCACGATGGTGACATTCGCCACGCTCGATCCCGCGCGTGTGCCAGGGGGCTCGGCCGTATTTCACATGGTGCGCAACTTCGGCTCGAGCGTCCATATCTCGCTCAGCACTGCGCTTGCGGTGCAGATGACGCGTACGGGCTACGCCGAGCTTGCCGAGCGTGTGACGCCCTACAGCGAGACGCTGGCGATGCCCTGGGTAACCGGAGCGTGGAGCGTGGCCGGGCCAAAGGGACTCGCGGCACTATCCGCGGAGATGACGCGCCAGGCCCAGATGATCGGCTATATCGACGCGTTCGTATTCTTCATCGCGACTTCGCTCGTGGTGCTGCCGCTCGTGCTGCTGGTGCGCCTGAAGCCGCGATCCAGGTGGTAGCGGCGCAATGCTTCAATCCACGCGGTAGCGCCTGATCACCTCCGGGTCGGGATCCGCACCCAGGCCCGGCCCTTGCGGTACCGTGAGTTCACCGCGCCGCGGAGCCAGCAGCTCGCCGTACAGCCAGGCGTCGGCCTGCAGGTAGAAATACTCGAAGCGTGCCTCGGCAGCCAGCGCTGCGATCAGGTGCAACGTCGCGAGCGCACCGGGGCCGAAATACGGCGAATGCGGCGCGAGCTTTACGCCGCGCCGGGCGGCGAGCGCCGCGACCTTGCGGAACTCGGTGACGCCGCCGACCTTGGTGACTGAAGGCTGCGCGTATTGCACCGCGCCGCGGTCGAACAACGCCTCGAATTGCGTCTCGAAGCAGCAATTTTCGCCCGCCGCGATCGGAATGCCGCACGCATCGCCGACCGCGCGCAGGCCCGCGCCGTCTTCGGGCGGAAACACCGGCTCCTCGAACCACTCCAGCCCCAGCGGCGCGAGCCGCGTGCCGACAGCGATTGCGTCCGCGACGCTCCATTCGCAATTGACGTCGAGCAGTAGCGCAATGTCGCGCGGCACAGCTGCGCGCGCGGCGCGAATCACTTTCTCATCGACTTCATGGAGCTTCAGCGCGCAGAACCCTTCGCCGAGTGCACGCTCGCAATACTGCGCGACCAGCGCCGGCTCGCCGTAGCGCAGCAAACTGGCGTAGCACGCGACGCGGCCAGGCGGCGGACCGCCAAGCAGTCTCCACAGCGGCGTCCGGGCCGCCTTGCCGGCGATGTCCCAGAGCGCGATATCCAGCCCCGACAGCGCGAATGCAGTGATGCCGAACCGGCCGAAGATATGCAGCCGCTTCTGGATCTCGGCGTGCAGCCCCGCGATGTCACTGGCATCGTGCCCGACTGCGATCGGCGCAATCATGTCGCGCACCGCGGCAGCAACGGCGCGACGGCATGAATAAGAGAACGCTTCGCCCCAGCCGATCAGGCCTGCGTCGGTCTGCACGCGCACGAGGCAGAACTCGAGCGCATTCCAGCCGCCCGAGCCGAGTGTCCAGCCCTCCGCGCCATAGCTGCACGGAATCGACAGCGGTACCGCTTCTACGCTCGCGATCTTCACTCAGCGCACGCAATTCGACTCGTCAAGCGTCTTCGAGTGCGCGGTTGACGCGCGGCATGACTTCCCCGGCCATCAGTTCCATCGAGCGGCGCATCGCGGCAGGATCGGCCCAATCATGGCCGACATAGAGCAACCGCCCGAAGGGCCCGACCCGTTCGCGAAAGGCCAGCAGCTTGTCTACGACCTCGTTCACGGTGCCGGCGATCAACATCTGCTCGACCAGGTATTCGTCGGTGAGCGCGGCGTCGGGCACCGACGGATCGTGCTTGAAAAATGCGTTGCCCCGCCCGGCCTGCGCCTTGCGCTGCAGGTTGCGAAAGTAGTGCGCGAACGGATTGCCTGGCGCTTTCGTCAGCCGCGCCAAGGTTGCGTCGTCCTCCGCGACAAAGATGCTTTTTGCGACGCGCCAGTCCTCGCTCTTCGGCTCGCGCCCGGCCCGCGCGCAGCCTTCCACGTACTTCGGCCAGTGCGTCTGGATGACCCACGGATGCACGAAATTAGCCGAAATCGGCGTCCAGCCGCGCGCGGCCGCCGCTGCAATTCCATTCGAGTCCGGCAGGATCGCGGTGATCACGATCGGCGGGTGCGGCCGCTGGAACGGCTTCAGCATCACGCCCTGCCCCAGGTCCGCGATCAACGTGCGCTCGGTGGTCAGGTTCCAGCGCTTGCCGCTGAGCCGATACGGCGGCGCCTGCGTCCATAGCGCGATCATGTGCTCGACTGCCTCGACGAAGATCGCGTTGCGGTCGGAATCGAGCGTCTGCATCATCTCCGCGTCGGAGCGCAGCCCGCCCGGCGCGACGCCGAGGATGAAGCGGCCCTCGAGCAGCGTATCGACCATCGCGATCTCGGCCGCGGTCACCGCCGGATGGCGGTTCGCAAGGTTCACCGTGCCGCTGCCGAGGCGAATGCGACTCGTGTCGCGCGCGAGCGTCGCGATGAAAATCAGGCACGAGGTGATCGTCTCCGCGGTATCGGTCACATGCTCGCCGACGAATGCTTCCTCGAAGCCAAAGCGCTCCGCAAGCAGGATCGCCTCGCGGTCTTCGGCGAGCGTCTGCCGCCAGTCCCGCCCGGGCGGGTGCAGCGGCATCGTGAAATAGCCGAGCTTCAATCGGGTCGCAGATGCCAGCCGATCGGCGCGACGGCCCTACGGGAGGAAACCCGCCAATCGCGGCAGCCACAGGCTGATGCTCGGAAACCAGATGCACAACAGCAATCCCACCACCTGCAGCGCGACGAACGGATACATCGCCCTGAATACGTCGGTCATGGTCACGCCCGGCGGAACGGTGCCCTTCATGTAGAACAGCGTCGCACCGAACGGCGGGGTCATGAACGCGGTCTGCAGGTTGACCGCGACCAGCGTGCCGAACCAGGTCAGCAGCGCGGCGGGGGGGACGCCGTGGTCGGAGAAGTCGAACTTCGCCAGGATCGGCCCGAACACCGGCAGCACGATCAGGCAGATCTCGATCCACTCGAACGGGAAGCCCAGCAGGAAAATCAGCACCATGACGAAGGCGAGCATTTCCCACTTCGTGTCGATGCCCATCTTGGTCAGCGTCGAGATCATCAGCTCGTCGCCGCCCAGCACGCGAAACACGTAGGAGAAACCGGTCGCACCGAGAAAGATCAGGAACACCAGCCCGTTGGCGCGGCAGGAGGAGAAGATCGCCTCGGTCATCATCTTGATCGTCAGGCGATTGTTCAGCGCCGCGATGAACATGGAGCCGAGCACGCCCACGGCGCCACTCTCGGTCGGCGTCGCCCAGCCAGCGAAGATCGATCCGAGCACGACTACGAGCAGCGTGGTCATGGGGAACAGGCCACGCCAGAGCGCGTACCAGAAGGCCTTGCGAGTCTGCGGACCGAACTCCGGCGGCAGCTTGGGCGTCGCGCCCGGCTTCAGCACCGCGACCGCGATGATATAGATGAGGTAAAGGCCCGAGAGCAGGAAGCCCGGCATGATGGCGGCGAGAAACAGGTTGCCTGCCGAGGTCGCCAGCATCTCCGCCATCACCACCAGCATGATCGCGGGTGGAATCAGGATGCCGAGCGTTCCGGCCGAGGCGATGGTACCGATCGCAAGCCTCTTGTCGTAGCCCGCAGCCAGCATCTGCGGCAAGGCGATCACCGATAGCGTGATCACTGCTGCGCCGACGACACCGATCGGCGCCGCCAGGATCGTTCCCATCACCATCACCGAGACCGCCAGCGCGCCAGGGCACTTCTTCAGCAGCACCACGGTGGCGTCGAGCATGTCCTTGGCCGACCCGGAGCGCTCCAGGATCGCGCCCATGAAGATGAACATCGGGATCGACGCCAGCACCGGATCGTTGGCGACGCCGCCCCACATGCGCAGCACGATATCGGTCATGCCGACCATGTTGAAGATGCCGAGCCAGGCGCCCAGCAGCGCGAACACGAGCGATAGTCCGCCCATGATGAAAGCCACCGGATAGCCCATGAAGATGAAGAAAAACATCGACACGAACATGATCAGCGCGAGGTGGTCGGCAAACCAGGCGAGCACGAGGGTCAACGCCTCCGGTTAGATTTCCGTCTCGACATGGCCGATCTGCAGATTGACCTCTTCGTCCGGCTTGTTGCCGAACAGGAAGACGATCACGCGCAATAGCACGCTG
>Ga0075429_100000682_pt1 | contig 26411 bp, 19 predicted proteins | sample RhiMetdeltSRZDD3_FD_75295 | JGI IMG/M metagenome (GOLD analysis project Ga0075429, IMG submission 75295) | Populus rhizosphere microbial communities from Tennessee, USA - Rhizosphere MetaG P. deltoides SRZDD3 | ecosystem: Host-associated > Plants > Roots > Rhizosphere > Soil | place: USA... | reverse complement strand
ACGCCCGGCGTCTCACTGGCCCCGGCCGGCGGCGATGCCACACCGCGGGTCATGGCGGCGGGCCTCCAGACGTCCGTGGCGGCAGCGATGAAGGCGAAGGGCACCGTCGCGCGCGTGTGGAACGCGTCCGCGGGCACACCCGTCGAGGTGACGTTGTCCGTGCGCCACTACGCCCGCCCGCGCGAGACGCGGGTGGCGGGCGGACGCTGGGAAGGGGCCGTCGACGCGCCCCTCCTCGTCGCGCTGGATGGCGGCGGCAAACGGACACGGCTCGCTCTCGGCGACGGGGTGGTGGCCGTCGGCCTCGACGACAAGGAGCGCGTCCAGAGCGCGCACTGGGGCGACGGCCGGCCGGTGGTCGAGACCCTCGACACCGACGCCGCTGCCATCGCGCTGCTGCCGACGACGCCGGGCGCGCGGGCCGAGGTGGCGACGCTGCCCCTCGGCAAGGGCGAGGTCCCGGTCCTCGCCGTGGGAAGCCCCTACGAGCGCCGCCACGCGGAGTCCGGCTCGCTGCGCATTCGCGTGGCCGGCGCCCAGGGCGGATTGCACGTGCGCGGAGGCGACGGTGACGCCACGTTCGTGGCCGCCAGCGGCCGGGTGTCGCGCGGCCGCGATTTCGAGGCCGATTCCTTCGGCGGCGGCACCCTGCTGATCCCGCACGCGGCCGGTTGGACGCTCGCCTGGTTCGATGCCGCGAGCCACGACAGCCTGACGCTCTTTCGCAATCGCGACGAGGGGTCCGCGCCGAAAGTCGAGCCGCCGGCGCTCGTGGACCTCGCGCGGACCTCGCGGTTCTCGGTCGAAGTGGGCCAGCCGGCCATGCTGCACTTCCGCGCCGCGGCCCAGCTCGTCACGATGGTGACACGCGGGCTCCATCCGCCCGAGGTCGAGATCGCCTCGGACACCACCGCCTTCGACGCCTACCTCGAGCCGGGGCGCAGCACCGTCGAGGTGCGGGCGCTCGGCGGCGGCGCGCCCAGCGGCAGCGCGGAGGTCACGATCACGCCGGTCACGCGGATCGCCGACGGCCTCGGGCCCGAGGTCCTCCTCACCCCGGGATCGACGCGCGTCTTCTCCTTCGAGGTGCCGAGCGAGCGGGCGGTCGGCGTCGGTGTGCGCGCGAGCACGGAGGTGGTCGAGGCGGTGCTCATGAGCAGCCAGGGTCGCGTGCTCGGCCGCGGCTCCGCGCAGATGCGCACGCTGCCCGCGGGGACGTACCTGCTCGCGTTGCAGGCGCCACCGGATGCCGCCCCCGCCGTCGCCCGCCCCTCGCTCGTGGGCCTGGCCTTGCCCGACACCGGTCCACCGGAGGACGTCATCCGACAGTACGTCGCCCCCGAAGAGGCGAGCGCCAGCTTCACCGCCACTCGCGTCGACGAGAGCCCGGAGGCGGCCGAAGACGGCGAGGTGCCGGTCGAGGGCGAAGGCGAGACGGAGATGGAAGGTGCCGAAGAAGCCGAGCCCACCGAAGGAGGCCCGCAGTGAGCCGCGCGTGTGCCGTTGTCGTCCTGCTCCTGGCCGCGGCGCCGGTGTGGCCGCAAGCGCCGAGTGCGCCGCCGAAACGTCCCGCAGGGACGACGGGGACTGTCGTCGTGCCCGACCGCTTCGTGCGGCGCTGGGACCCCGTGACGATCTTCTTCGACCGCGACCTCGGACACCCGGGCGTCGAGGACCAGCCTTCGAAGTACGTGACGGTGAAGCCGGCGCACGCCGGCGCCTACGAGTGGCTCGACGCGCGCACGCTGCAGTTCCGGCCCGCGGATCCCTGGCCGTCCCTGACGCGCTTCACATGGACTGTCGACGGCCGCGACACCGTGTTGTCGACCTTGATGGCGGCGCCCATCGAGACGTCACCCACGGATGCCGCCACCGGGCTCGGGCCCGTGCAGGAGATCCGGCTCACCTTCGCGGAGCCCCTCGAGCCGTCGGCCCTCGCGCGCATGGTGGCGATCGAGCTGCGCCCGCTGCCCGGGATCGACGCCGAGCGCGTGCGCCGCCTGACGCCGGAGGACTTCGCGGTCAAGCCGCTCGAGCGCGGCACCGACGGCAAGACCTCCTATCTGCTGGTGCTGGAGGAAGAGGTACCCCTCGGCACGCGCATCGTGCTGCGGCTCCGCCTCTCCCTCGACGACAGCGCCTCCTCGTCGTTCCAGGAGATCGCGTTCTCGACGGCGGAACCGTTCCGCGTCCTCGCCGTGGGCTGCCGCGAAAAGCAATACCCGGTCACGCCGACCGGCTCACACTACAGCCGCGAGCAGGCCATCGCCTGCGGCGCCGACACCCGCACGGTGATCGTCGAGTTCTCGGCCACCCCCAAGGACGTGGGGCCCGTCGTCGCCCGCAACCTCGTGCGCTTCACACCGGCGGTGCCGAACCTCTCGTTTGCCCTCGATGGGCGAACGCTCGAGATCCGCGGGGACTTCTCCGCGGAGACGCTGTACGGCGTGGCCCTCGTCCCCACCGAGATGGTCGACACCACCGGGCGCGCGCTCGACCTCCGCCGCAAGAGCGACGTCTTCCTGCATTTCCCACGCAAGTCGGCGTTCGTGCGCTGGCGGTCGGGCTCCGGCATCCTCGAGCGCTTCGGCGCCCAGATGGTCCCCCTCGACGGCCGCGGCCAGGAGCGCGTGGACGTGCGCATCCATTCCGTCCCGCCCCTCGCACGCTCGTTCTGGCCGTTCCCCGACCAACCGGTCGTCACCGACGACGCGAAGCGGCCCGCCGGCCCCGGCGAGCAGCCGCCGCCCTTCGCCGCCCCCGACCGCGCGCTGACGATGGCCGAGCTCGGCGCGCAGATCACCGCCCTCGGATCGCCGACGGTGTCGACCATGATCGCGCTGCCGCTCAAGCGCGAGGGCAGCGCGGCCTCGTTCGGCCTGGACTTAGCACCGCACCTCGAGCGCATCGGCGGCAAGGGACAACCGGGCACCTACCTCGTAGGACTGCGCGACATGGCGGCGGGGACGCAGCGCGCCTGGATGCGGGTGCAGGTCACCGACCTCGCCCTCGCCGCGTTCGAGGAGCCGCGGGCCGTGCGCTTCGTGGTGACCTCGCTGTCGACGGGCCTGCCGGTGGCGGGGGCACGGGTGGAGCTGCACGGCACGGTGTACGAACGTACGACGCCGCAGTGGACGACGCTGGCCCAGGGCACCACCGAAGCCGACGGCGGCTTCCGGTGGGACGCGCCGGGGCCGCATTCCGGCCGCAGCGTCGGCCTCCGGCGCATCGTCGTGCAGAAGGACAACGACGCGCTCGTCCTCGACGCCAGCCGCCCGCCCGAGCAGTACGCCGACAACCAGTGGTCCGCGAGCCGCGAGGTCTGGCTGCACTGGGCGCACGAAGAGCTCGCCGGGCGCGGGCCGCAGGCGGAGGTCCTGGCCCACATCTTCACCGAGCGCCCCCTTTATCGCCCCGACGAGGAGGTCCACATCAAGGGCTACCTGCGGCGCCGCGAGAAAGGCCATCTCCTCATCCCGCGCACGTCGGGCTGGCTCGTCGTCGAGGGGCCGGGCGACCTCGCGTGGAAGTATCCCGTCGAGCTGAGCGCGGCCGGCAGCTTCTATCACAAGTTCCAGGAGAAGGACCTGCCCACCGGCACGTACCGCGCGCACCTCGAGAACCCGAAGCGTGACGAGCGATACGGAGGGGTGTCGTTCCAGATCGAGGCCTACCGGATCCCCACCTTCGAGGTCGAGCTGCACGCCCCCGACCAGGCTCCTCTCGACAAGCCGCTCCAGGTCGGGCTCACCGCGACGTACTACGCCGGCGGCAAGGTCGGCGGGCAGCCCGTGAGCTGGCGCGTCTCGCAGTTTCCCTACGCCTGGACGCCCAAGCGGCGCGAAGGATTCCTCTACTCCTCCGACGGCCGCTTCTCCCGCATCGAACGCTTTCAGTCGACGCCGGCCCTCGAAAAGGACGACACCACCACCGACGAAGGCTCGTCGTCGATCGAGCTCGACCCGACCCTCGAGCCCACCGCGCAGTCGCGGACGTATGTCGTGGAAGCGACCGTCACCGGGCCCGACGACCAGACTGTCACCGCCACGCGGAGCATCCTCGCGTTGCCCGCGTTCGTCCTGGCCGTGAAGGCCCCGCGTTTCCTCGAGCGCGCGAAGGACATCGCCCCCGAGATCCTCGTGGTCGGCCACGACGGCGAGCCGATCGCCGACAAGGAGGTGACGGTGCGCCTGCTGCGGCGGGAGTGGCACTCGCACCTGCGGGCCAGCGATTTCTCCGACGGCGTGGCGCGATACCTGACCGACGTCGTCGACACGAAGGTCAGCGAGACGAAGGTGAAGAGCACGGCCGCGCCGCTCGCCGTGCGCCTCCCCATCGACCGCGCCGGCGTGTACGTCATCGAGCTCGAGGCCCGCGACCGACTGGACCGCGCGCAGGTGGTGAGCGTCGATCTGTATGCCGGCGGCGACGAGCGCGTGGCCTGGCCGAAGCCGGCCACGAAGGTGTTCGCCGTCTCACCCGATCAGCCGAAGTACGACCCGGGCGCAACCGCCGCCATCGTCCTCAAGAGCCCGTTCCAGAGCGCGCGGGCGCTGGCCGTGGTCGAGGCCCCGGATGGCAACGTGTATCAATGGCTGAACGTCGAAGGCGGCACCGCCGTCTTCCGCCTGCCGATCCTCGGCGCCTACACGCCGCGGGTGCCCGTCCACTTCATCCTGATGCGCGGGCGGCTGCCGGGAGCGAAACCGTCCACCGGCAACAGCCTCGATCTCGGCAAGCCGGCGACGCTGGCCGCCACCGCGTGGCTGGAGGTGAATCCCGTTGCCAACCGCGCCGTCGTCGAGCTGAAATACCCCGAAAGCGCACGCCCCGGCCAGACGATCGAGGTCACGATCCTGCTGAAGGATCCCGCGGGCAAGCCCCTGGCCGGCGAGGTCGCGCTGTGGCTCGTCGATCAGGCCGTGCTCGCCCTCGGCAAGGAGCAGCGGCTCGATCCCCTGCCCGACTTCATCCGGCCGGTGCGCTCGCACCTGCAGGTCCGCGACACCCGCAACCTCGCCTTCGGCGAGCTGCCCTTCGCGGAGAGCCCCGGCGGCGACGGCGGCGAGGAAGAGCCGGGGCCGCTCGACCGCGCGACAGTGCGCAAGAACTTCAAGTCGGTGCCGTATTACAACCCCGCGATCCTCGTCGGCGCCGACGGCATCGCGAAGGTTCAGGTCGCGCTGTCCGACGACCTCACCAACTTCAAGCTGCGGGCGAAGGCGGCCTGCGGCGCCGAGCGCTTCGGCTTCGGGACCGGCCACCTGCCCGTGCGGCTGCCCGTGATCGTGCAGCCCGCTCTCCCGCGCTTCGTGCGGCCGGGCGACTCGTTCGTGGCGTCGGCCATCGGACGCGTCGTGGAGGGCGTCGGCGGCCCCGGCGTCGCCCAGATGAAGGCGGAGGGCGTGCAGCTCAGTGGACCGGGGCAACGCGACGTGACATTCACCACCGGCAAGCCCGAGCGGCTCGACTTCCCGGTCTCGGTGACGACGCCGCCGTACACACCTGAAGGCCGGCTCTCGCGCGCGGACGTCACCTTCCGCGTGGCCGTCGAGCGCACGTCCGACAAGGCGTCGGATGCCTTCGAAGTGAAGCTGCCGCTGCGCGACGACCGCACGCCGGTCCGCAAGCGCCAGATGCAGGACGTCGCCGCCGGCACTCCGCTCATCATCCCCGAGCTGTCGGAGAAGGCGCGGGCGGGGACGCTGCGCCGCTCCGTGCTCGTCTCCGATCAGCCGGCGCTCGTGCGCATGGCGGCCGGGCTCGATTTCCTCCTCCAGTACCCGTACGGCTGCACGGAACAGAAGATCAGCCGCGCGCGCGCGCAGGTGGCCTTCCGGAAGTTCCGCGCGCTCCTCAAGCAGGAGGGCGACGAGCGCGACGTGCAGCGCGCGGTCAAGGAGACGATCGACCAGATCGCGGCCAGCATCGACGCCAACGGCGCCGTCGCGTATTGGCCCGGCAGCGACGGCTACGTCTCTCTCACGGCGTGGAGCGTGCAGTTCCTCGTCGAAGCGAAGGCCGCCGGATTCCCGGTGGACGACAAGCTCATCGGCCGCCTCACCGCCGCCCTCGAGCGCGCGCTGCGCTCGGACTACAGCCGCTTCGTCGACGGCGAGGCCTTCACCGAGCGCGCGTGGGCTCTGGCCGCCCTCGCGCAAGCGGGCCAGTTCAACCCGGCCTACGCGGCGGAGCTGGCGCGCAAGGCGGAGATGCTCGACCTCGACGGTACCGCCGAGGTGCTGCAGGCGTTCGGGCGATCGACGGCACCGCCGGCCGGCACCGTCGACGCGTTATCGAAGAACCTGTGGGACGGCCTGATCGTCCGCCTGCACCAGGGGCAGGAGATGTACGGCGGCCTGCAGACGCGCAACGCCGCACGCAACGGCCTCATCCTTCCCAGCGAGACGCGCACCGTCTCCGAGATCACCCGCGCCCTCGTCCGCGTGCAGCCGAAACATCCGAAGCTCCCGCTGCTCGTGCAGGCGCTGGTGACGCTGGGCCGTGACGACGGCTGGGGCACCACGAACGCGAACGCCTCCGCCATGCTCGCGCTCTCCGAGGTACTGGAGCCGAAAGCGGACGGACGTCCGGCGCGCGCCGTGCGCGTACGCCTCGACGGCAAGGACCAGCCGCTGAGCGTGGGCGGCGGAACGCCCGTGGCCGTCGCCCACGGCACGACCGCCGCCGCCGGCGAGGTGGCAATCCAGGGCGCCGGCACCGTGATCGCCCGCGTGGAGACCACGTACGTGCCCGAGGCCGACGGCAGCCAGGTGGCGGCGCACGGCGAGGGCTTCGTGGTCTCCCGCGAGATCCTTCGCGTGCAGAAGGACGCTCCGCCGGTGCGCACGCCGCTGACGCAGCCGGCAACCACCCAGACGTTCGCCGTCGGCGACGTGATCGAGGAGCACGTGCAGGTCGTGAACCCGAAGGCGCGACATTACGTGGCGGTGGTCGTTCCCCTGGCCGCCGGTGTCGAGCCGTTGAACCCGCGCCTGGCCACGGCGCCGCCGGAGGCGAAGGCGGCGGGCGGGATCACGCTGGCCCCGACGTACGTCAGCTACCAGGACGATCACGTGGCGTTCTACTACAACGAGCTGCCCGCGGGCACGTACGACTTCCACTTCCGCACGCGGGCCACAGTGCCGGGCACGTTCGTTCAGCCCGCGGCCGTCGCCGAGATGATGTACGACGGCGCCGTGCGCGGGAATTCGAACGGGGCGCGCATCGTCGTGGAAAGGCCGCAGCCGTAGGCAGTCGCCAGTCACAGCCGCGAACGCGACAGGAACGAAACGGGACGGCGCCACAGAGACACAGAGGCTAGGGTGAAGAGAAACACGCGGCGCGCAGCGATAGCCATCGTGATCTTCACCGTGCTCGTCTGGCTCGGGATGCGGTCGCGGCTGCTCGCGCCGGAGCCGACGTACCTCGTGCGCGACGTTCACGACCGGTTCCTCGGCGAGGTCGCGCCGTCACCCGATGCCGAGCTCGGCTACTGGCCCGCCACGCCGCTGCCGGAGCGCGTGATCGCGGCGACACTCGCCGTCGAGGACCGGCGCTTCCGCTGGCACCCCGGCATCGATCCCCTCGCCGTCGGGCGCGCCGTCGTCCAGAACGTGCGCAGCCGCCGGCGCGTGTCCGGCGCCTCCACCGTGGCCATGCAGGTCGCGCGCATGCAGTATCCCGGACACCGGACCTACCTGCGCAAGGCCACGGAAGCGATCACCGCCGTCCTCATCACGATGCGCCACGGCCGCACCGCCGTGCTGCGCCAGTATCTGCGCCTGGTCTCGTACGGCAACCGCATCCACGGGATCTCGTACGCCGCGCGCCGCTACTTCGACAAGCCGGTGGACGATCTGAGCTGGGCGGAGACGGCGTTCCTGGCCGCCATCCCCCAGGCCCCCGCCCGCATGAACCCGTTCCTGCCCAGCGGCCGGGCGCGCGCGGTCAAACGCGGCGGCGAGATCCTCGCCCGCCTTCGCGAGGAAGGCGTGTTGTCGGCCGAAGAGTACGAGCTGGCGCAGGCCCAGATCCTCGGCCTCCAGATCCCGCCGCCCCTCGAGCGGCCGCGCCAGGCGATGCACGCCGTGCTGCGATTCCACGAGGATCTGCGCGCGCATCCGCCGGCCTCACCGCTCGTGCGGACCACCCTCGATCTCGAGACGCAGAGCGAGGTCGAGTGGATCACCTACAAGGCCGTCCAGTCGTGGGAACGGCAAGGCGCGCGCAACGCCGCCGTGATCGTGATCGATCGTGCGACCAACGAGGTGCGCGCCTGCGTGGGCTCCACCGGCTACTTCGACGCCGGCCATGCCGGCGCCATCGACTACACGGCGATCCCGCGCTCGCCGGGCAGCACGCTGAAGCCGTTTCTGTACGCACTGGCGCTGGAGCGCGGCGTCGTCGCGCCCGATACGATCCTGGACGATCTCGACCGCGGGGCGGGCGGCATCGGCAACGCCGACGACCTGTTCTTCGGTCCGATGCTGCCGCGGGTGGCCCTGGCCAGCTCGCGCAACGTGCCCGCCGCCGACCTGCTGGCCTCGCTCGGCGTGGGTGAGGCGTACGCGTTCCTCCGCGACCTCGGCCTGCACGAGGGGCGCGAGCCGGCCCGGCGTTACGGCCTCGGCCTGGCCATCGGCGGGCTGCCCGTCACCCTGGAGCAGCTCGTGCGCGCGTACGGCGTGCTGGCTTCGGACGGGGTCCTGCGTGACCTCCGCTGGTATCGCGACACCCCGCCCGCCGCCCCGCACCGTTTGCTCTCGGAAGACACGACGCGCCAGGTCACGCTGTTCCTCTCCGACCCTCTCGCGCGGCTGCCCGCCTTCGCACGGCGCGGCCCCACGGAGTATCCGTTCCCGGTGGCGGTGAAGACGGGGACGTCGTCGCGCTTCCGCGATGCCTGGACGGTGGCGTACTCGACGCGATACCTCGTCGGCGCCTGGGTCGGCGATCCGGACTTCCGGCCGATGAATCGCCTGTCCGGCTATCGCGCCGCCGCCGAGGTCGTCCATCGCATCCTGTCCCACTTGCACCGCGACCAGCTCGACGGCCTCACCGACCTGGCGTTCCCTCCGCCGCGCGGCTTCCGGTCGGTGCGGCTGTGCGCCCTCACCGGCCGCGAGGCGACGGAGGCTTGCGATCGTGTGCTGCTCGAGTGGTTCCGCCCGGGCACGGAGCCGGTGGACTCGTGCCGCGCGCATCGCCGCCTCGCCTTCGATCGCCGCAGCGGCCGCGCCGCCACCTGGCAGACCCCGCGCCGCTTCGTCGAGCTGCGCACGATCGTCGATCTGCCGCCGCGTTACGCCGCCTGGGCCGCCTCCGCCGGACTGCCGCTCCTCGCCTCCACGACGGTGGCCGAGCCCACCCACGCCATCCTGCGGACGAGCGGCGCGCGCCTCTGGATCACCTCGCCGGAGAGCGGCCTCCGGGTACTGCGCGACCCCGAGACGCCGCCCGAGCAGGCGACGCTCGCGCTCCGTGCGACGGTCGAGCCGCCCGTCCCGCAGATCGTCTGGTACGTCGACGGGCGCGCCTTCGAGACCGCAGACTATCCTTACACCGCGCGCTGGCCGCTGGTGCCGGGAGACCACGTCATCGAGGCGCGCCTGCCGAACCTCGAGAGCCGCACGGGACGCGTCACTGTCCACGTCGAGTAGTGGGGTCAGGTCTGTTGTTTGCTGTCTACTCCCCTACTTCTTGATGTATCCGCGCCGGATCCAGCCCTTGCCGTCTGCCGTCTCTTCGGCCTCCACCAGCACGCGCGTCGGCGTGTCCCGCACCTTCGTGCGCGTACCCGAGTCCGCGTTCTTCTCGGTGACGGTGCCTTCCTGGCTCTCGGCGAGAAGGCCCTGCACGTCGCCCACGGTGGGTGACGCCGCCGGCTTGGCGGCGGCGCCCTCGGCCACCGCCTCGATCGCACTCGCCTCCAGCAGCTTCGGCCAGAGGGCACGGAACAGCTCGCTCGAGGCGTAGACGTCGGCCGAGCTCAGCACCCCGTTGACGGCGAAGGCGTAGCCGATCGCGTCCGGGTTCTTGTCGACGACGCCCACGAGCGCCTTCACGTGCTGCTCCACGCCGGTCCGCACGCGATCGTTCTCGAGGGTGAGCTGAAGGCTCGAGGGCGATTCCTTGTGGCGCACGGCACCGCCGGTGTTCGACGCCAGTTGTTCCTGCACCTTCGTCACGTTGCTCCAGACGCTCGTCTGGGAGCCGGCATAGTTCGCGATCTTCAGGTCCTTGTGCGCGAGGTTGTTGTTCGAGCTCGTGAAGCGGTCGGCCGCCTCCTTGCCGCGCGCCCGCCATCGGCCCTGCTCCACGCAGAAGGATCCGATGGCCACCCGGCCGGACTTCGGGGGCAACACGAGGTCGACGGTGAGCGCGCGATCCTGCTGCCCGCCCTTCACGATGTCGCCGGCCTGGATGTAGACCTCCTCGTTCGAGACGTTCTCGACGGTGAGCTGCGATACGTTCTGCGTCTCGCGCACGACCACCTTCTTCTGATCGAGCGCTTGCCCGAGGGTCAGCAGCTTGCGGTCACCCAGGGTGCTCTTTCCGTGGACCAGGTAGATGTCCAGGTTCTCGTGGCGATACGGGCCGGAGATCTTCGGTGCGGCGGGTGCGGGCGGAACGCCGGCCAGGACGCCGGCGAATACGGCCAGGGCGAGTGTCGTCATTCATCCTCCTCTTCACTTTCGACGTTAGCGGCGAAGAGAACGGCGAATGTAACGGCAGTGTAATGGGGTCAGGTCTGTTGTTTGTTGTCTACGACCCCGGTGACCGGAACAAGACGGTCACGTACTGGCCCGTGGGATCCCGATCCTCGACCTGGACGACGTCGGCAGGCAGCCGGGAACGCAGGTCGTCGGCGATGTGCGGCCAGGCCCGATCGACGAAGAGCACGGCACCCTCGGCCACCCGCTCCTGCAGCGCCTCCGCCGTGAGATCGGGGTGCGCGACGAAACGATAACGGCCCTGCATCCACGGGTAGGCCGTCAACGTCGACTCGATGGTCCCGTCCGGCTCGAGGCCGACGTCCACGATCGGGCGAGCGGAATGCTCCTGCAGCGCCTTCATCACCATCACCACGCGGCTGGCGGCCATGGCGCGCGCGGGCGAGGCCACGAAGAGCTGGTGCAGGTTGAGCCAGGGCAGGACGAGCCACAACACGACGCCGAGGCCCGCGCCGGTGACACCCACGGCGCGGCCGCTCAGGGGTTCGACCAGCCGTGACACGGCCAGGCCGCAGAGCAGCGCCATCGGCGGGATCAGCGTCAGCAGGCGGCTCGTGGAGGGCGTGCCCTCGTAGTGGCTGACCGCGATCAGCGCGAGGCCCAGCGTGAGCCAGCCCAGGGCGAGCCGCTCGGCGAAGCCGCCGAGGCGCGACAGGGCCACGACGACGCCGAGGACGAGGAGGGCGCCGGTGACCCGGTCGAGCAACGCCCCGCCGAGATGATGGCCGGTGATCTGCTCGTCGGACCACAGCGCCAGCACCGAGCGCAGGAGGTTCTCGGAGCGCACGGAGTGGGTGCTCCCGTGATGCGTGCCGATGAGGATGACGGAATTGCGGCTCACCACGTCGGTGAGGCGCGTGATCGTGGTGACGTACAGGGCCGGCGCCACCGTGGCGGCAAAGCCGAGGATCATGACGAGCACGCCGCGCCGTTGTCCCGTCGAGCGGCGGTGCAGGATCTCCGAGCCGATCACGACCGCCGCCACCACCCAGAAGGCCAGCCCGGCCAGGAACGTGTAGAGGCTGAGCCCGAGGGCCGCGCCCGCGAGCCAGTGATGATGCCACCGTCCGGTGCGCCAGGCGACGGCGAGGGCCAGGGCCGCCAGCACGTTGACGAACACGGCGTGCGGGTTGTTGTAGCCGATGTGCGAGAACGCCATCAGGTAGTGGCTCGACGCCAGCACCGCCGCCGCCGCCAGGCCCATGGTTCGTCCGCGCAGGACGACGCCGGCGAGATAGATCCCGGCGGCGGCACCACCCATCAGCAGGGCGAGGCTCGCGCGCCATCCGACCACGTCCATGCGGCCCAGCGCCATCATCACCGCCGCCTGATAGGCGCTGTCCAGGAAGGAGTGGGTGTCGTAGACGCCGCCGACGACGTCGAACGCGTTCCACTCGCGGCCGTCCGCGATCTCACGAGCCTTCTCGAAGAACGGCATCTCGTCGCCGATCGAGGTGAAGAGCCAGTGGTCGGAGCCGATCGAGTGGAGGGTGACGGCGGCCGCGGCCAGGCCCGCCGCGATCGCGACGTCCAGCCCGCGGATTCCCGTTGGGCGGCGGCGCCGCGGATCGAGCGACCGCACGCCCAGCGCCGCGAGCACGAGCGTGGCCGCGAACAGCGCGAGGTCGATCAGCAGGAAGCGTGCTGTCGCCAGCCGAATCGCCAGCGTCACGGCGCAGACGCCGGCGAACATCCACACGAGCCGGCGCGGCTCGGCGGCGACTGTGGTTTCCGCCTCGCGCGGGACGACCGGATCGCCGATGGGACCGGGGAGCTCGGCTTTCGGCGGGCGCGTGGCGGCGACGATCAGGACCGCGCCGCCCATCGCGAGGGCGAGACCGGCGAGTGTCTCGAGCGGGTTCGTGAGATAGGGCTCGAGCCATCGCACGTCCGGCCACGTGACGGTACCCGCAGGGGCGTCGACGACGGTGACACCGCCGGCCAGCAGGGCCAGACCGGCCGCGATCACGGCGAGGCGCGCCTTCATCCGAGGCTAGGGAGTCGGCTTCTTCTTGGCGTCCAGGTTCGCGCCGAGGTCCTCTTCGGTGACGGCCGAGGCCACGCCTTCCTTCGGCACGTCGAGCTTGGCGAGCCAGACGGCGGCGTTCAGCACCACGCGCCGGAGCTCGTCGTTCCCCCAGTTGCGATGGAAGTGTCCGCCGGTGAAGCCGAAGCCGCGCCCGCCGCCGGGGCGTTCGAACGCCCACGAGAGGGTCTGAGGATCACCCGCCGCCACCGCCTCGCGCACGGAGGGGTTGCCCTCGTGCGGGCCGTCGGGACGCTCCATGGTCGTCGCCGGCGGCACCGCGGTCAGCAGCGGCGTGACCCCCTTCATGCCTTCGGGGAAGCGCAGATGGAAGTACCACTCGTCCTTGATCCGGAACGGCTTCACCCCGCGCGTGATCGGATGCGCCGACGGCAACAGAACGCCCGCTTCCCACAGCGGGTTCACCGACCGGTTGACCTCGAAGAAGCCGCCGGCCCACTGCAGGAATTCCGGGCCGCCCTGCGCGGTGGTGGGCTCGGTCGCGTAGTGGACGAGGCCGATGCCGACACCGCGCGCCATGAGCGGGGCCAGCACCGCGAGATGATCACCGAGGGCCGGATGCCGGCGGCCGCCGTCGGACAGGAAGACGATGGCATCGACGCCTTCGAGCAACGCCGCATCGCTCGGCCAGCCGTTCAGCGACACGCGCGTCTTCAAGTCGGGCACGCCGGCCAGGCACTTCGCGAGGAGCTGGACCCCGGCGTTGTGCTCGTGCTCGCCGGGGCCGTGGCTCGGCGGGCCCGCGATCAGCAGCACCGTGCGCTCCGCGGGCAGCGGCTCGATCGAGATCGCGCGGAACTCGATCGGCGCCCCCTCGCTCTGCAGCGCGATCCAGCCGGAGCGCAGCGCCGCGCTCGTGAGAGCATTCTGCCGCACGCCGTTGACGGAGAGGACCACCTCGCTGCCGCGCGCCACGATCTCGTAGTCGTTCCACTCGCCGGCCGGCCGCTCGCTGGACTCGCCCAGCTTCGGCATCGACTTGTCCTCGGGCTTGCTGTCCTCGCGGAACTTCGCACCGCCGTTGGCGCGGATCTCGCCGGCGTTGCCGGCGGCGAGCTGCGCTTCGTAGCAGTGCGGCCAGACCTTGTCCGCGGTGGAACCGTGCACGAAGACGCCGCTGTTCCCCGGCTTCTCGGGCCATCGCCACTGCAGGCGCAGGCGATAGTTCTCGTACGACTCGTTCGTGCGCAGATAGCCGCGCGGCTTTCCGGCGCAGGCGATGACGCCGTCGTGCACCGACCACGTCGCGGAGGCGTCCTTGTCGGGATCCGTGACGACGGTCCAGCCGGCAAGACTCTTGCCGTCGAACAGGGCCCGCGGCTCGGCGGCGGCGGCGGAAGAGATGCCGGTGCCCGCGATGACGAGGACAAGAACAAACATCGAAACCATCACGCGGCGCATGGAGGCCTCCTGGATCCGTGTATCACTTTAGCTCACGGCCGCGTCGCTCGACTCAGGCGCCGGCGGGCTCCGGTGCTGGCCCCGGATCACCCGCGGGCTCGTCGAACCGGTTGCCGTCCCAGCGGTCGAGGAGAATCGACACCATCATGTCCGACAGGACGTTCACCACGGAGCGGCCGCGGGCCAGGATCCAGTCGACGGTCAGCAGCAGCGGCAGCAGCTCCATCGGCAGCTTCACCGTCACCAGCACCAGCGACAACGAGACGAAGCCCGCCTCCGGGATGCCGGCGATACCCATCGCCGCGATGAGGCACGACAGCGCCGCCACCACCTGCTGATCGAGGGTCATGTGCACGCCGTGGGCCTGGGCCACGAACAGCACCGCCATCGCCTCGTACAAGATGATGCCGTCGTTGTTGAGGTTGGTGCCGACGCAGGCCCCCAGCGCCGACGAGCCCTTCGAGACGCCGAGCCGGTCGAGGGCGCGCAGCGTGATGGGCAGCGTGGCCAGGCTCGAGTTCGCGCCCGCCGCATACACCATGGCTTCGCGCGCGGCGCGCCAGAAGCGCAGCGGCGACATCCGCACGTACAACACCAGCCAGAGCTGGTACGTGAGCAGCGGATGAATGGTGAGGGCGAGCAGGCCCACCCCCACGTACCAGGCGAGGCCGTGCAACGGCTCCAGGCCGTACTCCCCCACCGCCTTGGACACGACGGCGAAAACGGCCAGCGGCACGAAGCGGATGATCCAGCCGAGGATCAGCTCCGACGCGCGCTGCAGCAGGGCGAAGCTGCGCTCGAGGCTCTCCGTCCCTTCGCCCGCGTCCTTCAGACGGCGCAGCGCGAGGCCCAGCATCAGCGACATCGCGACCAGCGGGAGAACGGAGTTGTCCGCGAACGGCTGCACCAGGCTCGTCGGCACGAAGCCGGAGACCACCTTGATCGGATCGATGGGCTCGACCTTCCTCACCGCCTTGGCGTCCACCGCCACCGCCACCGTCGACAGGTGCCGGCCGGGCTGAAGCATGTTCGACAGCGCCAGGCCGATGAGCAAGGCAATGGTGGCGTTGACGGTGGCGATCACCACCATGCGCAGGCCGCTGCGGCCCTTGACCTGCGCGGTGAGGATCGCATTGACGATCGCCAGCATCAGCAGCGGCGTGGCCGCCACCTTGATGGCCTGGATCACCAGCTTGCCGATCTCCCCGAGGGTCTCGAAGACTCTCGGGGAGACGTCCTCGCGGAGGAACGCGCCCACCACCGCGCCCAGGGCGAGCGCGAGCAGGATCTGCGTCGTGAGCGTGAGCGACAGCCGCCGGGGTTCGGGCATGAGTGGCGACCTCCGTCAGGGCGCGGCGACAGTCACGACGTACGTGCCACCGGCGGCGGTGTCGAGATCGTAGGTGTAGGTCCGACGGGGCGACGTCTTCGTGACGGCCGCCCCGGCCGCGATCTGCGGCGGGCCGGCGTCGACGGTATGGAAGTACGGATTGGCGTTCTCCCCTTCGGCCGGCCGCGCCGCCGCCCCGGAGATCTTCAGCGGCCAGTAGCTGCGCAGGCGCAAGAGGCCGCCCGCCTTCGAGCGCACGGTGGCCTTCGTGAGGGCCCCACCCTTCCACGCCGCGTCGACTTCGAAGGCGCCGCGCGCGCACAGGCCGGTGGCCTCCCCCGTCCCCCACTCGGACGGCACCGCCGGCAACAGGTGCAACGCGCCCCCGTGGCTCTGCACCAGCATCTCCGCGACGCCGGCGGTGTAGCCGAAGTTGCCGTCGATCTGGAACGGCGGGTGCGCGTCGAGGAGGTTCGGATAGAGTCCGCCGCCGCCCATCACCACGTCGGTGGTGTCGACGAGGGTGAACAGGTTCGAAACGATCCGATGCGCGTGATCGCCGTCCAGAAGACGCGCCCAGAAGTTGATCTTCCAGCCCATCGACCAGCCGGTCGCGGCGTCGCCGCGCAGCTCGAGGGTGCGGCGCGCGGCCTCGAACAGCTCGGGCGAGCCAAAGGCGGTGATCTGGTTGCCGGGATGCAGGCCGTAGAGATGCGAGACGTGGCGGTGATCGGGCTCGGGCTCGTCGAAGTCCTCGCGCCACTCCTGCACGCCGCCGCGTTTGCCGATGCGGTACGGCGCCAGGCGCGCGAGCTTGTCCTGCAGCTCCTTTCGCAGCGGCTCGTCACGGCCGAGGAGCGCGCTGGCCTCGATCACCCGCGCGAACGTCTCGCGCACGATCGCGTGGTCCATGGTACCGCCCATGCTCACCGCGGCCGTCTGGCCGTCGGCGGCGCGGAACCGGTTCTCCGGCGAGGTGCTCACCGGCGTGATCAGCGTGCCGTCGCCGGCGTCGATCAGCCAGTCGGCCAGGAACTCCGCCGCGCCCTTCATCAAGGGGTAACCTTCCTTCTCCAGGAACGCGCGGTCGGCGGTGAACAGGTAGTGCTCCCACAAATGGCTCGTGAGCCAGCCGGCCGCCATCGGCCAGTAGGCGGCGCGGGCGGTGCCGTCGACGGGATAGCTGTCGCGCCACAGCGTGATGTTGTGATGCGCCACCCAGCCGCGGCGCGCGTACATGTCGCGGGCGGTGGCCGCGCCGTTCACCGCCGTCTCGCGCAGCATGGTGAAGAGCGGCTCGTGCAGCTCGGAGAGATTCGTCGGCTCCGCCGGCCAGTAGTTCATCTCGGTGTTGATGTTCACGGTGTAGGCGGAGGCCCACGGCGGGATCACCTTGTCGTTCCAGATCCCTTGCAGGTTCATCGGCTGACCGCCGGGGCGCGAGCCGGAGATCATCAAGTAGCGGCCGAACTGGAAGAGCAGGGCGGCCAGGCCCGGGTCTCCGCCGTCGCGATACGCGGCCACGCGCGGCGCGGTGGCGAGCGCTTCCTTTGCGCGGTTCGGGGCCAGCTTCAGCGTCACCCGATCGAACAGCTTCCGGTAGTCGCCCACATGGCGCGCGCGCAGGTGCGCGAAGGGCTTGGCCATGGCCGCCAGCAGATCGGCCTTCGCGCGGACCTTTGGATCGACGCCCTCGCGGCTCGGGCTCTTGTCGAAACCGTTGTAGCTCGTGCCCGCGCTGAAGACGATCACCGCTTCCGTGGCCCCGGCCACGCGCAACGAAGAACCGTCGACGGCAACGGTGCCGCCTTCCGTGCGCACCTCGACCCTGCTCTCGAAGAACGTGCCGCGCCCGTCGACCGCCTCGCCGTAGAGCGCCTGCTGCGCCCCGGGCCGGCGTTTCCCCTGCTCGTCGAAGTGGTACGGATACTTCCACTGCTGGTCCGACTCCTCGATCTGCTCCAGCGTGCGGCGCAGCACGAAACCCGGCACCTGGCCGCGCATGACGATCGTGCGCCCATCGACCGTCGTGACCGCCGTCGGATGCACGGACGACTGGGAGACCTTGAAGGCCACCGCGCCCGGCTTGCCGGCGCGGACGCGCATCACGATCACCTGGTCGGGAAAGCTCGCGAACACCTCGCGCGTGAACGTCACGCCGCCCTGTTGGTAGCGAACACCCGCCACCGCCTCGCGCAGGTCGAGCCAGCGCTTGTACCCGCTCGTTTCGCCGCGCGCCTCGAAGTCCACGTGCAGGTCGCCGAGCGGCTGGTACGACTGCTGCACGCGCCCCAGCCAGTTCTTGGTGACGTAGGCGTCGGCGTCGGCGTACTTTTCCGCGCGCAGCAGGCCGACCACGTGACCTTCATCCTTGGTCACGCGCACCGTGCGCAGGTCCGCCGGCGGCTCGCCGGAGACGAGCGTCGCCTCGTTGAGCTGCAGGTGCTCCCGCGTGGCATCGCCGTCGACACCACCGTGGACCATGGCGCCCAGGCGGCCGTTTCCGATGGGCAGTGCCTCTTCCCAGCGGCGCGCAGGGCCTTCGTACCAGAGAGTCAGGTCTCGAGGGGCGACGGCAGACGTCTGGGCGGCGAGGAAAACGGCGATGGGGAATAGGAGCACAGGGGATTCTACCGGCCTTCAGTCCCTACGAAAGCGCCAGCGAGCCGATCCAGAAGAGGTCGGCGGTGGCTCGGTCGTAGTCATGGACGCGCTCCAGCCGGCCCGCGTCGTCGATGCGAAAGACGGTCCAGCGTCGCGGGATGGAGCCCAGGGTCGTGTGGTTGGCCACGATGAGGAAACGGCCGGTCGGATCGATCGTGAACGTGCGCGGCTCGACGCCGCCCGTCTCGAAGTGGCCGCGCGCCTCGGGCCGCCCCGTCTGCGGGTCGACCTGGAAGAGCGCAAGGTTGTTCTCGCCGCCGGCGAAGGCACCGCTCGCGTCGGCGGCGTTCGCGCGGTTCGTCACATATAGCCAGCGCCCGTTGGGATGGAAGCGGATGGCGCCGGCGCGCTGCGAGGGCCGCACGCTCGCGGGAGCGGCCAGGGTGTCCAAAACGAAGCGCGGCATCGGCGCGAGGACGCCGCCGGCGTAGTCGAAGACGGCCAGGCGATTGCCGCGCTCGACCGCCACGTAGACGCGGCCGTGCGCATACTCGAGGTGGCGCGGCCCCAGGCCCGGCCCGAGGGCGACGCGGCCCGTTCGCGTCAACACGCCGCGCTCGTATCGAAAGGCCGTCAGCGCGCCGGGCTTCTCGGCCGCAGTCGACGTGGCGTCGGCACCAAGGGCACAGGCGACGAGGCCGCCGCCTTCGGGATCGAGCTTCGCGTGGTGGGCGAAGAAGCCGGTGTCCATGTCCTCCGCCTGAGGGACAGGCGCGCCCAGGGAGCCGTCGCCCTGCAGCGCGAGCACGGACAGGCGATGCGTGGTGGGATGCGCCAGCATGAGATGCCGGCCTTCCCGATCGGCGCACAGATGGATGACGCGGCCGTCGGCGGGCACGACGGGATCGCCGAGCGGCCTCGGCTCACCGGTGCGCGGATCGATCGCCAGGGCGACCACGAGGTGCCGGGTGTCGCGGTCCGACGCCGATATATAGAGGATGCGGCCCCGGGCGTCGACGGCGGCATATTGGACGATCTCCGGCAGCGTGGCCGACGACGACAATGAGAGCGCGCCCGTCTCCAGGTCGAGGGCGAAGGCGTGAAGGACGCGGCCTTCGCTCGCGTAGACGACGACGCGGGGACTCATGCGCGCGGCCGGACCTTCAGAACCGGAAGGCCAGCGTCAAGGCGGCACCCTGCCGCCGCGGGGCGAGGCCGATCTGGATCCGCGACGACGGAATCGTCTGCCAGTCCTCCCGCGTGAAGAGCGTCCCCACTGCCGCGCCGGAGGCGGCGCCAACGCCGGCGAAGATCGCCGCGATCTCACCCATCGATCGACACGCCGGCAGCTCCGGGTCCGGGGGACAGTGCGAGACGCCGAGGCCGAGGACAGCGAACCACGCGGCCCCCATCACGAGCCCCCGCACCGTCTGGCGGCGTCGCTGCACGGCCTCCAGCCGGACGATCGATTCGCGGGGTACCCGCGTGGGCCCGAGGTCACCGATGTCGATCACGAGCGCGGACGCGTCGGCGGAGACGAGCCGGCCGTTCATCGGCCCCACATCCGCCACCTGGAGGCGCACCGGCGTCCCGGGGGCCAGTGCCGCCAGCAGAGTGAAAACGATCCCGCCCGCTCCCAACATGGAAAAGACATCGTACACTGCTCATCTGTCGATGCCGACCCTCCGGGCCCAGGGAGCCGTTCCCCGCGACGCCGGTCCGACCCTCCACGAAGTGTCGGTCGTACCCGACTCCCCGCGGGCTGTCGTCGGCATCCTCCACGGCTACGCGGATCACGCCGTCCGCTACGCCCACGTGATGGACGCCTGGGCGGACCTGGGGATCGCGTCGATCGCCCTCGACATGCGCGGCCACGGCCACGCCGACGGCCCGCGCGGCTATTGCGGCCGCTTCGAGGAGTACCTCTCGGATGCAGCGGCGCTGGCGAGCCTCGTCGCCGAGCGCGTGCCCGAGGCGCCGGGGTTCCTCTACGGCCACAGCTTCGGCGGCCTCGTCGCCGCCCACAGCATCCTCGAGTCTGCCCGCGCGTGGAAAGGTGTGCTGCTGAGCGGCCCCTATTTCGGGCGCGGGTTCCACATCCCGGCGCCCAAGCGGATCGCGGCGCAGGTGGCCTCGCGTCTCGTGCCGCGCCTGTCCTTGCCCGCGGGCATCCGCGGCGAGCACGTCAGCCACGATCCCGTCATGGCTCACCGCTACGACACCGACCCCCTCGTCTTCAAGAACGGCAACGTGCGCTGGTTCACGGAGTCCGGCCGCGCCCAGGCCGAGGCGCTGGCCCGTGCCGGGTCGTTCAAGCTGCCGCTGTACGTCGTTTACGGCGCCGAGGATCCCCTGTCGCGGGTGGCCTCGGGCAAGGCGTTCTTCGACGCCGCCGGCAGCGCGGACAAGACGTTCGACGAGCGGGTGGGCCTGCGCCACGAGGTCGTGAACGAGATCGAGTGGAAGGCGGTGGTGGCGACGATGGCGGAGTGGATCCTCCGCCACGCCGGCGCCTCGCGCTGATCCCGCTCGTACACACGGTTCCTCGTTCGAACCCGGAGGTGTCGTCGTGACGGCAAGACAGCTCTTTCCAGCTCTCGTCCCCGGCCTCATCGCCCTGAGCCTCCTCCCTGCGGGTGCGGCAACCGACGCCAACGTCGTGGCCGAGCAGGTGAAGCCGATCCCGCGCTCGGGCTCGCCGAACGACCCGCCCATCCTCCTCGTCTACGTCGTCGATCAGGATGCGGTGCCCCTGGAGGGAGCCCAGATCGAGCTCATCGGCCTGTCGAAAGCCAACGCCCGAGCAAAGACCGGCAAGGACGGGACGGCCCTGCTCAAGATGCAAGGGGATGCCCGCCTCACCGTCCGCGCGTCACTCGCGGACTACGTGCCCTCCGAGGCGCGCGGGGTGGTGGTGGCGCGCAACGGGCTGACGTCGGTGGCGCTGGCGCTGGCGGCGGAGCCGACACCATGAACCACAAAGACTGGGTGCAGCAGTTCAGGGCAGCCGCCCTGCTTTCGTCCGAGGACCCGCGCCGCTCGAGCGCGGCGCTGATTGCGCTCGCGAACGAATCCAACCAGCCGCGCGAGTCGTCCATCAGCGAGTGGCACGAGCACCAGGCCCTGGGCACCGCCGGCATGGTCCTGGAAGAGGCCGGCCACATGGCGGAGGCGCTCACCATCTACCAGCGAACCCTCGAGCTGAGCCTCACCCAGGCCCGCTACTGGACGCGGGCGACCGCCGACGTCCTGGGGGCGATGGCGCTCATCCACTTTCGCGAGGGACGCGACGCCGAAGGCACGGCCGCCGCGCGGGAGGCGCTCGTGTTCCTGGGGCGTGCACCCCATGGGAGCACCGTGCTCGCGCGCGTCGTACAGGAGCTCGCCAAACGCGAGCGTGTCGCCGTCAAGGAAACGCCGTAGCGTGGAAGCCGTAGGCATGCGAGCCCATCTGTTGGCGGCGGCGGTGGTGATTGGAATGCCGACGGCATGAAAGCGTGGAGCTGCTACGGTCTCGCCGGCCTGTTGGCGCTCCTATGCGTGGCCATCACACCCGAGTGCCTGCGCAATGCCCGGCGGATCTGGCGGCTCGACGATGAGGGCCTGCGGATCGCCGCCGAGATCACCCGTATCGAAGAAGAGTCGGTGATGACCGACTCCGACTCGTCGGATCGCGCGCGTTACGGGACCTACAAGATCGTCGAGTACGCGATGGTGCGCTACGTCGTCGACGGCAAGGAATACTCCGCGCGCCATGGGCTGCCCGAACCCATCCGGCGCCACAAGGTCGGCGGGACGCTCGCGATCATGGTCCTGCCGGACGACCCGGAGCACAGCTTCGCGACCCATGCGATCACCGGCGACTGGATCATGTCGTTCATGATTCCCGTGATCCTGCTCGGGGGAGCCGCCACCTTTGCCGGCGTCGGCACGCTGCTCAGGAAGACCTCGGAAGCGAAAGGCGGACGGTGAGCGCCATGTACTACCTCTTGCTTTACGACTACGGCGAGAACGCCGTGGAGCGCCGCGCTCCTCATCGGGACGCGCACCTGGCCCTCGCCCGCGAGTGGCTGGAGCGCGGCCAGCTCCTCATGGGCGGGGCGTTCGCCGACCCCGTGGACGGCGCCGCCCTGCTGTTTCGCGTCGCCGACGCGTCGATCGTCGAGGCCTTCGCGAAGAGCGACCCGTACGTCACGTCGGGCCTGGTCACACGCTGGCGCGTCCGCCCGTGGACCGTCGTGGTGGGAGGCGCGTGATGGTCACGAACACGACCAACGCCGTCCACTACGTATGGGGCGAGGTCTGTGAGGGCTGGCGGCTCCTCGACCGGCCCGATCTCAGCGTGATCCAGGAGCGCATCCCGCCGGGCCGCGGCGAGGTGACCCACTATCACGAGCGGGCGCGGCAGCTGTTCTTCGTCCTCCAGGGCGGGCTCGAGATCGAGACCGGCGCCGCGGGCGATGTCTCGCGTCTGAATGCCGGCGACGCGTTCGAGGTCGCGCCGCGGCAAACGCACCGCGTGTGGAACCGCGGCCCGTACGACGCGGTCTTCCTGGTCATCTCCGCGCCCACGACGCAGGGTGATCGGGTGAACCTGTGACTCCCAGGCGCCTCGACGGCAAGGACGCCACCACCGAGGTCGTCGTCGACGTGCTCGACGACATGTACATGTGGCGTGCCGCCAGGGCTGGCGTCACGCTCTTCGGCACGCGAGTAGGGCGCGTTCTGCTGACGACGGAGCGGTTCCTGTTTCTCTCGACGGGGAGCGGCCTGGCAACACAATTGCCGTGGGGTGCCTTTCGCACCTACGCACCGATCTCCGCCGGCCAGACGCGGACGGATCAGCTCGACCTGGGCGCGCTCCAGAACAAGGGAAGCCTGAATATCCGCCTGGATCGGATCACCGCCGCCCGCGTCGAGCGTCGCTGGGATCTGTCGCACTACCTCGTCGTCGAGATCTCGGCCGCCCACGACGCGCCACCGGTCTGCTCCTTCATGACGCGATACGGGTTCAATCCCGGCACCCTCGCCGCGTTCGTCGACACCCTGGAGTGGGCGCGGACGCGCGGGAAACCAACCTAGAGCCGCAAGACCCATCGCAGCACGGTCATCGCTTGGGCCCTCACCTCGGCGCCAGGAGCATCGCCGCCGACACGGCGGTGAGCCCCAGCACCACCCACTCGAACGCCCGCTGCGGAATCCGGGCGAAGAGGGCCCGGCCGGAGAACGCGCCGGCGATGACGGCCGGGACCAGCACGGCATCGAACGCGAGCGAGCGCGCCCCGATGAGGCCGTGGAACGCGTACACCGGCAGCTTGCTGAAGTTGATGACGAGGAAGAACCAGGCGCCGGTGCCGATCAGCTCCTCCTTCGACAGCCGCTTGGCGAGCAGGTACAGGTTCATGATCGGCCCGGCCGCGTTGGCGATAGTCGTGGCGAAACCGGCGCTGACACCGTACGCGGTGACGGCCGAGGCCGAATCGGGCGGCGGGGCCGGTGCGCGCCGGCGGACGACGTGCAGCACAATCATGGCCAGTACGATGACGCCGACGAGACGGCGCAGCACGGGCTCCGGTCCGGCCAACGCGAGAGCACCCGCGATCATGCCGACGGCCACCCACGGCGCCAGTGACACCAGGCGCGTGGTCTGCGCGTGCCGGCGGTAGTACGCCACCGCGAACACGTCGGCCGCGCACAGCAGCGGGAGGAGCCAGCCCGCCGACTGCCGCGCGTCACCCACGGTCAAGGCCATGAGCGGCACCACGAAGATGCCGAGGCCGGGCACGCCGGTCTTGGCGACACCGACGCAGAAGGCGCAGACCGCGCCGAGCACCCATTGCCAGGGAAGGAGAGAAGGGAACGCCATTCTTGGACCACAGAAAATAGCACGGCCGCCGTGAGAGCAAGCGTCCATGCCCGTGTGTCCGACGAATCGACGCGTGTACGAGGTCCGGACAGACGACGTCTCACTCGCTGCTGAAAACACGGCGGTCACGTCGTCGACGCAACGGTATCGTTCTTGCTGCCCGACCGCGCAGGAGGCCGCCATGATCCACGGCAAGACACTCGCGCTCGTCGCCGCCGTCGCTGGGCTCGCGGGCTGCGGTGAGGATCCGCTCTCGACGGGCGCATCGCCGATCCTGTACGAGCCGATGCGACTGGACTCGGCGCCCGTCTGTACCGAGAGCTCACACCGTGGAACCTTCAGGCTCCAGCTCAGCCCCGTGCTGGCCGTCGATGACGCCGGTCGTGCCGTCGCCGCCTGGCGGCAGTGCGACGGCCACGGCCTTCGCGTCGCCGCCGCGTGGTTCGACGGGAAGAGGTGGAGCCGTCCCACCACGCTCGGACGCACGCCCGCCATAGCGCCGGTCGCGGCCCTCAGCCGCGCCGCCGGCATGATCTTCTGGCGCGAGACGCCCGATGGGCAGGATCCGACCGCCGCGTACTACAGCCTGCTCGACGAGCGCCGCGGCTGGAGTGAAACACGGAGGTTCGAGCCCAGCGACGACATCGTGGTCATGACCGCGCTCGACGGTGGGCGCACCCTCGTGTGGTCGGGCGGCCGGCCGCGGTCGACACTGCGCGCAAGCCGCTTCCGGCCCGAGCGCGGATGGACACCGGCGCAGGCTCCCCGTCATCACGACGACTACCTGACCTATTCGCACGTCGTGGGCGACGCGGCCGGGAACGCCCTCGCCGTCTTCGTGGGTCCGGATCCAGGAGGCACGTCGGACGTGCAGCGGCCATGGGTGGTTCGCTTCGACGCGCAGACGGGCTGGGACTCCCCACGCCCCCTCGATACCGCTCCGCGCGCCAGGGCCGTCGACCCCACGCCCGCTCTCAACGAAGAGGGCGAAGGATATGTCGCCTGGGAGGATGGCTACCAAGCGATCCAGGTCGCGCGCTACACACGCGGCCGTGGGTGGACGCCGCCGATGCGGCTGGACACCGGCGTGTCGCCGCGATTCTCCCATCCCGACGTCATCGATCTGTCCGCCGACGCCCGCGGCGGCGCGCACCTTCTCTGGGAGCAGGCCGGAGAGCTCGAGATCCTCGCCACCCGCCTCGCCGAGGGAGGACAAGAAGGCACGTCGGTCGTGCTCGGGCAAGGACACTCCGCTCGCGTGATCGCGCGGCCCGACGGGGCGGCGCTGGCCGCCTGGCAGGGCTACGACACCGGGCGCGAGCCGTCTTCGATCCACGTACGCCGCTACGTCGTCGGCCGCGGATGGACCAGCCCGGAGACGTTCACCGGTGCCGGTGGCCGGATCCGCGAATTCGAATCGAGGTCGGTACAGATGGGGGTCGACGGTCAGGGGCAGGCCTTCCTGCTCTGGGTGGAGGACAACGCCGGGCGCGACGAAGTCTGGGTTCGGCGCTTCCGTTAGGGAATCGCCGCCACGCGGAACGTGGCGCGATAGTCCTCGGGGGCGATCCGCCGGGTGGAGACCGGATACGGAAGGACACGCACGACCGTGAGCTTGCGGCCGGCCAGGGTCGTGCTCTCCGTTTCCTTCACCTCCCGCTCGGGCACCTCGTTGCTCCCCGCCTTCAGCGCGAGCTTCAACTTCACCTCGCCGGCCCAGATGCACTGGGCGTCCGACGGACAACGGGAGTCTTCAGTGACGCCGACGAACGTCACCTCGAAACTGCCGTCGCGGGCGGCGCCGGAGGCGCCCGGCGCCAGGGTGAACTCCTCCCCGACGTCGAACGTCTCCGGCTTCGTCGGCGACGACGAGCCGCACGCGGCCGGCCCCGCCGCCAGCAGCAGCAGCGCGAGACCGGCCGAGCGCGTCATGGCGCCGCGAAGATACTGACCTCGGTGACGCTGTTCCACATGTTCAGTGTATTGCCGTGGCCGAGATAACGCACGAACCGCGCGCTCTGGTCGGTGAAGTCGAACGTCTGCTCGTTGGTGGTGGTCCCGCTGCTCAGCCCGCCGGTGACGACGTTGGTCCACACGCCGTTGCCGCTCGACACCTGCAGGTCGAAACGGGCCTGGCGCGCGTTGCCCTGGTAGAAGCCGACGCGAACGTGGCCGACCGTGCGCGTGGTGCCGAGGTCGTACTGGATCCAGGCCCCCTCACCGCAGCCGGACCAGCGCGTGGCCAGGTTGTTGTCGACGGTGTTGGCGGGGACGTTCCCGTCGTTGGTGCTGGCGGTGACGGCGGAGCCCGCCGGTGTGACCTCGACGTAGCCGCCGGCGGGCGTCGCCGTGGGTGTCGGGGTCGGACCCGGCGAGGTGGGCGTGGGGGTCGGCGTCGCGGTGGGACGCGGCGTCGGCGTCGCTCCA
>Ga0075429_100000680_pt1 | contig 26417 bp, 20 predicted proteins | sample RhiMetdeltSRZDD3_FD_75295 | JGI IMG/M metagenome (GOLD analysis project Ga0075429, IMG submission 75295) | Populus rhizosphere microbial communities from Tennessee, USA - Rhizosphere MetaG P. deltoides SRZDD3 | ecosystem: Host-associated > Plants > Roots > Rhizosphere > Soil | place: USA... | reverse complement strand
TCACGTCCTCGAAGATCGGCGCCATCTCGAACTGCATCGGCGCGACCTCGTTGTGGCGCGTGCGCACCGGCACCCCGAGACGATAGAGCTCGTACTCCATCTCTTCCATGAACGCGAGCACGCGCGCCGGGATGCTGCCGAAGTAGTGATCCTCGAACTGCTGGTGACGCGCCGAGGCCGCACCCTGGAGCGTGCGCTCCGCGAGCACGAAGTCGGGCCGCAGCGCGTGTTGCGCGCGGTCCACGAGGAAGTACTCCTGCTCGCAGCCGAGCGTGGCGGCGACCGCCTTCACGTCCACGTCACCGATCAGCTTGAGGAACGCCGTGGCATTGCGCGACAGCACGTCGATCGAGCGCAGCAGCGGCGTCTTGTGGTCGAGCGAATGGCCGTGATAGCTGATGTAGGCGGACGGGATGCACAGCGTGCGCCCGTTCGCGCCCTCGACGAGGAACATGGGCGAGCTGGGGTCCCAGGCCGTGTAACCCCGCGCCTCGAACGTGGAGCGCATGCCCCCCGACGGGAACGAACTGGCGTCCGGTTCGCTCTGCCACAGCTGCGAGCCCGAGAACTTCTCGAGCACGCGCAGCTCGCCCGCCATCGTCACGTTGAGGTCCGCGAAGCTGTCGTGCTTCTCGGCGGTGAGCCCGGTCATGGGCTGGAACCAGTGCGTGAAGTGCGTGGCGCCCTGGGACACCGCCCAGTCGCGCGCCACCGAGGCGACGGTGTCGGCCACTTCGCGCGTGAGCGGCGAGTTGTGGCGAAGTGTCGAGAGCAGCGCGTTGTACACGTCCCGCGGCAGCTTCTCGCGAAGTTTGATGAGGTCCAGCACGTGCCGCCCGAAGTAGCTGCTCACCGGGGCGCGATGGCCGTCCGGAAGGCGCGGGGCGTCGAACGTGCGGGGCTGACGGGCACTCACATCCAGCCGCACCGAGTTGCGTGGCGAGGTCATCCGGGACTCCCTCTGCGTGGACCACGGCGAGAGGCTCCCGCCGCGATCGGTCTGGGGTGTGGAGCCGCCGAGAGTCCAATAGCCCCTCGCACGACCCCCTTCCTGCCGCTCATCCTAGCGCACGAGGTATCGGCGGGGCCAAGCGCCGACTTGCGCGGCCCCGCCTCGCCCGGCATTCGTCCGTGCACGACGCGGCTTCCGGCCGTGGGCCCGTGCAGCCTGCACCACCGCGAGCGGGGCCGGGCCGAAGCGAGGTGCCCCTCTGGAGGCCGCCCGCAGGGACACGACCGCCGTGTTCCACCGCGCCGGCCCTGAGGCCCCGGCCGAGCTTCACCGCGAGCGGGCCCGAAGGCCCCGGCCGAGCTTCACCGCGAGCGGGCCCGAAGGCCCCGGCCGAGCTTCACAGCGAGCGGGGCCGGAGGCCCCGGCCCCTGCTGCTCTAAAATTCCGGTCCGATGCTGAAGTGCCAGCGGGGCGGCGAGATCTTGTCGAGGTCGCTCCGCCAGGCCACGTCCAGCTTCATGGGCAGTCCCAGCATCCAGCCGCGCACGCCGGTGCCGAACGAGAAGTACGGGTCGGTGAGGTGCCGGCCGCGCTCGTCCAGCTCCCACAGCCGCGGCTTCGTCGGCGACGAGAACACCGTCCCGAAGTCGATGAAACTCGCGCCGCGCAGGCGCAGGTTGCCCAGCGGCAGCGGCCCGATCAGCCCCAGCTGCTCGATGAACGGGTAGCGCAGCTCGATGTTGGTCAGCGCGAAGTTCGTGCCGACGAGCTCGAAGTCGGGGAATCCGCGCAGCGTGGAGTACCCGCCCAGCCGGAAGAACTGCTCGTCGCGCCCGGTGCTCGCGCCCGCCATGACGCGGGTCGCGAACGAGTAGCCGCGGCCCATGTCCTGGTAGCGCCGCGAGTCCACGGTGACGGTGTGGTAGTTGAGCGACTTGAGGAACAGCGGCAGGCCGGTGGCGTACGTGATGTTCCAGCGGCTGCCGTTCACCGGGCCGCTCGCGCCCCACAGCGCGTGGTCCCCGGTGAGGCCGATCGTGGGCGTGGAGGCCGAGCGGTACTCGCGGTTGACCGGACGCACCTCGCCGTTGAGCCTCTCGACGAAGAAGATCTCTTCCACGAACTTCTGCGTGAACTGGAACTCGACCCTGCGGAAGCGGTCGAACGGCCAGGTCCAGCCGACCAGTCCGCCGAACGAGCGCTCCGAGAACAGCTCCTCGTTGCCCAGGTTCTCGCCCAGCGACGTGACCGTGGACTGGAAGTAGTTCTTGAAGTGGAACACGCCCACGCTCCAGTCGAGCCGGCGCGGCAGCACGTTGTAGAGCGCGAGGATGTTCGTCTCGCTGAGCGCGTTGGTGAACAGGTCGCCGGCGATGTACAGGCTGTGGTCGCCGAGGAAGTCGCTGAACAGGAACTGCGCCGAGCCCGCGAAGCCGACGTTGCTGGCGGCCACAGCGCCCAGCTGGACCGCCTCGGGCGCCAGTCGCCAGTGGTAGGGCGCCGGCGGCTGGCCGAGGACGGTGTCCGACAGCGCGAACGCGCCGCCGAGATCCTGGAGCGCCGGCAGCGAGTCGAGCGCGGCGACCGACGAATCGGACGGATCGTGCGTCGGCACCGCCGGCATCGGGAAGCCGCCGCCTTCCCACGGCGGGGGCTCCGTGGCCACCGGCTGGAACACGGTCTTGGGCTGTGCGCGGCCTTCCCGCCGCGGGCCAGGGCCCGCCGTGGTGTCCGGCACGGAGGTGGAGTCGGGCCAGGTGGCGGCGAGTGCGCCACTCGGCGAGGGATCGCCACGGTCGCTGTCGGGCGCCAGTTTCGCCTGCTCCAGCGACAGCACGGCCTCCGGAGCGTTGCGCTTGAGCCGTGCCACGACGGGGTCGAGCGTGAGCGGCTCCTGCACCGCGAAGATGTCCCACCCGCCGCGGTCGAACGCCGAGAACACCAGCCGGTCGTTCTGGCGCGACCACGACACGGACTGCACGCCACCGGTCAGGTCGGTGAGCTGCGTGATGCTCTTGTCGGCCGTGTCGAACAGCGCCAGGTTCGCGGAGCCACTGCGGTCGGTGATGAACACGAGGCGCCGGCCGTCCGGGGACCAGGCCGGGGCATGGTCGTGGCCGGCCGTATCGAGCAGCAGCTCGAGCTTCCCGGTCGCGAGGTCGTAGTCGTAGAGCGCGTAGCGGCCGAAGCCGTCACCGGGGGGCTCGGGACGCAGCACCACCGGCGCCAGCCGGTCCGAGGCGAACGTGATGTGGCGGCCGTCCGGCGACCACGTCGGCTCCTTCTCGTCCCAGGCGTCGTGCGTGAGCCGCTGCGATTGCCCGGTCGTCGCGTGCAGCAGCCACAGGTCGGAGCGGCCGTTCTGCAGGCCCAGCACCACGATCGAGTCCGACACCGGCGACCAGGCCGGATACGACAGCTCCTCGCACGGCGCGGTCAGCTTGTTGAGCACCCTGCCGTCGTGGGCATCCACGATGTAGAGCCAGTCGCGCCCGCGGCTGCCGGCGACGAAGGCCATGCGCTCGCCATCCGGCGACCAGGCGATGGACGTGCGCAGCAGCGGGAACGCCTCGAAGTTGACGTTGCGCTCGCCGCGCACCACGCGCCGGAGCGGCCTCCCGTCGTAGGCGGACATCAGGTACACGTCGGTGTACTGCTTGCGGTCGCTGAAGTAGGCGACGCGGTCGCCCTGAGGGCTCACCGACGGCCACCAGTTCATCGCACTCTCGTCGCGGCGATGGTCGGTGAGCCGCTTGGCGAACGCGTCGGGGTGATCGAGTTTCGCGAGCGTCGGCCAATAGCGCTTGCGCAGGATCTCCTCGCGCCACTGCTCGTCGAACCGTCCGGGGGACTGGCCGTACGTGCGCTGGAACGCGCGCTCGAAGCTCCGCATCTGGCGCATGCGCCGCAGCATGTCGCGGAACCGCTCCTCGCCGTGCTTCTCGACGAGCTCGGCGATGGCCATCTGCCCCATCTTGTAGACGAGATAGCCGCCGGACCACTCGAGCGGCGGCAGGTAGCCGGTGAGCGTGCCATCGCGGCAGTACATCTCGGCCCCGGGTTCCACACCGAGCGAGAAGTACTCGGCCATGCCCTCGGCGAACCACCCGGGGATCTGGAACAGCCCCTGGCCCGAGAGCAGCGAGACGCCGGGCACGTTGTAGAACATGTCGAACTGGAAGGCGTGCACCAGCTCGTGCACGAGCACGTGCCGGAAGTCCTCGTACGACCCCGCGAACGGCACCACGACGCGGTCTCTCAGCGCCTCGGTGAATCCTCCCGTGGACCCGTCGATCAGGTCGGGGACGATGTTCGTCTCGCTGAAGTCGTGGTGCGACGCGTACAGGATGATCGGGATGCGCTTGCTCAGCTTGTGCCCGAACCGTCGCGTGAACACCGACTGCGTCTTCTCGGCGAGGTCGAGCGTGCGCATGGCAAGGCTGTCGGCCCCTTCGTCGAAGTAGACTTCGAAGTGGTCCGAGGAGATCGATCGCCAGATGTGCTCGGTGTACTGGATCTTGTTCTGACCGAAGTACTGCGCGCGCGCCGGTGCCGCGACGACGAGCGCGAACAGCGCCACCATCGCCAGGGACCGGCTCCATCGCCACGTCATGCTGCGGGTCCTTTCTTCCCGGGCTCCACCCGACTGGGGAGTACCCTGAGTCTACACCGAGCCACGCCCCCGGGCTCCCGGGAACACGACCGCATGGGTCAGTATTCCCAGCGCGCCTTCAGGTTGACGTTGTAGTCCATATTCGGCTGGGAGGGTCCGATCAGTGAGCTCCGTCGACGGGACACGCCACTTGTCACGAAGATGAAACGGTTCAGCCGGTACTCCGCCTCGACGTTCTGCTCGAAAAGGTCGGTCGGATCCAGTCGGGAAGCACCTGCGGGCGGCTTGCCCAGCCCCGGCACGCGCTGCTGGTAGCGAAGCGCGAGCTTGTCCGTGACCTGTGAACCCACGCCCACGACCAAGTCCCCCTCCCCGGTCAGGAGCCCGCCCTGCTGACGGCGCAGCTCCCATTCCGAGATGGCGTCCTGGAAGAAGTCGGACAGGCTTGCGGACAGCTGGGCGTTGAGCTGCCGGGCGAAGTAGCTATCGGCCAGCTGGCTGCCGACCGTGATGGAAGCCTGCACCGGGTTGGCTGAGACCGACGTGCCGACCGTCAGGCTCTGGAGGATGGCCCGCTGGTCGGCGACCGAGTTCGTGCTGGTGAGCGAGATCAGCGGCTGGCTCGAGCGGCCGCTGATGACCGCGGTGACGGTCTCCTGGCCGCTCACGTCCCCCGCGACCGAGCGCACGCGCGTTGTCGCCGAGATATCCAGCAGCGGGTCCACTCCCTGGCGGTTGTCGAACGTCAGGTCGGCCCGGTCCATCTTGAAGCGATTGCTCAGGAACCAGTAGTTCCCGCGCAGGGCGTGCATGTCGCCGTAGATGAGCAGCGAGTCGGCGGTCTGTTGCAGGTCGAGGTCGGCGTCGAACTCCACGTCGGCATCGTCCGTGCGCCAGCGCAGGTTGCTCGTGGCCCCGGCGCGGATGTGGTACGTCCAGTAGAGCGGCTGCGTGGTGGCCGCGCGCCGCTGCACCTCGGACTGGTTCGCGAAGTCGAACTCGATCACGCCGCGCTTGATGCGTGCCGTGCCCGCCACTTGCGGCAGACGCTGGCCGCCCACGAGCGGGCCGTCGCTGACGACGAAGTCGCCGTCGAACAGCAGGACATACAGCCCTTCCTCCGAGGCGGCGAACTCGCGCATCGCGAGATCGAACCGGTAGCTGTCGAGCCCGGTGCCGTTCAGCTGGACCTGCCCGCGCGACCACAGCCGACCGGAGCGCCCCTGCCGGGCCCACAGCGTGTCGAGGACGATGCGCGACTGGTCGAAGTGCAGGTCGGCGCTCAGCCCCTCGATGACCTCGCTGCGGTTGATCGGGCGTACGACGCCGTCGCGCACGTTGCCGCGCCCGGTGATGCGCGGCGAGCGCGTGGTCCCAGAGATGTCGGCCTCGAGTTCGAACTTGCCGCGCGCCGACTGCAACTGCGGCACGAGGAGGGTCAGGACTTGCAGGTCACCGGAGGGGATGTCCACGCGGCCCTCGATCGGCTGGTTCGGCACCGACGGCATCCGCCCCAGCGCCAGGTCCAGCGGCAGCGACAGCCGGGCCTTGGACTCCGTGTTCTGCTTGCGCGCCTTCAAGTCGGTGGCCTCGAGTCGGCCGTTGGCGTAACGCGCGTGCACCTCCACGCGCTCGGCGCGGATGTCGCGCCAGCCGAACTGGTCGGCCCGCGCATCCACGTCGATCACGGGCGCGCCGGGCCGGCCGGAGAGCTTGGCCGAGCCGGAGACCGAGCCATCCCAGCCGCGCGCGCTCGGCACCAGCGATGAGAACGGTGCGACCGGGAACGCGTCGGCGATGACCTGGCCGCGGCACTCGCCGGCATCCTGCAGCCAGCGGATCAGCGCGGTCGGCGACAGCGAATCCGGGAAGGGCGCTGTCGTCCGCTCGACCGTGCCGGCGGCGCGCAGCGTGCCGCGACCCAGTTCGAACCGGCCATCCGCGAGCTCCAGCCGGCGGGCTCCGCCCGAGAGCACGAACGACAGCGAGTCGCCGCCGTGCCCCGAGAACCTCGGCCGGCCGGCCCTGCCCTCGAACTGCCAGCGCGGGTCGCCGGAGCGGCCCTGCACGCGCAATCGCAGCGCGGCGCGACCGCCGAGACCCCAATCGCGCGGGTAGCCCACGCGCGCGAGGTCCAGGCCTTCGGCGGTGAACTCGAAGTCGTACGGCCCGCCGGGCGATGCCCAGCGGCCGCGCGCCTCGAGGTGCGCGTCGCGGTCGTTCGCCACCATGCGCTCGAACAGCACGCCGCCCGCATCTCCGGACAGCCGCACCGGCGGCTCGGCCACGAAGTGGAACTGGTCGCTGCGCATCTCGGCGGAGTTGATCGTCATCCACCACGACTCGGGCTGCCACGCGGCCTGGCCGGTCATGGCGAACGTGGTGTCGCCGGCTTGTGCGGTGAGCGGCAGGAAGCGCACGAACTGGTCCCCCAGCGTGAGCGGGGCCGAGGCGCGGTCCAGATGCAGTCCGAGGAAGAACCCGTCCTCGGCGGTGGCGTTCGCGGTCAGGTCGGGCTTGGGCAGCAACCGCCCGCGCATCTCGCTCAGGGTCCACTTGGAGAAGTTCGCCGACGCCCAGCGTGTGCCCGCGCCCTCGAGCGAACCGGTCACGAACAGCGCCCCGGCTCGCGACTCCGCCGTGCCCTCGCCACGTTCGAGCACGCCCGTGAGCCCGGTGGCGCGACCGTCCGGCCACTCCTCGAGCGGCAGGTCGCGCGCCGTCCAGGGGCCCGTCCAGCCACCCCTCGCGTCGGTGCGCCCGCGCAGCGTGAACCGTCCGCCGCTGCGCACGGCCGCGATCCGGAACGAGTCCGGGGCCACGGCGGGGAACTCCACGCGCACGTCCGCGCTGTCGGCGCGCCAGCCCTGGATCTCGGAGGCGGTGAGCCGGGCCTGGAGTTCGCCGCTCGGCGGCTTGGCACGAGTGTCCGCCGCATAGCGGAACCGGCCATTCAGGTTGCCCGCGGGCCAGTGGTCCAGCTTGAGGAAGTGCCACTGTGCGGGGTCCGCGCGCTTGGCGTCTGCCTCGATGGACCACCCGCCCTTGTTCCAGTGAACCTTTCCCAGCACGTCGCCGGCGGCCGAGCGCGCCGCGAGCGAGTCGAGCGCCAGGTCGTGCCCGTCCCAGGCCACGCGGCCGGTGCCCTCGGCGGCCAGCCCGTCCCACTCGAGCGTGGCGCTGAACCGGCCGCGCCAGTCCTTCGCGCCCTCGGCCTCGACCACGAACGCACCTTCGCCCGGCACGTCGAACGTCTGGTTGTCGAACACCTTCGCCAGCCAGCGCCAGCGCACGCGCCCGACCGAGACGGTGGCATGCCGGACCGGGTCGCCCGTGTTCCAGCCGCCTTCGGCGCGCAGCTCCAGCGCGGCGGTGCGCAGTTCGTGAACGCGCACGTGCACGCCGGCCGAGTCCGCGCTCAGGTCGGCGGCCAGCTTCTCGAGCCGGCTGTCCCACGGTCCGCGATCCCATGTCAGCTTGTCGAGCCGCACGCGCGTTCGCGCCCCCACGTCCGCCCACAGGTCGGCGTTCACCCCGGCGACCGTGCCGTACGGCCGCGGTGTGGAGACGATGGCGTTGAGCACACGCAGGTGCACCTGCACCTCACGCGGCTTGCCCGCGCGCTTGCGACTCGGGTCCGAGCGCCAGACCGGCAAGCGCAATGTGCTGTCATTCGCGGCGAGCCACACCTGCGGCTGCTCCAGCGTCACGTCGATCGCACCCGGCTGGCCGCGCAACAGGGCCCACGCGGAGTAGTCCACGCGCATCTCCTTGGCCTCGAGCAACGTGACGCCGTCGCGATAGCGCACGCGTGGCTCCACCGCGCGGAAGCCGGTGAACGGGTTGCCGCGGATGTCGCGCAGCTCCAGCACCAGGTCGCTGTGCTCGCGCAGCGTGCGGTTCAAGAGCAGCGACAGCTCGCGCGCCACCAGCTCGGTGCGGTTCATGAAGAACAGGATCGCGCTCGCCACTCCCAGCACGAGGAGCCCGGCGGCCACCAGCAGCCCCAGGCGGGTGAGCTTGCCGACCGTCCAGCGAACGGGTTGCGGGACGTGCTCGACCGCCTCCTCGATCTCCTCGCGGAGGGTCTCGACCACACCCTGGGGTTCGTGGTCGTCGTCGGGTCGGTGGCGATCGTCGTCGTCGGACATGGTCAGAAGCTCGGGCCGATGGCGAACTGGTAGGCGAACGGGCGCGGCACGCCGAACACGCTCGAACTCCGGAACTCCGGGTGCTCGCTCCAGGAGATGTCGAGCCGCAGTGGACCGAAAGGTAGCAGGAGGCGTGCCCCGATCCCGCAACTCCACCGGATATCCCCCGGAAGGCCGCGCTCGCCGTTCCAGGGCGCCACGAAATCAGCCGCCTTGATGTACTCCGCACGGGGCCAGACATTCCCCACGTCCACGAACACCTCGGCCCCGAACGGGCCCATGAGCGGAATGCGGTACTCGAGGTTGGCGAGCAGCATCGCCAGCCCGCCGTCCGGGGGGATGACGTTCTCGCCGAAGCCGCGCAGCGAGTTCACACCTCCGAGCACGAACCGGCGCTCTCGGGGAACGCGCGCGACCATCGAATCCTGCGTCCCCGGATCGAAGTTCTCCGTCGGATCGCCGGTCGGCCGCATCACGCCGCCCGACCAGCGCGCCGCCAGCCCCCAGCCATTGCGGCGCGGGGAGTACCAGCTCGAGACCAGCTGCAGCTTCTGGTAGCTGCTGGCACCCTTCAAGGGCCCGCCCGCCATCTCGGCCACCACCGTCTGGATGGAGCCACGGGTGGGTGTGATGCGGTCGTTGCGCGTGTCGCGGAACAGCGACAGCGCGACTCCGTTGTCCCAGTAGCTGGGGAGGACGTTCTCCAGGGAGTCTCGCGTCTCGTCCGTGAGGATCTGGAGGATCTCGTAGCTCTGGTTCACGTGCGCACTATGCCCGGTGACGCTGGCGCGGAAGATGCGCGAGAACTCGCGCAGCATGCCGGCCTCCAGTCCGCCGGCTCTTCGTCGGTGCAGGAAGCGTGGATCCCGATCTTCGGTCGCCGCCTCGTAGAACGCCGAGACCTGACCCTGCAAGCGCACGCCGAATAGCCACGGCTCGACCAAGTTGGCGCTGAATCGGCCCTGGCCCACCCGCACCACCTGCGCGTCGCTCGAAGCGCTCTGGCGCTGGCGGTCCACCGCGAGCAGGCCGTCCAGCGAGCCCAGCAGCGCGTTCTGGTCCACGTTTCGATGGCCCCATGTGCCCACGAAGCGGAACATGTCCACCGAGCCGGCGCCGATGCCCACGTCCACCCAGCGGGGCTTGCGCTCGGCGACGCGCAGCAGCAGGTCCAGCGTCGCGGCCGCGGTATCCGTGAACGTCGACACCTGCACCTGGCTGTAGAGCCCGGTGTCGTACAGGCGCTCCACCGACTGCTCGAGACGCGAGCGACGGAACACGTCGCCGGTCTTGAGCAGCAACTCGCGGCGCGCGAGCTTCTCCTTGAGGAGCCCGGTGCCCTCGTAGTCGATGGTCCCGATCGAATAGCGCGATCCTTCGCGAACCTCGTAGTGCACCCGCACCGCGGTCGAGTCCGGCTGGCCGCGCTCGGCGCTCGCCTGCGTGGTCGGCAGGAAGCCGCGCTCCTGGTAGAGCCGCGAGATGCTGAGCGTGTCGATGGCGAGGAACGCCGGGTCGTACGGCCGCTTGGGTTGGGCCAGCAGCGGCTTGCGCACCTCGCGCTCGTGGAACTCGCTCACGCCGGTGACGTCCACGCGGTCCACCTTCGAGCGCGGGCCCTCCTCGATCACGAACACCACGTTGGCCGCGGACGGGTCGTGAGAAGGTCGCAACTCCCAGTTCACGCGCGCGTCCAGGTAGCCGTAGTGCACGTACAGCGTGCGGATGGACGCAGCGTCGGTACGCAGGTAGTCCAGGCGCAGCGACGGCCGGTCGCGCCACGGCAGGTGCGAAGGCCGGCGGGTCTTCAAGTTGGCCGACTTGAGCTCGCGGCCGCCGAGCTTGTGCATGCCCTTGAACTTCACCGACGCGATCACGCGCAGCTCGTCGGGCAGTTCACCGCCCCCCTGGGCGAGCGCGCCCCCGGGGGACAGCAACGCCAGCGCCGCGAACAGGCACGCCGCGCTAGCGGTGCGAAGGTTCAACCGTGCTGGACTCCCGGGGAGCCTGGTCGATGGCACGAATCCTCTGGAACGGGCGCATGAGGTCCTTGGACAGGATGAACACGAACAAGGTCCCCACCAGCACCAGCCCGACCTTCTGGAAGTTCATGTAGGTGCGCCCGGACACCGCCTTCTTGCGGAGGCCCTCGAGGAGGGCGAGCGTGATGTGGCCGCCGTCCAGCAGCGGGACCGGGAGCAGGTTGAACGACATGATGGCGATGTTGATGAGCGCCATGAGATAGAGCCACCGGTCGAGGCCGCGGCGCGCGGAATCGCGCGCCATCTGCCCGATGAAGATCGGGCCGCCGATGGACTCGCGGTAGTAGGCCGGCCGCGAGATGGTCATCCACAGGCTGCCGTACACGTCGACGACCATGGTCCCCGTGCCGCGGAACGCGGCCGGGACCGCCTGGGTGATGGGCAGCCGCTGGGTGTACTCGAGACCGCGCGGGGCCTCGATGCCGATGCGCGCGCCCTGCGCGCTCTCGTCGATGCGCATGGGGGTGATGGTGAGGTCGAACTCGCCGCCGTCGCGCGCCAGCCGGAACTTCACCGGCTTGTCGGCGTGTCCCTGCACGAGGCGCGCGATGTCCGAGAACGACTGCACGGGCACGCCATTCACGCTCACGACGCGGTCGCCCTCCTTCACGCCGGCCCGGTAGGCGGGCATGCCGGTGCTCACGGCGCCGATCAGGGGCGGAGGCGGAGGCGGCCCCAGCTCGCGCAGCAGCTGCTTCATGCGCTCGGCGGGCAGCTCCACGCGCACCGGCTCGGCGCCGCGCGTCAGCTCGAACGCGAGCGTGCGCTTGCCGTCCATGCCCTGCGTGGCGGACTCGAGGTCGCGCCAGGTCTTCAACTCGTGGCCGTCGAAGCGCACGAACGTGTCGCCCGCGCGCAGGCCCGCCCCGTACGCCAGCGTGGTGTCGGCGAGCGGTCCGAGCTGGTTGGGCCAGTCGGGCTGCTGCACGCCGAGCGTGAACGTCAGCACGAGGATGACGAATGCGGCGACGAGGTTCGCGGCCGGCCCGGCGGCGGCGATGATGACCCGGCCGACCCAGGAGTGCGTGAGGAACTGCTCCGGACCGCCCGCGGGCATGGAGCCGTCGTCCTCGAGGTGGTCGCCCTTCATCTGGACGAATCCGCCGAGCGGGATCCACGACAGGCAGTAGCGCGTGCCGCCGCGAGAGAAGCCGATCATCTCGGGGCCCATGCCCAGCGAGAACTTGAGGACCGTCACCCCTCGCCACTTGGCGGCGAGGAAGTGGCCCAGCTCGTGCACGAAGATCACGATGCCAAGCAGCAAGATGCCAGGCAGGAAGCTACCGATACCCACGGCTCCTCCTTGTTCCACGGGAAGTTGCGCGAAGTTACTCTTGTGACTTCTGAAGCGTCAAGCGTGGTAAGGGGTTATCGGCCGCCTGCGGGGCGGATCCGAGCCATGCCGACGTCAATTCCGGACGCGCCGGCCGGCGAGCACCTCCTCGTATGCCGCCAGCGTGCGTTCCGCCGTGTGAGCGATGCCGAACGCCTCGACCGCTCGCTGTGCGTGCGCCGCCCAGGCCGCACGCACGTCGGGTCGCGACAGGGCGCCGACGATCGCGGCCGCGAGCGGCGCCGGTTCGAGCGAGCGCACCAGCCTTCCGGTCTCGCCATCGCTCACCACCTCGGGCACGCCGCCCACCGCCGTGGCCACGATCGGCACGCCCAGCACCTGGGCGTCCAGCAGCGAGGTGCACAATCCTTCGAGATAGCTGGAGAGCACGAACACGTCGAACTGCGTCATGAGCGCGCGTGCTTCCTCGTGGAATCCCAGCATGTGCACGCGCGATTCCAGCTCCAGCTCGTGCCGCCGTCGCTCGAGCGCGGGGCGGCACTCGCCCTCGCCCAGCCACACGAAGTGTGCGCGCGGGCGTTCGGCGACCACGGCCGCGACGGCCTCCAGCAGCAGCGCGTGATTCTTGTGCGGCGCGAGCGAGGCCACCGTGCCGACGATCTCGGCGTCCGCGGGCAGGCCCGCCAGTTGCTTGAGGTTCGGGACGGGCCGCGAGCCGGAGGCGCGCACCTCCAGAATATCCACGCCGCTCGGCACCAGTCGCAGGCGCTCCGCCGGCACGCCCGACGCGATCATGGCCTGGCACACACCGTCACTGATGCACAGGTAACGGTCGACGTCCCAGCCGTACTTGAACCGGCTGAACGCGTTCGTGCGCACCTTGAAGTCCACGCGGCGCGAGACCACCACACCCGGCACCCCGGCCGCGCGCGCGGCCGGGACGCCGATCGTGTGCGCGTGCGCACTGTGCGCGTGCGCGATGTCGGGCCGGAAGCGCGCCAGGGCCCCGCGTGCCGAGAGGAACGCGAACAGGTCCACTTCGCCGCGCGACGGCCAGCGATGCGTGACGAAGCCCTCGCCCGCGGCGCGTTCGAGCAGTGGGCCCGGCTGGGCGAGCAGCAACTGCTCGTGGCCGCGCGTGCGCAGCTCGCGCATGAGCAGCAGCGCCTGCGCCTGCCCGCCGCGCCAGGTGCGGCCGGTGTCCAGGTGCGCGATCCTCACGCGGCCAGGCCCTCCAGCGCGGCCGCGAACTGCGCGCCCACGGCACGCGGCGAACCCAGTTCCAGCGCACGCTCGCGTCCCGCCGAGCCCAGCCGCGAGCGGAGCTCCGGTCGCGTGATCAGCGCGGCCAGCGCGTCGGCGAGCGGCTCCGCCTCCCCGCGCGGCACGAATCTCAGGTGCACGCCGTCCTCGAACACCTCGCGCGGTCCCTCCCCGTCGCCGGTCACCACCGCGCGACCGGCGGCGAGGCCCTGCCAGAGCTTGTGCGGGATGACGCGGCCGGTCTTGGCCCCCGCGCCGAACGCCCCCAGGGAGATGTGCGAGGCGGCGAGCACGCGCGGCGCGTCGGCGTACGACTGCCGGCCGGCGAACTCCACGCGCTGCAGGTCGTGGTCGCGGGCGAACGTGCGCGCGCTCTCGTGCTCGATCCCGTCGCCGATCAGTTGCACGACGAACGGGGGCAGCAAGGCTGCGCGCGATTCCAGGATGCGCGCCGCCTCGAGCAGCGTGCCCACGCCATGCAGCGGCAGGAATCCGCCCACGTACGTGATGCGCACCGGCCCCGAGCCGCCGGCTTCTCCGGCAGCCGCCGGAGGCGGCGGGATGTCGAAAAACTCCTGCTCCGCTCCCACCAGCACACGACGCAGGCGCGCTCGCGGCGCACCCAGCTGCGTGAACAGCTCGCCGTGCGCCCAGGTGTCGCACAGGAGCCGGTCGGCCGCAGCGAACGCGATGCGGTCGATGCCGCGATTCCAGCGCGCCTGCGGCGAACCCGGCGCATGCAGCCGCCAGTCCCCGACCAGCGTGTCCCAGCGCGACACCAGCGGATCGAACACCAGCGGCCGCCGGCCCTTGAGCCACGACGCCAGCGGCACGTCCTTGTGGCGGAACTCCGGCACCCACACCACGTCGGTCGCGGCCGCCACACGCGACCAGGCCGAGCCCAGGGCAGGGTAGCGCCGCCACGCACGCCGGTCGCGCACACGAGCTTCCACCACACGGTGTCCCGCCAGCTCCAGACCCGAGCGCAGGATGCGATTGCGCGGGTAGCCGGGGTCCCACGCGCCGAAACAACACACCGTGCTCACCCGCGCGACCCGGATCGCGTGCGCTGCCACAGTTCGGCGTACTTCAAGTACACCTGCACGGCAGCGAAACCGCACAGCACGAGCCCGTGGGCACCGTCCAGGCAGCCCAGCTGCAGCACGTACTGGCGCAGGAACCGCAGCGGCGGACGCAACATCACGTCCAGCGGTCCGGCGCGACGCCCGTGGCGCTCGGCCTTGGCGGCACCCGCACTCGCGTAGCGCACGCACTTGCTCACGCAATCCCCGAACGTGCGGTAGCTGTGGTGTTCGATCAGCCCCGGAAGTGCGGCCGGCGCCGGCCCGTCCACGTGGACGGTCTCGTGCACCTCCGCGTCGTCGAAGCGCGCCCGGTCCCGGCGAAAGAACCGCACGATGCGTTCGCCCTGCCAGCCGCAGAAACGGATGCGCCGGCCCAGGAACCAGGTGGCACGCGCGAGCGAGTACTGCACGGCTTCTCCGAGCCTCCCGGCCGCAACGCGCCGGATCTCCGTCTCGGCGACCGGGTCCAGCCGTTCGTCCGCATCCAGCCACAGCACCCAGGGCTGCGAGCAGAGCCAGAGCGCACGCGCGCGCTGTGCGCCGAAACCCGCGAACGCATGGTCGTACACGCTCGCTCCCAGACGCACGGCGGCAGCTCGCGTGGCCGGGTCGCCGCGCGGGTCCCACACCACCACCACCTCGCGCGCGAACGCCAGCCGCGGGATCAGCTGCATCAGGTCGCCGGTCTCGTCCAGTGCCAGCAGCAGCACCGAGACCGGGCTCTTCTCGCTGGGCTCACGCGGGTCGGCGTTGTCGGACATATCCGTCCTATCCCTGTGACGGTGCGCTCGCCGCGGGAGCACCCGGCGAGAAGCGTTCGAGATGGGCGCGCACCAGCGAGACGGCCTGTTCGGGCGCGAGCCCGGGCAGGCAGTTCCAGTGCGGGCACACGGTGCGCTCGCACGCGCGGCACGGCAAGGTCGTGCGCCACAGGCCGTGCTTCGGATCGTCGGGTGTCCACGCCCCGGGGTGTGCGGGGCCGAACCACGTGAACGTGGGCAGGTCGAACGCGATGGCGAGATGGCGCGGTCCGCTGTCGGTGCCCACGAGCGCGCGCAGTGGCGCGATCGAGCCGGCCAGCACCGCCACGTCGGCCGCGCGCAGCCGGTGCACGCCCGGCGCGAGCGCCGCGAGCCGAGCCAGCACCGGTTCCTCCCCCGGACCGCCGATCGCCAGCACCGCGTGGCCGGCTTCCATGAGCCGCCGTGCCAGCACGGCGGCGTGCGAGAGCGGCCATGTCTTGGTGGCCCACGAGCCGGCCGGCACGAGTGCCACGGTACGAGACGGATCGCGCACACCGGCGGCCGCGAGGGCGGCCGCACCCTCACGGCGCGCACGTTCGCTGAGGACGAGGTGGGGCCGCGCCGGCACGTCGGCGCCGCCGGCGGCTCGCGCCAGGCGCAACAGCGAGGCCGCGGCGTACTCGCGCTGCTCGCTCGAGGCGTGCACGACGCGCGGCACGGTGGCGTGATAGAGCGCGCGCCGGCCGCGCATGTCGAAGCCCCACACGCGCCGGGCTCCCGAGGCACGCGCCACGATCGCGCTGCGCGTGTTGCCGAAGAAGTCGACCGCCAGGGCGGGCCGCAGGGCCCGCAAAGCTCGAATGACCTCGAGGCTGCTGCGGTTCGTGCGCTCGAGCGGCCACACGCGCGCAATACCAGGCTGCCCCTCGAGCAGCGGGGCGAAGCGCGCCTCGGTCACCACATGGAGCGGCGCATCGGGGTGTCCCTCGGCCAGGGAGCGGAACGCCGCCGTGGCGAGCACGACGTCGCCCAGCGCGCGCAAGCGAACGGCCACCACCGGAGCGCTCACGCGTCCACCGCACGCCGTGCCGCGTCGCGCGCCCACTCGTCCACCGCACGCAGCTGCTCGAGGGATTCCACCTTCTGGATCTCGTGCTCCCCCAACACGCGCTCGAGCACTTCGGGAACGCGGCCCAGGGACAAGCGGCCGTCGAGGAACGCCTGCACTGCCACCTCGTCGGCGGCATTCAGCGCACAGGGTGCCGTGCCGCCGGCGCGGCCGGCGGCCAGCGCGCACGCGAACGCCGGGTAGCGCTCGGGCTCGATGGGCAGGATCTCGAGCCCGGCGAGCGCGGTCACGGGCAGCGCGGGCACGGCCTCGGCCCAGCGCTCGGGCCACGACAGCGCCAGCTGGATCGGCAGCCGCATGTCGGCGTGTGCGGCCTGGGCCACGAGTGAGCCGTCGCGGAACGTGACGATGGCGTGCAGCACCGCGCGCGGATGGATGACGGCATCCAGCTGCTCCCATGCCAGGTCGAACAGCGCGCGGGCCTCCAGGATCTCGAGCCCCTTGTTGAAGAGCGTCGCCGAATCGGTGGTGATGCGCGGGCCCATCGACCACACCGGGTGGGCCAGCACCTCGGCGGGCGTGGCGCGGCGCCAGTCGGGATGCTGGCGCAGCGGCCCCCCCGACGCCGTGAGCGTGAGCTTCGCCACCTCCTCGCTCGGGCGACCCTGCAGGCACTGGAGCGCCGCCGAATGTTCGCTGTCGATGGGAATGAGCGTGCCTCCGGCACGCGACAGCGCGGACGCCACCAAGGGCGCGCCGATGACCAGCGTCTCCTTGTTGGCGAGCGCCAGGCGCGCGCCACGCTCGAGTGTGGCGAGCGAGGCGGCGAGTCCTGCCGCACCCACGATGCCGTTCACCACCACGCCCGCCCCGCTTTGCGCCGCGAGCCGGGCGGCGGCACCGGGACCCACCTCCACGTCGGCGCCCGGCGCGGCGGCCCGCAGCCGCTCACGCGCCGCGCGCGGGTCGTCGGCGTGTTCCAGGGCCAGGTGACGCGGCTGCCACGTGGCGGCCTGCTCGCACAGCCGGTCCAGCGAGCGGCCGGCCGCGAGCGCCACGACGCGGACCCGGTCGCGCTCGCGTTCGGCCACTTGCAGCGTCTGCTCTCCGATGGAGCCGGTCGAGCCGAGGATGGCGAGTTCCTGGCGTGCGCTCATCACACTCCGCGCGATGTGACGGGGGACGGACTCAGGGCACCTGGAAGATCGCGGCGCGCAGGTAGTGGTACACGATGGGGGCGCCGAAATAGAGGCTGTCGAAGCGGTCGAGGATCCCGCCATGGCCCGGGATCAGGTCGGAGGAGTCTCCGCTCAGGGCGTCTCGCTTGAACAGCGACTCCACCAGGTCGCCGACCTGGCCGAACACGCCGACCAGCGCGCCGACCGCGACGGCGTGTGGCCACGGCAGCAGCGCCGGCCCGCCTTCGGGCTTCAGGAACGTGACCGAGGCGATGAGCGAACCCAGGATGGCGAACACGAACCCGCCGAGCGAGCCTTCGAGCGTCTTTCGCGGCGAGATCGCGGCCCACGGGCGCGTGCGACCGAACAGCCGGCCGGTGAGGTACGCGCCGGTGTCGCAGCTCCACGTCACCAGGAACGCGAACAGCACCAGCGACGAGCCGTCCGCGTACGCGAGTCCGGCGCGCCACGGGAGTTCTCGCAGCAACACGAAGTGCGCCGAGAGCCAGCCCACGTACATCACGCCGAACACGGTCACGGCCGCACTCTCCAGCACGCGCGGCTGGCCGGCGCGGCGCAGCGACAGCGCCAGCAGCAGCAGCAGCGCCAGCGTGGCGAGCAGCGCGGCGTTCGGCGTGGTCGGCCGGTAGGCCAGCGCCAGCATCCCCAGCGCGGCGGCGAAGCCCAGCCAGCGCACGGGCTCCAGGCCCTTCGAGCGCGCCATGCGGTAGAACTCCTCGAGTCCCAGCAGCGTCTGCATGGCGACGAACGCCAGCCACGCCATGCCTCCCGCGCGCGCGAGCAGCATGAGCAGCGGCACGAACAGCACTCCGCTCACGACGCGCAGCGCGAGCACGCGCTGCGAACGCTTGGGCGCCGGGTCCGCCGTGCCGGGGGTTGGAACGACGGGGTCCATGCCGGGGCTCAATCCGAGCGGCCGAACCGGCGCTCGCGCGCCTGGAAGTCCGCCACGGCCTCGAACAGGTGGCGGCGGCGGAAGTCGGGCCACAGCGTCTCGGTGATCCACAGCTCGGTGTAGGCCACCTGCCAGAGCATGAAGTTCGAGATCCGCATCTCGCCGCTGGTGCGGATGAGCAGGTCGGGATCGGGCAGCCCGCCCGTGTACAGGTAGCTCGACAACAGCTCGTCATCCACGCGCGCCGGGTCGAGCTTCAGCTCGCGCGCGTCGGCGAGCAGCCGGCGGACGGCGTCCAGGATCTCGGTGCGGCCGCTGTAGGACAGCGCCAGGTTCAGCTGCATGCCCGTGCACTGTTCCAGGTAGGCCTGGGTGGCGGCGATCTCGTCGCGCACTGGCGCGGGCAGGTCGGAAGCACGCCCGATGACCTGGAGCCGCACGTTGTTCGCCTTCAACTCCGCCCGTTCGGCGCGCAGCGTCTGGCGCAGGATGGTCATGAGCGCGCTCACCTCGCGCGCCGGGCGCTGCCAGTTCTCCACCGAGAACGTGTACAGCGTCAGCACCTCGACGCCGAGCGAAGCGCAGCCCTTCACCGCTTCGCGCACCGACTCGCGGCCGGCCCGGTGACCCATGATGCGCGGCACGCCGCGGGCCTTCGCCCAGCGGCCATTGCCATCCATGATGATCGCGACATGGCGCGGGATGTTCCCGCGCGCGATCAGGTCCTCGGCGGTCGGCGTTCGCGTCAACGAGGCATCTCCGGGGATCGCGACCGTGCCGCGCCGGATCCGGCGCGAGTCCGGACGCGGCGCCGCACCGGTCAGATCTCCATGACCTCCGCGGTCTTCTTCTTCAGCATCTCGTCGATCGTGGAGGTGAACTTGTCGGTCATCTTCTGCACTTCGGCGGTCTGGCGCTTGGCGTCGTCCGCCGGCAGCGTGCCCGCGTCCTCCTGGTGCTTGAGGTCCTTGTTGGCATCGTGCCGCACCTGGCGGATGGCGACGCGGCCCTCCTCGGCGAATCGCGAGATCAGCTTGACCAGGTCCTTGCGGCGCTCCTCGGTCAGCGTCGGGATGGGGATGCGCACCACCGCGCCGTCGTCGGTCGGGTTCACGCCGAGGTTGGCCTCGTTGATGCCCTTGCAGATGGCCTTGATGAGGCTCTTGTCCCACGGCTGGATGACGAGCAGGCGCGGTTCCGGCGCACTCACCGAGCCGACCTGCTGGATCGGCACATGCGAGCCGTAGGCCTCGACCTTCACCGTGTCCAGCAGCTGCGGACTCGCCTTGCCGGTGCGGATGCCGTTCAGCTCGTGGCGGACGAACTCGACCGCCTTCTTCATGCGCTCTTCGGCCTCGTTCAGCGTCTTGGTTTGCATCGCGTCACTCTCCCACGACCGTGCCGACCGACTCTCCGTTCACGATCTTCACGAGGTTGCCGCGGACACCGACATTGAACACGATCAGCGGCAGCCGGTTGTCCCGGCACAGCGAGATCGCGGTGGCGTCCATGACCTTGAGGTCCTTGTTCAGGATATCCATGTACCCGATGCGGGGGAAAAACGTCGCGGACGAATCCTTCTTGGGATCACCCGAGTAGATACCATCCACCTTCGTGCCCTTGAGCACCACGTCGGCGCCGACCTCGATGGCGCGCAGCACGGCCGCCGTGTCCGTCGTGAAGTACGGATTGCCGGTGCCGGCCGCCATGACCACGATGCGGCCCTTCTCGAGATGGCGCACGGCACGGCGGCGGATCCACGGCTCGCACACCTGGTCCATCTGGATCGCGCTCAGCACGCGCGTGTACAGGCCGCGCTTTTCGAGCGCGTGCTGCAGCGAGATGCTGTTGATGACGGTCGCCAGCATGCCCATGTGGTCGGCCGCGACGCGGTCCATGCCGCGCGCGCTGCCCGCCAGGCCGCGGAAGATGTTGCCGCCGCCGAGCACGATGCCGACCTGGATGCCGAGCGCGTGCACGTCGCGCACCTCCTCGGCCAGCATCGTGAGGATGTCCTCGTCGATGCCGTGCCCGGCCGTACCGGCGAGCAGCTCGCCGGACAGCTTGAGCAGGATGCGCTGCGGACGCGCTCGCACGCGACTACTCGGCGCCGAGTCGGTACCGCACGAACCGGCGCACGACGATGTTCTCGCCGGTCTTCGCGGACATCTCCTTCACCAGGTCCCCGACCGACTTCTTGTCGTCCTTGATGAAGGGCTGTTCCATGAGGCACACCTCGGAATAGAACTTGTTGAGCTTGCCGTCCACGATCTTGTCCACGATCGCGGCGGGCTTGCCCTCGTTCTTCACCTGGTCGACATAGATCGCGCGCTCGCGCTCGATACGCTCGGCGGGCACTTCCTCGCGTCGCACGTAGTCGGCGCCCGCGGCGGCCGCCTGCATGCCGAGGTCGCGGCACAGCCGCTGGAACTCGTCGGTGCGCGACACGAAGTCGGTCTCGCAGTTGATCTCGATCAGCACGCCGATGCGGCTGTCGTGGATGTAAGCGTCGATGCGGCCCTGCGAAGCGGCGCGGTCCGAGCGCTTCTCGGCCTTCGCGATGCCGGACTTGCGCAGCACGTCGACCGCCTTCTGCAGATCGCCCTGGGCCTCACCCAGCGCCTTCTTGCACTCCATCATGCCCGCCCCGGTCATGTCCCGGAGCTGCTTCACCATGTCCGCGGTGATCGTCATGACACTCCCCTGCTCGTTGGAACGCCCGCCCACGCAGCACACGCCGAAGGCGGGTCCCGGTGCGGACGGGCGTCGAAGTCAGCCACCAAAAGCGTTCAAGCCTGCGCGGGCGCCACTCCGGCTTCCGCTTCGGCGGAATCGCCCCCGAACGAAACGGTCTCCTGGTCGGCGCCCTCCAGGGCCATCGAGCGCGCCTCGAGCACCGAACTCGCCACCATGCCCGTGAACAGCTTGATCGCCCGCAGCGCGTCATCGTTGCCCGGGATCGGGAAGTGGATGAGCGTCGGGTCGCAGTTCGTGTCCACCACGCCGACGATCGGGATGCCGAGGCGATTCGCCTCGGCGACCGCGATCTTCTCCTTCTTGGTGTCGACGATGAACACCAGCGCCGGCAAGCCCGGCATGTCCTTGATGCCCGAGAACGCGAACTCCAGGCGCACCCGCTCGCGCGTCAGCCGCGACACTTCCTTCTTCGAGAGCTTGTCCATGGTGCCGTCGGCGACCATGGCGTCCAGCTCCTTGAGCCGCTTGATGCTGGTGCGGATGGTCTTGAAGTTCGTGAGCATGCCGCCCAGCCAGCGCTCGGTCACGTAATACTGCCCGCAGCGCGCCGCGTCCTCCGCGACCATGAGCTTGGCCTGCTTCTTCGTGCCCACGAACAGCACGTGCCCGCCGCCGCGCACGACCTTGGTGATCGCCGCGCGCGCGTCCTGGATGCACTTGAGCGTCTTCTGCAGATCGATGATGTAGATGCCGTTCCGCTCCATGAAGATGAATCGCTTCATCTGCGGATTCCATCGTCGCGTCTGGTGCCCGAAGTGAACACCCGCTTCGAGCAGGTCCTTCATGATGATCTCGGCCACGGATGACCTCCTGAGGGGTTCTGCCTCCGCTCCGCCGGACTCGTCGCGCCTTTCCACGTGAGTGGAACCCCGGCGCGTCGGCGGGGCGTGTGAGATGGGTACAGCGGGATTAGCGCTTGCTGAACTGGAACCGCTTGCGCGCTCCCGGCTGTCCGTACTTCTTGCGCTCGACCATGCGCGAGTCACGCGTCAGGTAGCCCTCGCGGCCGAGCTGGCCCCTGAGGCTCTCGTCCAGACGCACCAGCGCACGGGCAATGCCCATGCGGATCGCGCCCGCCTGGCCCGTGAGCCCGCCGCCCGAGACGCGGGCGTGCAGGTCGTACTTCTCCACCATGTTCACGGCCACCAGCGGCTTGAGCGCGTGCAGCACGAGTGTCTCGCGCCGCAGGTACTCCTTGGCGGTCTTGCCGTTCACGAACGTCTGACCTGAGCCCGGCAGCAGACGCACTCGCGCCACCGCTTCCTTCCGCCGGCCGGTCAGGGGTTTCGTCGTCGTCGTCGTCATGGGTTCCCCTCTCAGCCTTCGATGGCCCAGGCCACGGGCTGCTGCGCGGCGTGCGGATGCTGCGGTCCCGCGTACACCTTGAGCTTCTTCACCATCGCGCGGCCGAGGCGGTTGCGGGGCACCATGCCCTTCACAGCCTTCTCGACGACACGCTCGGGGTGCTTCGCGAGCAGCTCGGTGAGCCGCGTCCACGTGGCACCGCCCGGGTACATGGTGTGGTGGAAGTACTTCTTCTTCTCCGGCTTGGTGCCGGTCAGCCGCACCTTCTCCGCATTGATCACGATGACGAAGTCACCCGTGTCCATGTGCGGCGTGTAGATGGGCTTGAGCTTGCCCCGGAGTGCCATCGCGATCTGGGTCGCCAGGCGCCCGAGGGTCTTGCCCTCGGCGTCCACGAGCAGCCAGCGATGCGTGATGTCACCCTCGCGGGCGGAAAAGGTCTTCATCAGTGTTCTCCGATTCTGGCCGAAACGGCCGCACGCGAAGGCGTTAGCGCCTGCGGGGCCGTACCGCGCAGCGACGAGCCACACTGCGCGCAGTGAAGGAAGCGCCGGAAGTTACCCCCCGAACACCCCCACTGTCAAGATGGCCGGCGGCGCCGCAAGGCCTTGCGGCTACGCGAATTCCTCCAGCAACGCCCGCAGCCGCGCGAGCGGCAGCCCGACGACGTTGGTGTAGTCGCCCTCGATGCCGCGGATGAACTGCCCGGCCAGCCCCTGGATGCCGTAGGCACCGGCCTTGTCGAGCGACTCGCCGCTGGCCAGGTAGTCCTCGAGGTCGCGTTCGCTGAACCGCGCCATGCGCACCACCGTGCACTCGGCCGCACTGCGCTGCTCGCCGCGGTGGACCACCGCGATGCCGGTCCACACCTCGTGCTTGCGCCCGTGCAACCGGCGCAGCATCGCGCGCGCTTCGTCGGCGTTCGCGGGCTTGCCGAGCCGCACCCCGCGCGAGAGCACCACCGTGTCCGCGCCGACCACCACCGCTTCGGGCCGCTGGGCCGCCACGCGCCGGGCCTTGTCGAGCGCCAGGGCGCGCACGCCGTGGCGCGGCTCGGCTTCGCCCGGCCAGGCGCGGTCGGGGCCGGGGTCGCTCACCGCGAACTCCGCACCCACCTGGCGCAGGAGTGCCACGCGGCGCGGCGAGGCCGATGCCAGGACGAGCGGGGCGCGGCCACGCCAGAACAGCCGGCTGCGTGCCGCCTTCACGCTTCGCCCGGCGGCGGCGTGTCGATGATCAGCGTGACCGGGCCGTCGTTGATCAACTCCACCTGCATGTGGGCGCGGAACACGCCGCGCTCCACGCGCACGCGCTGGGCCTCGAGCTCGGAGCAGAAGCGGCGGAACAGGGGCTCGGCCACATCGGGGCGTGCGGCTCCGATGAAGTCCGGGCGCCGGCCGTGCTGCACATCGGCGTAGAGCGTGAACTGCGGCACCACCAGGACGGCGCCCTGCTCGTCACGCACGTCGGTGTTCATGCGCCCCGCCATGTCGCCGAACACGCGCAGCCCCGCCACCTTCCCGGCGAGCCAGCGCGCGTCCTCGGGCCGGTCGGCGTGCGTCACGCCCAGCAGCACGAGCAGCCCGCCGTCCACCTGGCCGGTGATCTGCCCATTCACCACCACGGCCGCGCGCAGGACGCGCTGCACCACCGCCCTCATGCCTCGGGCCCTCCGCCCTCGCCGCCGCCCGCGCCGCGCCGCGGCGGGTGCAGCAGCCGCAGCCGGCGCTCCACCCTCGCGACCCCCGGCAGCTTGCGCAGGGCGTTCATCACCTCGGCGAGCTTGGCCGCGTTCGGGACCTCGATCACGAACACGCCGCGCACGGTACGGTGCTCGCTCTGCATGCCCGCCGTGCGCACGTTGACGCCACTCGCGGCCAGCACCTTGGCGATGTCGGCCAGCAGCGACGGCCGGTCCTGGCCGGAGATCACCAGCCGCACCGGGTACGTGTCGGTGGGCCTTGCATCCCACTCCACGGTCAGCCGGCGCTCGGCCGGCACGCGGTCGCCGAACGTGTTCGGGCAATCTTGGCGATGCACACTCACGCCTCGGCCCACCGTGACGATGCCCACGACGGGATCGCCCGGCACCGGCTGGCAGCAGCGCGCGTACTGCACCATGACGTTGTCGATGCCCTGGATGCGCACGCCGCCCGTGGGCTTTCTCCCCACGCCGAGCGCTTCGAGCGGACCTTTCACGAGCCGCTCGGCGAGCCCCTCCTTCTCGGGCGCGAACGTGCGCGTCACCGAGACCGGCGAGATCTGGCCCTCGGCGATCCGGGCATAGAGCGTCTCGAGCGAGTCGCAGCCCAGGTCGGTGGCGATCTTCTCGAGTTGCTCGCTCCCGGCCTTGATCCGCAAGCGCTTCATCTCGCGCTGCAGCATCTCCTCGCCCAGCCGTACCGAATCCGTGAGCCGGCGCGCGCGCAGCCAATGGCGGATCTTCGCCCGCGCCTGCGTCGTCCGCGCGATCTGCAGCCAGTCCTCGTGCGGCTTGGCCTGCGGCGAGGTCACGATCTCGACCGTGTCACCGTTGCGCAGCACGTAGCGCAGCGATACCAGTTCGCCGTTCACGCGCGCGCCCACCGTGCGCTCACCGACCTCGGTGTGGATCAGGAACGCGAAGTCGAGCGGGGTGGCGCCCTTGGCCAGGCGCTTCAACTCGCGCCGCGGCGTGTACACGAACACTTCTTCCTGATGCAGCGAAGTGCGCAGATAGTCCATGTACTCGTCATCGGAGCCGGCCTCGTCCTGCCAGCCGGCGATCTCGGTGACGAAGCCGCCCAGCTTGCGGTCGATCTCCTCGTCCGCGCGCCCGCCCTGCTTGTAGACGTAGTGCGCGGCCACCCCCGTCTCGGCGGTGCGGTGCATCTCCCACGTGCGGATCTGCACCTCGACCAGCTCGCCGCCCTCCGCCAGCACCGTGGTGTGCAGCGACTGGTAGAGGTTGCTCTTTGGCATGGCGATGTAGTCCTTGAACCGCTCCGGCACCGGGCTGAACTCGTCGTGCACCACGCCGAGGGCGCGGTAGCAGTCGTTGCGCGAGTGCGTCACGATACGCAGCCCGAACAGGTCGTAGATCTCCTCCAGCGGCCGGCCCGCCTGCATCTTCTTGTAGATGGAGAAGAAGTGCTTGGGGCGGCCGAACACCTCGGCCTTCAGCCCCGCGGCCTTGAGCGCCTCGCGCAGCCGCTCGCTGACCTTGTCGAGGAACGCCTCGCGCTCGGCGCGGCGCGCCTGGATGCGCTGCGCCAGCGTCTGGTACGCCTCGGGATCCAGCACCTTGAGGCTCAGGTCCTCGAGTTCGCGCTTGATGCCGGCCATGCCGAGCCGGTGTGCCAATGGCGCGTAGATGTCGCGCGTCTCCTCGGCGATGCGCTGCGCCCGGTCGGCCTTCAGGTACTCGATCGTGCGCATGTTGTGCAGCCGGTCCGCGAGCTTGATGAAGATCACGCGCAGGTCCCGCGACATGGACAGCAGCATCTTGCGGAAGTTCTCGGCCTGGGCCGCCTCGCGGCTGTCGAAGTGCAGTCCAGACAGCTTGGTCACGCCCTCCACCAGCGACGTCACGTCCTTGCCGAAGTGTTTTTCGACATCCGCCAGAGAGACGTCGGTGTCCTCGACCACGTCGTGCAGCAGCGCGGCACACGCCAGCGTGGTGTCGAGCCGGTTCTCGAACAGGTCGATCAGGATGCGGCACACCTCGACCACGTGCGTGAAGTAAGGCTGGCCCGAGTCGCGGCGCTGGTCCCCGTGCGCGTGACCGGCGTAGTCGAAGCACGCGCCCAGCCGGTCGCGGTCCACGCGCGGGGCCTTCTCCGCCACCGCGCTCATGAGTGCTGCGCGGAGCTCGGGATGCGGGCTGCCCGCCGGGATGCGTTCGGCTTTACTCAGGGGATGCGGATCCCCTTGAGCTTGAGCTGCACGCGGGTCTCGTCCAGGTAGTCGTTGCGGGTGGGCACGAACGCCAGGTCCGCCCGTCCCGCCGCGGCCAGCGCGCGTGCCTGCTCGCCCATGCCGAAGCCGATCGCCTCCACCGAACCACTGTC
>Ga0075429_100000677_pt1 | contig 26471 bp, 23 predicted proteins | sample RhiMetdeltSRZDD3_FD_75295 | JGI IMG/M metagenome (GOLD analysis project Ga0075429, IMG submission 75295) | Populus rhizosphere microbial communities from Tennessee, USA - Rhizosphere MetaG P. deltoides SRZDD3 | ecosystem: Host-associated > Plants > Roots > Rhizosphere > Soil | place: USA... | reverse complement strand
CTCGCCGGACAACAAGAAGTACACGTTCCATCTGCGCAAGGGCGTGAAGTTCCACGACGGCGCCGATTTCACCGCCGAGGACGTGAAGGCGACCTACGAGCGCATCGCGCGACCGCCGAAGGGCGTCGTGATCCCGCGCACCCCGCTGTTCGCGACGGTCGGCGACATCGTCGTCGTCAACTCGCACACGATCGAGTTCCGCATGACGGAGTCGCGGCCGAAGGCGTACATGCTCGGCGCGTTCGCGAGCGGATGGAACATCATCGTGCGGAAGAAGACGCTCGAGGAGAACCAGGGCAACCTGCGCCAGGTGATGAACTATCCCGGCACCGGGCCGTTCAAGCACGTCTCGCGCAAGGACAAGGAAATCTGGATCATGGAGCGGAATCCGGATTACTGGAACAAGGGGCTGCCGCTCGTCGACCGCCTGGAGATCTACCACTTCCTGCCGTTCACGCCCGAGCTCGGTGCGGCCTTCCTCTCCGGTCGCGTCGACTACGCGCGCCTGCTGGACCCGGTCACGTGGCGGAAGGCCAAGGAGATGCAGAACGCGACGGCGGCGAACTTCAACCAGAGCGTCATCCAGGCGTTCTGGACGAACATGCAGAAGAACAAGGCGCTCGCCGACCCGCGCGTGCGGCGGGCGATCCATCTCGCCATGGACCGCCCCACGCTGGTGGAGGTCGTGAAAGACACCGCGCCGATGCAGGTGGGCGGCTTCGTGTATCCGTTCCACGAGATGTCCACGCCGCGCGCGGACCTGGAAAAGAAGCTCGGCTATCAGAAGGACGTCAAGCCCGCCGTGCAGGAGGCGCGACGTCTGATGAAGGAGGCCGGGTACGGCAACGGGCTGCGCAATCTCGACTTCGTCGTCCGGGACATCCCGACCTTCAAGCTGTGGGCGGTGGCGATCCAGGCGATGCTGAAGGAGCATTTGAACATCGACAGCAATCTCCGCGTCGTCCAGACGTCCGTGTGGTTCGACGAGGCGCAGGCCGGCAACTTCGACCTCGCCATCAGCGCCATCGTCTCGACGCTGATGGACCCATCGGACATCTTCAGCGCGTGGTACGGCAAGGACGGCCCGCAGAACTACTCGCGCTGGACGAACGCGGGCTTCCACGACCTCGCCAGCCAGATCGAGCGCGAGCTCGACGACACCAAGCGCCGACAGATGGTGCGCAAGGCGGAGGACATCCTCGAGAACGATCCGCCACTCATTCCGATCGCATACGAGCAGATCTACGACGCCTACTACAACAAGGTGAAGGGCCAGAACCCGTCCGGATACTTCGGTATCTACGACGTCGTCCGATGGGACCAGGTCTGGCTCGGGTAACTGGATGATGGTGATCGGATCGGTGATAGAGGCGCGCCACGGCTTTGCCGGGGCGCGCCGAACGATGGGGGGAAATGGGGGGCCCGTCGAGGCCCCCCATTGAGGATGAAGAAGTATCTGGCACGCCGCGCGGCGTACGCGATCGTCACGCTGCTCGGCGTCTCCCTCAGCGTCTTCGTGATCCTCCGGATCCTGCCCGGCGACCCGCTCGTCGCGATCCTGGGCGTCGAGGGTCACGCGCAGATGCGGCCCGCGGACCGTGTCCGCATCATGGCGGATCTCGGGCTCAGCGACCCGTTGCCCGTGCAGTACGTGCGCTGGCTCGGCGACATCGCGGCCGGGCGGCTCGGCAAGTCGTTCTTCCGCGGCGACACCGTCGCCGAACTCATCGCTCATCGCGGCCCGATCAGCGCCGAGATCGGCATCCTCGCGCTGATCGTGTCCTGGCTCGTGGGGCTGCCCGTCGGCATTTTGAGCGCGTTCAAGCCCAACAGCGTGCCGGACGGGGTCGCGCGCGCGATGTCGGTGCTGTTCCTCGCCATTCCCGGCTTCTGGCTCGGCATGCTCATCGTGCTCGCGCTGCTGTTCTGGTTCGGCTACAAGGCGCCGATCGTCATCGTGCACTTCTGGGAGGATCCGTGGCAGAACCTCCAGATCGTGCTCGGCCCTGCCATCGTGCTCGGGCTCGCGCAGGGGGCCTACATCGCGCGGATGTCGCGCTCGTGCCTGCTGGAGGTCATCGGGGAGGACTTCGTGCGCACGGCGCGGGCGAAGGGGCTGCGCGAAGGGCTCGTCGTCATGCGGCACGCGTTGCCGAATGCGCTGCTGCCCGTGGTGACCATCTCGGGCGTCCTGCTCGGCTTCGTGCTCGGCGGCTCGGTGGCGGTGGAGCAGGCGTTTGGCGTGCCAGGCCTCGGGCGCTCGCTGGTCGTCTCCGTCATCGAGCGCGACATCATCGTCGTGCAGAACCTCGTTCTGCTCTATGCCGTGATCTTCGTCCTCGTCAACGTGCTGGTCGACCTGAGCTACGCGTGGCTCGATCCACGTATCCGGTACAGTTGATGGCCGTGCGCGCCGCCCACGATCGCGTCCCCGCCCCGGGCGCGCCGGACGTCGTGAGCCGCTCGGCGCTCGGCACGCTCGTCGGTGAGCTGGGGCGCTTCTCGCGCCGCAACACGCTGGCCGCCATCGGCGGCTTCGTCGGGCTGCTGATCATCTGCGTGGCGCTGGCCGCGCCGCTGCTCGCCCCGCGCGATCCGCTGAAAGCCGACTTCCGGCGGATGAACAAGCCGCCCGACGCGCAGAGTCTGCTCGGGACCGACCAGGTGGGTCGCGACACGCTGAGCCGCGTCATCTATGGCGCGCGCACGTCGCTGTTCGTCGCCTTCTCGGCCGTCATCCTCGGCACGACGGTTGGCTCGCTGTGGGGCGTGGCGTGCGGCTATCTGCGTGGACGCTTCGACCTGGTGAGCCAGCGGATCATGGAAATACTGCAAGCCTTTCCCGACCTCATCCTGGCCATGGCCATCTCGATGGCGATCGGCACCGGTCTGTCGGCCGTCATCCTCGCCATCGCCATCACGCGCATACCGTTCGGCGGGCGTGTCATCCGATCGGTGGCGCTGTCCGTGCGCGAGATGCCGTACGTCGAGGCCGGGCGGGCGAGCGGCGCCTCCGCGCTCCGCGTCATGCTCTACCACGTGCTCCCGCAGTGCCTGGCGCCGTACCTGGTGCTCGCCACCACGCACCTCGGCGTCGCGATCGTGATCGAAGCCGCCCTCGGGTTCCTCGGCGTCGGTGTCCCGCCGCCGACGCCGACCTGGGGCAACATGCTCGCGGACTCGATCACCGCCCTCGTGCCCCCGTGGTGGCTCGCCTTCTTTCCGGGCCTGGCCATCACGGTGACCGTGCTCGCCTTCAACCTCCTCGGCGACGGCATCCGCGACACGCTCGATCCGCGGTTGTCGCCGGCCTTCCTTCGCATGATGGCCGGCGGCCGCCGACGCTGAGCAAGAGGAGCTACACGAGCTGCGGCTGTGCGTGACCGAGCGTGGAGAAGATCGAGCGGGCGAGGGCCGACAGGTCGGGGTCGCGCGCGCCCATGACGAGCACGGTATCGCCAGGCCGGGCTTCTTTCGCCACCCAGCGCCGAACGGCGTCGTGATCGCGCGCGAACGCGCAGTCGCGCGCGGCGCGTAGATCCTCGGCGAGCATCTCGCTCGAGATGTCCTTCGCCACCGTGCCGCCCGCGTAGAAGATCTCGGCGTAGCAGAAGCGGTCGTCGGGTCGGAGCAGGCGCGGCAGGAGGTCGCGGAGCTCGGGCCGCAGGAAGCGCGCGGGGCCGAAGCCGTGCGGCTGGAACACCGCGATCACGCGGGCGGCGCCCGTCTGCGCCGTCGTGAGCGCCGCGCGCAGCTTGTCGGCGTTGTGGGCGTAGTCGTCGATGACGCGGATGCCCGTCGGGGTGACGCCGACGGTCTCGAAGCGGCGGCCGACACCCGGGAAGCGGGCGATCAGCCGCTCGATGGTCGGCATGGCCAGACCGAGGCGCAACGCCACCAGGGCGGCGGCCGCGGCGTTTTCGAGGTTGTGCAGGCCGGGCTGTGGCACGTCGAGCGTCAGCCCTCGACCCTCCACGCGCAGGGTGCCGAGGCTGCGATCGGGTCCGACGCGCTCCACGGTGAGCGGCGCGTCGGCGTCCGGCGCCACGCCGTAGCTCAGCGTCTTGGCGCGCAGCCCGAGCGCCACGGCCTCGGCGGAGGCCGCGTTGACGAACAGCGTCTGACAGCCGGCGGCGAAGGCGGCGAACTGCGCGCGGAGCGACGGCAGCTCGGCATGGTCCCGGCTCACGTTGTGGACGACACCGAGGGCGGGGCGGTAGCCGATCAACGTCCCGTCCGACTCGCAGGCCTCGGCGACCACGGGGCCCTTCGCCGGCCCGGCGACGAGGCAGCCGCCACCCCCCTGACCGACGAGGGCCGCCCCCCCGATCACGGTGGCCGGCACCCGTGCCTCACGCAGCAGCCAGGCGAGCATGCCGGTGATCGTGCTCTTACCGCTGGTGCCGGCGATGGCGACACCGGGGCGACCGGCGCCGACGATCTCGGCCAGCAGTGCCGGTCGTGTGAGTCGTGTGAGCCGGAGCGTCTCCGCCGCGCGCATCTCCGGTGTCGTCGCCTCGACTGCCGTCGAATGGACGAAGCGATCGACGGCGGCGGTGACCGCGGCGCCGTCGTGCGCGTAGAGCTCGATCCCCAGCGCGCGCAGCGAGGCCGCGACCTCGGCGTTCTTGCCCTGGTCGAGCGAGCGGTCGGAGCCCTGCACGGCGTGCCCCCGCAGGCGCATGAGCGCGGCCAGGGGGCTCATGCCGGCGCCGGCGATCCCGGAGAAGTGGTAGCGAAGTCGGGGAGCCCGCGGCGCGGAGCGAGGCATCACGGCGACTCGTGCAGCGACGATGCCAAGCGAGAGGGCGCCATTTCCGCGCTCACTCTACGCCGGCACGCCGCCAGTTCGGCACGATTTCGATCGCGGCTGACATAGTGGCGTCCGCGCGATGACGCTCACCGCCTCAGCGCCAGCAAGACGAGGCTGCTGGCCAGCCCCCGGGCGCCGGGCACGCGGGTCACCCAGCGGTCCACCGTGCAGAGCGCCGCGTAGAGCGGCCGGAGGCCGGCGGGGAGGCGCCGCCGATGGAGCAGGGTCGAGGGCAGCAGGCCGGTAGCGCTGTGGATGCCCCACGTGCGCGCGACGGCGAGGCCCGAGCCGTCCAGCAGACGGCGGAGCTCGGACGCCGTGAACAGGCGGAGGGCGCCATAGTCGGGATACGGAATCACGCAGCTCTCGCCGAGCGGGACGGCGAGCGCCCGCCACAGCGCCGCCGCCGAGACGCCGTAGCCGAGAGCATCGCCGGCGGCCGCGCTCGCCGCCATCCACGCCAGGTCGGCGCTCCACTTGTGCTCGACCTCCAGGAGCAGTCGGCCGCCCGGGCGCAGCACGCGCCCGAGCTCGCGGAGCGCGGCCGCCGGGTCGGTCACGAACGAGAGCGTGCTGCCGCAGCAGACGACGGCGTCGAAGGCGTTGTCGCTGTAGGGCAGCGCCTCGAGGCGTCCGCGGACGAACCGCGTCTGCGGCAGTCTCGCCCGCGCCACGGCCAGCAGCGTCGCCGCGAGATCGATGCCGTGGGTGCGGTAGCCGAGCGTCGCGAGGATCTCCGACTGAAAGCCGGTGCCGCAGCCCGCGTCGAGCGCGCTCGCTCGAGCGGTCGGCGTCGGGAGCTCGAGGCTCGCGCGCAGAATCGCGTGGACGCGCGTGTACAGGTGCTCGTACCACGGCTCGAGCTGGTCGTAGTCGGCGGCCATCCCGTCGAAGACTTGCTCCACGTGATCCATGCGCACGCTCCCGAGTCAGTCTAAGGTTGAGCGGCCGCCCGGCGGGCGGGATCACGCGTGGAGGAGGACGGCATGACGAGCGGATCCACCAACGGCCGGGCGGGATCGCCCCCGGGACCGCGACGCGAGGCGCTCGGGGTGCAGATGGGGGCGCCGGTGAGCGCGCTGCTCACGCGGATGAGCCAGTCCGCCTTCCAGGGCCGCAAGCTCGGTGAGGCGTTCGAGGCCTGGAAGTCGATGATCGAGGGCGAGTCGCTGATCTGCCTCGGGCTGGCCGGCTCAATGGCGAGCGCGGGGCTCTGGCCGCTCGTGGACTGGCTCGTGGAGCGCGGGTATGCCGACCTGATCGTCTCGACTTCCGCCAACGTCACCGAGGATTTGCTCGAGCAGCGGGGCGTGGCCTTCTACCGGCTCGAGCCCGAGCGGGCGGACGACGAGCGCCTGTGGCGCGATGGCTACTATCGGTTCTACGACCACGTGGTAGCCAAGGACGACTACGACCGCATGGAGGACTTCACCGGCGCGTTTTTCGTGGACCTCGCGCGTTGCTGGCCTGATGCCACCATCCCCGGCGTCGTCTTCATGCGCGAGTTCGGGCGCTGGCTCGACGCGCAAGGCCTCGGCCGGTCGGTGGCCGCCACGTGCGCGCGCCACGGCGTGCCCCTCTTCGTTCCCGCCGCGCCGGACGGTCCGCTCGCCGAGGGCTATCGCGGCGCAGCGCGGCGCCGCCCCGTCGTCGATTTCTTCCGCGACTACGAGCTGGCGCTCCGGATCATGGATCGCTACATGGCGCCGGGCCGCGGCACCTCGGCCGTGTTCGTGGGCGGCGGCGTTCCGAAGGACTTCATCCAGATCACCGCGACCAGCGTCTGCACGATCCGCGGCGGCGGCGAGGCCAGCCCGCATCGCGCCGCCATCCAGATCACCACCGACAACGCCGTCTTCGGCGGCCTCGGCGGCGCCAGCGTGGCCAGCGAAGGCATTTCCTGGGGCAAGGAGTCGCCCGCCGGACGGAACGTCATGGTTTTCGCCGACTTCACGATCGCGCTGCCGCTGCTCTGCCAGGGGCTGCTCGATCACTACGGCCCGGACCACGTGCGCGCGGCGCACCACGACATCGCAGGGGACATCGCGGACCTTCTCGACGACCCGGATCCCGCGCGACGGCTGGCGTGAGAGCGCCGCTCAGGCGACCGGCGAGAGCAAGGCCGGCACGCCGAAGCGCTTGAGGGACTCGAAATTCGAGAGCCGTGGATCCTCGAGGCCCGCGATGCCGCCGCGGCGGCAGGCGGCGACGATCTCGGCGACACCGTCCGCGACGCTGAAGCGCCGCACGAAGCCGAAGGTCTTGCGGATCTTGCTGAAGCTCACCCGGTACCGGCGGGCGTCGCCGAGCTGCGGCTCGGTGCTCACTTCCGTGCCGGGAAGGGCGGTGGCCACGAGGGCGGCGATCTCGCGCACGCCGAGGTCCGAGCGGTCGTCGCCCACGTTGAAGCGCTGGCCGCGCACGAGGGTATCGCGAGCGTCGGCGGCGAGCAGGAGCGCCGCCGCCGCGTCGTGCGCGTGCAGATGGGGGCGCGCGTGGGCGCGTCCGGACACGCGGATCTTCCGCCGGAAGTACGCATGGGCGGTGAGCGTGTTGACCAGCAGATCGAGTCGCATGCGCGGCGACATCCCGAACACGGTCGGCAGTCTCATGATGACGGCGCTCAGCCGGTCGGCGTGCGCATCGACGATCCGCTCGGCGTCGACGCGGGTACGCGCGTACAGCGACAGGGGGTTCAGCACCGAGCTCTCCATCAGCAGCGGGTCGCCGCCCATCCCGTACACGCTGCAGCACGACGCGAAGACCAGTCGCCGCACCCCGGCGTCGCGGCACGTCTTCACGAGGAGCGCGGTCGCCTCGCAGTTGATGTCGACCGTCACGTCCGGGTCGAGATCGCATGCGGCCGGACCGACGACGGCGGCGAGGGCGATGACGGTGTCGACACCCGCGGCGGCCTCGTGCATCGCCGCCGAGTCGCGGACGTCGCCGGCGAGGACGGTGAGCCGCTCGTGGTCCTTCAGCGCGTGCAGTCCATGATCGCCGTAGAGCAGGAGGTCGAGCACGCGGACGCGGTCGCCGCGATCGAGGAGCTGCCGGACAACGTGGGCGCCGACGTAGCCGGCGCCGCCGGTCACGAGCACAGTCCGTGAGGCGTTTGACATACGTTGAGAGCAAAGCAACAGCCGTGCCCCGGCGGCGGCGGTGATTTGAGAGGCGAGGTTGCTCCCGCCAACCGTTTTCAGGCAAACGGTTGCAGGGCCACGGTGCAACGTTACGCGGGCGTCACTCTGACACCGACGCGGACGGCCACACGCCGTGACCGGGCGTCGTGGCTAGGGCCGGGAAGGCCTGGGCCGGCTCGAATGGCAGTCCGAGCTCGTCCAGCCGTGCGCACGGACGTCCGCCAGGCTCCGCATAGGCGATGCGGCGGTCACGCAGCGCTTCCTTGAGCCGGTACGCGCACGCAACCTCGCGCCACTGCTCGGCCTGGGCGTGCTGGCGATAGCCCCAGGCCAGCGGCAAGACCACGACGATGATCATCACGACGGCGAGGCCGATCTTCAGGCAGAGTTCCACGCCGGGCCAGAATACCTTCAATCCGCTGACACGGGGAGGCATCGGACCTCGGAGAGTACCACTTCCGCCGGCGGTGGAACATGGGGGCGACGCTCGGCGCGGCGCGCGGAGTCGTGCCGCGCCTCAGCGGGTGTCGTCAGCGCCTCGCGCGGAACCGACGCAGGAGCGTGTTCGTCGACGAATCGTGGGTGAGCGGCGGCTCGGCGGGGGCGGTGAGCTCGGGAGCGATGCGCGTGGCGAGGACCTTGCCGAGCTCCACGCCCCATTGATCGAACGAGTTGATGCCCCAGATCGCGCCCTGCACGAAGACCTTGTGCTCGTAGAGCGCGACCAGCGCGCCGAGCGTGGCCGGCGTCAGGCGATCGGCGAGGATCGTGCTGGTCGGGCGGTTGCCCGCGAAGCTGCGCGCGAGATCCGGCGCCGCGCGCCCGAATGCCAGCGCCTCGGTCTGCGCGAACAGATTGGCCGCCAGTAGCGTGTGGTGGTCGCCGACGCTGTCGAGCGGCTGGCAGAAGCCGATGAAGTCCGCCGGCACCAGCCTGGTTCCCTGATGCAGCAGCTGGTAGAACGCGTGCTGCCCGTTCGTGCCGGCGGCGCCCCACACGATCGGCCCCGTCTCGTAGTCGACGGCCCGGCCCTCGAGATCCACGGACTTACCGTTGGACTCCATGTCGAGCTGCTGGAGATACGCGGGCAGGCGGGCGAGATCGTGGCTATACGGTAGTACCGCGTAGGTCGCCGCGCCGAAGAACGCGTCGTACCACACCCCGATGAGCGCGAGCAGCACCGGCAGATTGCGGCCGAAGGGCGCCGTTCGGAAATGATCGTCGAGCTCGTGCGCGCCGTCGAGCATCGCCCGGAACGCGTCGGGGCCGATCGCCAGCATCAGCGACAGCCCGATCGCCGACCACATCGAGTACCGGCCACCGACCCAGTCCCAGAACGGAAACATGTTCTCGGTGTCGATGCCGAACTTCCGCACCTCGGCCGCGTTGGTGGAGACGGCCACGAAGTGCTGGGCCACCGCGCGCTCGTCCCCCAGCGCGCGTAGCAGCCAGGCGCGCGCCGTGCGCGCGTTGGTCAGTGTCTCGAGCGTCGTGAAGGTCTTGGAGGCGACGACGAACAGCGTCTCGGCCGGCTCCAGATCGCGCGTGGCCTCCACGAAGTCGGCGGCGTCGACGTTCGAGACGAACCGGCAGGCGAGGTCGCGCTGACGGTAGTGGCGCAGCGCCTCGCAAGCCATGGCGGGGCCGAGATCGGAGCCGCCGATGCCGATGTTCACGACGGTGCGGATGCGCCGGCCCGTGAACCCCGTCCAGGCGCCGCTCCGGACACGCGTCGCGAACGCGGCCATGCGATCGAGCACGGCGTGAACTCGCGGGATCACGTTCTCGCCGTCCACGCTGACCGACGCGCTGCGCGGGGCCCGCAGCGCCACGTGCAGCACGGGACGCTGCTCGGTCACGTTGATCTTGTCGCCGGCGAACATCGCGTCGATGCGCGCGCGGACGCCGGTGGCCTCCGCCAGCGCCAGCAGCAGTCGCAGCGTCTCGTCGGTCAGCCGATTCTTCGAATAGTCCAGATACAGGCCGGCCGCCTCGACGGTGAGCCGCTCGCCCCGCGCGGGATCCTTTGCGAAGAGATCGCGCAGATGGAGGTCGCGGACGGCCTCGTAGTGGGCCGCGAGCGCCTTCCACTCGGGACGCGTGCGCAGCGGCGGCGTCAATTCGGCGACTCGGGCCGCAGCGTCCGGCACCGCCCCCCGTCCCACACGAGCACCGTCGGCCGCAGGTCGAGGAAGAGACCCGTCGCGGCCACGCCCGGGACGGCGCGGACGGTCGCCTCCAGCGCCCGCGGATCCTTCAGCGCGCCGACGCGGCAGTCGAGCAGCAGATTGCCGTTATCGGTGAGCACTGGCCGTCCGTGGGCGAGCCGGACCTCGCTCGCGTAGCCGAGCGCCTCCAGCTGCCGGCGCGCGGTGGCCGCCGCGAACGGCACTACCTCCACGGGCAGGCGACCGCGAGCGCCGAGCACGGGCACCAGCTTCTCGGCGCCGACGAGGATGACGAATCGCCGCGCGACCGAGGCGACCACGCGCTCGCGGAGCAGCGCGCCGCCGTAACCCTTGATGAGATCGCCGCGGGGGTCGACCTCGTCGGCGCCGTCGACCGCGACGTCGACGGCGTCGACGTCGTCGAGCGTGACGAGCTTGATGCCGAGCCCTCGCGCCAGGCTCGCGGTCGTCTCCGACGTCGGCACCCCGCGCACGTCGAGGCCACCGGCGACGCGCGGCGCGAGCGCGCGCACGAACGCGGTCGCGGCCTGCCCGGTGCCGAGGCCGACGGTCTGGCCGCTCGATACGAGCCGCATCGCCTCGGCGGCGAGCGCCGCCGCACCGTCTTCGCTGAGCCGGACCGGATCGGGCACGAGCGTCAGCATCGCGCACCCGCCGGCCGTCGTCCAGCGTCTTGGCGCGCGCTAGAATGCCGCGGCATGAGTGACGATGCGCTGGAGGACCTCTTCGCACGGGGTGTGACGGACGGGCTGCCCGTGGTCGTCCCGACGGCCGAACGCGTCCGCGCCGCCATCGCGGTCAGCGGCCGGGCCGCCGACGAGGTCATCGGACTGGTGGCCCCGCGTCACGGCCGCGCGACGGTGGAGCGGGTCGCCGTCAACGCTGTCATGGCGGGGTGCCGGCCGGAGTACCTGCCGGTCGTCCTCGCGGCCGTGGCCGGGATCTGCGATCCCGGCTTCGCTCTGGAGGGCGTATCCGGCACGACCGACGCCGTCACGCCGCTGGTCATCGTGAATGGCCCGATCCGCGGTCGGCTCGACATCAACTGCGCGGGCAGCGTGTTCGGCGCGGGCTGGCGCGCCAACGCGACGATCGGCCGCGCGGTGCGGCTAGTGTGGGTGAACATCGGTGGCGCCCGACCGGGGCTGATCAGCATGTCGACGTTCGGCCAGCCCGGCCGCTACAGCTACTGCATCGGTGAGCACGAGGAGGCGAGCCCATGGGAGCCGCTGCACGTCGAGCATGGCTTCGCCGCGGGCGACAGCACCGTCGCGGTGCTGGCCGCGGAGGCGCCGCAGGTCGTGGCGAACACGACGGGCCGGACCGCCCGCGAGATTCTCGACACGGTCGCACGCGCCGGCGTGGTGATCGCGAACCCCGATCTGGCCCCGCTCAACGACACGTTGCTCGTGATCGGCCCCGAGCACGCGCGGACGATCGCCGGCGGCGGCTGGACGAAATCCGACGTGCGTCAGTTCGTGTGGGAGCGCGCGCAGGTCACCGTGGACGGTGCGCGCGCGCCGAAGTTCCGTGAGCCGGACGTGCTGCGCATCGTCGTGGCCGGCGGAACCGCCGGCCGCTTCTCCGCGTGGATCCCGGGCTGGCCGTTCCGCGGATCTCCGTCCACGCTCGTATTCAAGCTCATTCGTTGAAGCTGAGCTACTCGATGAGCGTCGTTGTCGGCGGCGGCGTGGCGACGCGCGCTTCGCCGGCGATGGTGACGGAGACGGGGGTCGGCGCCGGTTGCGTCTGCGCGCGGCGCCAGTCCCATACGCCGAAGGCGATGATGATCGCGCTCGTCGCGAGCGATACCGCGAGCGACGGCGAGATGGCCGCCAGCGAGACGGTGGTCAGGAACGCGCGGGCGCCCCAGCCGAGCGGTGCGAACATGTGCCCCGCGAGCGCCGCACAGAGCGCCGAGATGCCCACCACCGCGCAGAGGAACGTCAGCGCGATCGTTCCCCAGTCGCCTTTCATCAGCAGCGCCGGCTGGTAGACGAAGAGAAACGGGGCCAGGAACCCGCCGATGCCGATGCGCGTTGCCTGCCAGCCCGTCGTCATCGGGTTGGCGTTGGCGATCTGGGCGGCGGCCACGGCGGTGACGGCGACAGGCGGCGTCACGTCAGCCAGCACCGCGTAGTAGAAGACGAACAGATGGGCGGCCACGATGTCGACGTTCAGCTTGCTGAGCGCGGCGCCGCCGACGGTGACGGCCAGGATGTAGGACGGCGTGGTCGGGATGCCCGTCCCGAGCACCGAGACGATGCTGAAGATCAGGAAGAGCGCGACGATCAGATAGCCGCCCGACAGGTTCACGACGGCGCTCGAGAACGCGAGAGCGACGCCGGTGCGGCTCATGGCGGCCACGATCAATCCCGAGGCGGCGAGCACGGAAGCGATGATCACTCCCGAGCGCATCGCCTCCGTCATGGTCGCGAAGATCCGGCGCGGCGTCATCGGCTGGTCGCCGGCAGCCCACGACACGACGAGGGCCGTGAGCAGGCTATAGAGTGCCGACTTCGACGGCGAGTAGCCGGCGTGCAGGAAGTAGAGGACGGTCACGAACGGCGCGAAGAGCAGCGCCCGGCGGAGGAGGCTCGCGACCGGGGGCAGGTCGGCTTTCATCGTGCCGATGCCGTGCTTCAGCGCCTCCCAGTGCACGGTGGCGAGAATCGAGAGGTAGTAGAGGATGGCCGGCAACGTGGCGGCGACGATGATCTCCTGATAGGGCACGCCGGTGAGCTCGGCCATGATGAAGGCGCCCGCTCCCATAATGGGTGGCATCAACGGCCCGCCGCACGACGCAGTCGCCTCGATGGCGGCGGCGATTTCCGGCTTGTAGCCGATGCGCTTCATCAACGGAATGCTGAAGCTGCCCGTGGCATAGCAGTCGGCGACGGACGAGCCGCTGACCGTGCCATACAGGCCCGAGGATACGACGGCCACCTTGGCGGGGCCGCCGCGATAGCGACCGGCCAGCAGCACGGAGATGTCCATGAAGAACTGGCCCACGCCGGAGTGGAGCATGAACGCCGCGAACAGGATGAAGATCATCAAGAGGTTCGAGGAGATTCCCGTGAGGGACCCGAGCACCCCCTCGTCGGCGTAGAGGAAGAACATCTCCACGAGCTGCGGATAGCTGTACGCGCGCGGTGAGCGGAGAAAGCCCGGCATCCACGGCGCCACGACGAGATAGGCCATGAAGATGAGCGTGGTCACGAAGAACCAGAAGCCGACCGAGCGACGGGACGCCTCGAGCACCGCGATCACCAGCACCGTGCCGAGGATCACCTGGCCGGTCGTCACCGGGTGCACGCCCTCCCAGCGCTCGGTGAGCTCCTGGGCATAACGAAGGACGTAGACACACGGGACCATGGCCGCCACCGCCCACAGCCAGTCGCCGGGCGTCACCCGATCGCGCGGCGATCGCCCGCGCGCGGGGAAGAGCAGGAACGCGAGGGGGATGAGGAACAGCAGGTGGACGGCGCGCATCTCGCGCGGCTCCCAGGCGCCCGCATAGGCGGTCCAGATGTGGAACAGAGCGGCGGCGGCGGCCCAGCCGCCGACCGCCCAGCCCACGGCGCCCGAGAGCGTGCGCATGATCTACTTCAGCAGGCCGGCTTCCTTGTACGCCTTCTCCGCGCCCGGATGCAGCGGCACGTTGGCGAGCTTGACCGCGTCCTTGGGATCGAAGTCCTTGAACGCGGGATGGACCTTGCGCACGCCGTTCAGATCCGACAGCAGCACCTTCGTGAACTGGTAGACGACGTCGGCCGGCGTCTTGGCGTTGGCGACGATCGTGTTGGCCATGGCGATGGTCGGGATGTCCTTGTCGTTGTTCACGACGTCCTTGTAAGAGCCCTTCGGGATCGAGCCGCGGGACAGCCCGTGCGACTCGAGGAACTTGATCAGATCGTCGTCCATCGGCAAGATCTTCATCTTTCGCGCGAGCGACGCCTCCTGGATGGCCGCCCCCGGCACCGCGAGATTGACGAAGAACACGTCCATGTTGCGGTCGCGGTACTGCGTGGTCAGGTCGCTGTAGGAGACGAGGATGACCTTGCCGCCCTTGCTGCGGATGTCGTTGTAGGTCGTCTTGTAGAACTCGAAGACCTTGCGCATCACCCACTCGTCGGAGCCACCCGGCGGCGTGGTGCCGATGGTGATCGGCTTGGTCTTGGCCATCTCGAACACGTCCTTCACCGAGTTGGCGGAATACTCCACGGGCACGCCGACCTGGATGTGCACGAAGCCGAGCCCGTTCATCACGAGTCGCATGTCCGGATGCTTCTCCTTGTACGGATCCTGCCCGTTGTACGAGGCCGCGATGAACGGCGGCAATCCCCAGGCGATCTCCGTCTCCCCCTGCTGGATCTTGGACATGTTCTGGATGCCCGCACCGGGCACGACGCGGATGTTGAACGAGCTGTCCTTGCCCTTGATCAGCTCGGCGAAGCCCCCGGCCTGCGTGTACCAGCCGCCGCCGACCTGTCCCGCCGTCCACGTCAGGTTCTTCTGCTGTGCCGTCGCGGGCAGCGCCCAGACCGCCATCGCCGCGACCAGTACCGCTCCGATCATGCGTCGCATTCGAGCCTCCTCTATCGTGTGCATTCCTTGAGCGCCGTCTCGTCGACCTCGACGCCGAGCCCCGGCCCGTCCAGGGCGAGGATGGCGCCGTCGGCATACTGCACGGGCCGGCGCACCACATCGCCCTCGAGCAGCAGCGGGCCGAACAGCTCGCAGCCCCACGTCACGGGCGCTGCCGCCAGCGCGACTTGCAGGTAGGCGGCGGTCCCGAGCGAGGTCTCGATCATGCATCCGACGTAGCAGCCGAGGCCGGCCGCCTCCGCGATCCGGGCGATGGCCATCGTGCCGAGAATGCCGGCCGACTTCGTCAGCTTGAGCGCGAGGATCGACACCCCACCGAGCCGCGCGATGGCCAGCGCCTCGTGCGGGGAGCCGCACGCTTCGTCCGCCATCAGAGGAACGGTCACGCGGCGCCCGAGCTCCGCCATGCCGTCGAGATCCCATTTCGGCAAGGGTTGCTCCACGAAGTCGAGCCCGTAGGGCTCGACGGCGCGAATGGCGGCGAGCGCGGTCGCGCGATCCCAGCCCTGATTGGCGTCCACGCGGAGCGCGATGCCGGGGCCGACGGCCTCGCGGATGCGTCGGACGCGCTCGACGTCGTGGGCGAGGGGATGGGCGCCGGTCTTGATCTTGAAGATCGTGTGACCGAGCGCGACCTTCTGCCGCGCTTCCTCGAGCTCGGCATCCATCTCTTCGACGGCGAGCGACCACGACAGCGGCACGCGGTCGCGCACGCGGCCACCGAGCAGGCGATGAACCGGCACGCCGAGCGCGCGACCGTTCAAGTCCCACAGCGCCATCTCCACGGCCGCGCGCGCGAACGGGTTCCCCTGAACGCGTCGCGCCATCTCCTGGCGCAGCCGCTCGATCCCGGCGGCGTCGCGACCGGTGAGCCACGGCGCGATGTAGCGCTCGATCACCGCCTGCACGGACTCCGCGGATTCCTCGCTCCACGTCGGCCCGCCCAGGCACGCGGCTTCGCCCCAGCCGACGAGACCCGCGCGCGTCTCGATCCGCACGAACACGAAGTTCACCGTCTCGAGCGTCGTGAATGACATCTTGTGCGGCCGCCGGACCGGGATGTCGGCGAGGACGACGCGGACGTCGGCGATCGGCAGATCACTCGGCATGGAGACGTTCGGCGAACCGTGCAGGGTCGAAGAGCGACAGGTCCATGGCTGGCTTGCCGTCGACGATCCAGGCGGCGACGTGGCGGCCGGTGGCGGGGGAGTGCTGGAAGCCGTGGCCGCCGAAGCCGACGGCAAGGAAGAAGCCGGCCACGCCGGGCGCCCAGCCGATGATGGCGTGGTCGTCGGGCGTGAGCGGCCGGAGCCCCGCCCAGCCGCCAGCGATGCGTGCGTGCTCCAGAATCGGGACGCGGTCGACGGCTTTCTGCACCGCCTCGTCGACCATCGCGGGGTTCATCGGAACCTCGAAGTCGGCGCCGATGTCCTCCACGTCGCCGGGGCTGAGCAGGACCTGCTCGAGCTCCTTGCGGAAGTAGAAGCCGCTGCGGCGATCCGTGGTCAACGGCACCGGGCCCGGGATCTCCGGGAACGGCTGGGTGAAGAAGATGTGCCGTCGCCGCGGATGCACCGGGACGTCGACGCCGGCCATGCGGGCGACCCGCGCCGCCGACGGACCGGCCGCGTTGATCACGAGCGGAGCGGCGATGGCGCCGTCGGTGGTGGCGACGCCGCTCACGCGGTCGCCGTCGCGCACGATCGCCGTGACCTGCACGCCCTCCGCGATGCGAACGCCGAGCTCGCGCGCGCGACGCGCGAAGCCGGCGGTGACCTCGGCCGGCCCGGCGAGTCCGTCGCCGGGTCCCCACACGGCCGCGATCAGATCGTCGACCCGCAGCGCGGGCACGAGCTTGCCGGCGTCGTCGGGGGTGATGACGCGCACGTCGACGCCGAGCCGCCGCTGGAGCGCGATCCGTGTCTCGAACCCTCGGAGATCGTCGGGGTCGGAGACGAGGAACAGGTAGCCGATCCTGGTATAGCCGGGATCGACGCCGAACTCCTCCTCGAATCGCTCGAACACGGAGATGGCCTCGAGCGAGAAGCGGATCTCCGCCTCGGTGGAGAACTGCGCGCGGATGCCGCCAGCCGCCTTGGACGTGGTGCCGCTTCCGATCGTCTCGCGCTCGAGCACGACCACGTCCTTGACGCCGTGCCGGGCGAGATGGTAAGCGATCGCGCAGCCCACGACGCCGCCCCCGACGACGACCGCGCTCGACGTTCGCGGAAGAGTCACGACGGCGGGATGTTACACCACCGGCGCCTCAATTGGCAGGACCCTTGACCCGCTGCCGGACCGGATTTAGCATGACCGGGCTTTCATGAATACGATCCTCGTCGTTGACGACCGGCCGGACTCGCGCTATGCGACGACCCGGGTGCTGGCGGGAGCGGGGTTCGACGTGCGCGAGACGGCGTCAGGCCGCGACGCGCTCCGTCTGGCGCGGACCGCACCCGACGTGATCGTGCTCGACATCGCGCTGACCGACATCGACGGCTTCGAGGTCTGTCGCCGGCTGAAGAGTGACGCGGCCACCCGCGCGATCCCGATCATCCAGAAAACGTCGGTCTATCGCGACCCCGACCATCGCCTCCAGGGGCTGGCGGCCGGGGCCGACGAGTACTTGATCGACCCGATCGAGCCGGCGCTTCTCATCGAGACCGTCCGCCGGTTCCTGCCCGGCCGCTGATACGGCCGATATACGCTCGCAAGGAGAGTTGCTGCATGGTCCGCAACGCCGGAAGCCGCGTCGCTCAAGTTCTCGAAAAGCACGAGCGCGATCTGCTCACCGCCTGGGTCGACAACCAGCTGAAGACGTCCGCCACGCGGCGGGATCTCATCCCGGAGGCCGACCTGCGTGAGCAGTCTCGCGAATTCCTGCGCCGCCTCCGCGACGCGGCCGCCGGCGGCAGCCTCGACGATATCGAGGCCACGAGCTGGCAGCCCGTGCGCGATCTCCTGCGCGAGCTGTCGACCGAGCGCGCGCGGCACGGCTTCACGCCGTCGGAGACGGCGACCTTCGTGTTCTCGCTGAAGGAGCCGCTGTTTTCGCGACTTCGCCAGGAGATCGGCATGGATGCCGCCACGCTCGCCGAGGAGACGTGGGCGGCGAGCCTCCTGCTCGATCGTCTGGGGCTCTTCACGACCGAGATCCATCAGCAGGGTCGCGAGGACGTCATCAACCGGCAAAACGAGGAGATGCTGGAGCTGTCGACGCCGGTCGTCGAGCTGTGGGAGGGTATCCTGGCGCTGCCTCTCATCGGGACCCTCGACAGCGCGCGCACCCAGGTGGTCATGGAGAACCTGCTGCAGCGCATCGTCGAGACGGGCGCCTCCATCGCCATCATCGACATCACCGGCGTGCCGACGGTGGACACGCTGGTGGCCCAGCATCTGCTGAAGACGGTGGCCGCCGCGCGGCTGATGGGCGCCGATTGCCTCATCAGCGGCATCCGGCCCCAGATCGCGCAGACGATCGTGCATCTCGGCGTGGACCTGCAGTCGGTCACCACCAAGGCCACGCTGGCCGACGCCTTCGCCGTGGCGCTGCAGCGAACCGGACAGAGCGTCGGCCGGGTCCGTCCGCCGGCGTAACATGGCCGACGTCGACCGCATCCCCATCATCAAGATGGGGGAGTTCCTGCTGGTCTCGATCCAGGTCGACATGCACGACCGGCTGGCCATCACGCTGCAGGACGATCTCACCGCGAGCATCGTGAAAAACCATGCGCGCGGCGTCCTGATCGACATCTCCTCCCTCGAGATCGTGGACTCCTTCATCGGGCGCATGCTCGCCAACATTGCCGCCATGTCCCGCGTGCTGGACGCGGAGACGGTCGTGGTCGGCATGCGGCCCGCCGTCGCGATCACGCTCGTGGAGCTCGGCATGTCGCTGTCCGGCGTCCGCACCGCGCTCACCGTCGAGCGCGCCATGGACATGCTGCGCGAGTCGCTGGGAAGCGCCGCGCGGCAGGGATCGGTGGATGCCGCTCGGCCGGAGTGACAAGCTTCCCGTTGCCTCCGACGGAGACGTCGTCACCGTCCGCCAGCGCGTCCGCGCCCTCGCGGTCGAGCATGGCTTCTCGCTCGTGGATCAGACGAAGATCGTGACCGCGGCCAGCGAGCTTGCCCGCAACACCGTCGTGCACGGCGGCGGCGGCATCGTCGAGATCGACGTGCTCGTGGAAGGCCGGCGCCGTGGCATCCGGCTGACCTTCCGCGATCATGGCCCGGGCATCCCCGACCTGGCGGCCGCACTGCGCGACGGTTTTACGACCGGCAACGGCCTCGGCCTCGGCCTCGGCGGCGCTCGGCGCCTGTCGAATGACTTCGACATCCAGTCCACGCCCGGCGACGGGACCGTGGTGCGAATCACGCGATGGCGTTGACGCCGGTGACGCGCGCGGTGGCCGTCGAGGAGCCGAGCCAGGTCGCGCAGGCCCGGCGCATGGGCGCGGCGATCGCCGCCGACGTGCGCCTCGATGCGGAGCGCGCCGGACGGCTCGCACTGGTGGTTACCGAATCGGGCACGAACCTGCTCCGCCATGCCGGCGGCGGGCAGATCCTGCTGCAGCCGGGCAACGGGCATGGCGTGGCCGCCGTCGAGATGCTGGCGCTCGACCGCGGGCCGGGGATGACCAACGTCGACCGCTGCCTGGAGGACGGCTACTCGACGGCCGGTGGCGCCGGGACCGGACTCGGCGCGATGCGACGACTCTCCACGGTGTTCGACGTGTACTCCCGTCCCGGGCACGGCACGGCGATCCTGAGCCGCGTCGGCGAGGCGGCGGCACGCCCGCGTGTCACGGTGAACGGTGTTTGCATCCCGGCGCGCGGCGAGGACCGCTGCGGTGATGCCTGGGACGAGGAGCCGCGCGCGGACGGCGTGACGATCCTCGTCGTCGACGGGCTGGGCCACGGCCCCGGCGCCGCCGACGCCGCGGCCGCGGCGGTGGCCGCCTTCCGCGGCGCCAGGTTCGAGCCGCCGGCGCGTCGGCTGGAGCTCATGCACGCGGCCATGCGCGCCACCCGGGGCGGCGCCGCCGGCGTCGCCGACATCGACCTGGCCGCGCGCTGCGTCCGGTTCGCCGGGGTCGGAAACATCGGCGCCGTCGTCGTCGGCGACGGCCCGCCGCGCTTTCTGATGTCGCACAACGGCACGCTTGGCCACGCGGTGCGCAAGATCGCCGAGGTGACGGTCGCGTGGCCGGCGCACGGCATGCTCGTGATGTACAGCGACGGCCTCGGCACCCCGCGCGAGCTGACCGCGTATCCCGGACTGACCGAGCGCCATCCGAGCCTGGTGGCCGGCGTCCTGTGGCGCGATCTCGCGCGCGGCCGTGACGACGTCACGGTGATCGTGGCGAAAGCCTCTGCATGAGCATCCTGCTCCCCGGCGTCGTCATCGAGCAGGAGCGCGACGTCGTCGCCGCGCGCCAGCGGGCGCGACGACTGGCCGAGCTGCTCGGCTTCGATCCGCGCGAGCAGACACGCATCGCCACCGCGGTCTCGGAGATCGCACGCAACGCGTACACCTACGCGGGGGGTGGCCGGATCGAGTTCGAGGTCGAGGGCGACAGCCGCCCGCAGCTCTTCGTGGTGCGCGTGGCCGATGCCGGCCGCGGGATCCGCGACCTCCAGGCCGTGCTGTCCGGGGAGTACCGGTCGCGGACGGGTATGGGCCTCGGGATGCTCGGCAGCAAGCGCTTGATGGATGCCTTCGACGTCGAAACGTCGAAGCTGGGCACCATCGTCACCATGCGGAAGCTCCTGCCGCGCGGCGTGCCGCTCGTGAGCTTCGCCACCGCGAAGCTCATCATCGACGCCGTCGCCCGCGACTCCGCATTCGACCCGTTCATGGCGCTGCGGCAGCAGAACACCGAGCTCATGCGCACGCTCGAAGAAGTGCGCCGCCGACAGGAGGAGCTCCAGCGCCTGAACGCCGAGATGGAGGACACCAACCGCGGCGTGGTGGCCCTCTATGCCGAGCTCGACGAGCGCGCCGATCACCTGCGGCGCGCCGACGATCTCAAGACGCGCTTCCTGTCGAACATGAGCCACGAGTTCCGTACGCCGCTCAACTCGATCCTCGCGCTGTCGCGCATCCTGCTCGACCGGATGGACGGGCCGCTCACCGACGAGCAGGAGCGTCAGCTGGGCTTCATCCGCAAGGCAGCCGAGGATCTCTCCGAGCTGGTGAACGACCTGCTCGACCTGGCCAAGGTCGAGGCGGGCAAGATCGTGATCCGGCCCGTCGAGTGCAGCATCGACAAGCTGCTCGGCGCCCTGCGTGGCATGCTGCGCCCGCTGCTCGTCAACCCGGCCGTCACGCTCGTGTTCGAGGAAGCCGCCGACGTGCCGCCCATCACCACCGACGAGGCCAAGGTCTCGCAGATCGTCCGGAACTTCATCTCGAACGCGCTGAAGTTCACGGAGAAGGGCGAGGTTCGGGTGAGCGCGCGACTCACGCCCGACGGCGACGGGGTGGCCATCGCGGTGTCCGACACCGGCATCGGCATCGCGCGGGCGGACCAGGACACGATCTTCGAGGAGTTCGCGCAGCTCGACCATCAGACGCAGCGCCGGGTCAAGGGAACCGGGCTCGGCCTGCCGCTCGCGCGCCGGCTCGCGCACCTGCTGGGTGGCCACATCACCGTCGAGAGCGAGCTCGGCGCCGGCTCGACGTTCACACTGATGCTGCCGCTGGTCTTTTCGCCCCCTGCCGAGGCAGCGCCGGCCGACATCGCGAGGCAGCTCGTCGAGTGGGAGCCTGATCCCTCTCGGATTCCGATCCTCGTGGTGGGCGCCACGCGCCCCGATGCCATCACCTACCAGGAGCTGCTGCGGGGTAGTCTGTTCCAGGTGCTCGCGGCCCGCTCCGCCATCGAGGCCACGCGCCTGCTGTCGCGCCTGCGGCCGCGCGCCGTCGTGCTCCATCTCGACCTGGAGGACGAGGCGGCCTGGGAGCTGCTGGCCGATCTGCGGCGCAGTGACGAGGCCAGGGAGGCGATTCCCGTCCTGGCCATTGTGCGCGCGGAAGATCGCGACAAGGCATTGGCGCTCGGCGCCGACTATTGCTGCACCGCGTTGCCCGGGCGGGACGAGCTGCTGGAGATCTTGCGCCGTCTCGGCGGTGGCCCGACGGCACGGCGCGTGCTCGTCATCGACGACGATGCCGTGGGACGGTATCTGATGAGAACATTTTTGCGCGACACTTCCTGCGTCGTGAGCGAGGCGGCCGGCGGACGGGACGGCATCGAGGTCGCACGGCGCGAGCGGCCCGATATCATCTTCCTCGATCTCTACATGCCGGACATGGGCGGTCTGGAGGTCCTGTCGGAGCTGAGGGCGGATCCGATCACGCACGACATCCCGGTGGTGCTGAACACCGCCAAGTCGCTGACGGCCGAGGAGCGCACCGACCTCGAACGGCGCGGCGTGGCGCTCCTGCTGAAGGACCGTTTCAGCCGCGCCGACGCCGCGGCCGAGGTCCGCCGGCTGCTCGTGCAAAACGGCATCGACACATGAGCGACGCGCCGCTCATCCTCAACGTCGACGATTACGACGCCGGCCGCTACGCGCGGAGCAAGCTGCTCCAGCAGGCGGGGTTCCGGGTGGTGGAGGCCGGCTCCGGCGCTGACGCCCTGCGCTTGCTCGCCAACGAGGTGCCGGCGCTGGCGGTGGTCGACATCAAGCTCCCCGACATGAACGGAACGGAGCTCTGTCGCCGGATCAAGGAGAACCCCGCCACCGCCGCCGTGCTGGTCCTGCACACCAGCGCCACCTTCCGGCGTGACGAGGATCGGGCGCGCGGCCTCGACGAGGGCGCCGACGGATATCTGGTCGAGCCGGTGGAGCCCGAGGTGCTGGTCGCGACCGTGCGCGCGCTTCTACGAACCCGTCGCGCGGAGGACGCGGTGCGGCTGGCGGAGCGCGAGTGGCGGCTGACATTCGAGACGATCAGCGACGGCGCCTGCTTCGTCGATCGGAGCGGCGTTATCCGTCGCTGCAACGCGCGATTCGGTGCCCTGGTCGGGGCCAGCGAGGACCTCACCGGGCGTCCCGTGAGCAGCGTGCTCCGGCCTCTGCTCGGCGATGCCGACGCGGAGATCGAGCTCGATGTCCGGCCGTGGAGCCGCGAAGTCGCCGTGGGCGAGCGCTGGCTGCGGCTCTCGGCGACGCACGTTTCCTCGGAGCTCGTGGGCCCGGCCGGCACGGTGTGGATCGTCACGGACATCACGGAGCACAAGCGGGTCGAGGAGATGAGCCCGCGGCTGCTGGCCGTCGAGCAGCAGGCGCGCGTGCAGGCGGAGGCCGCGAATCGCACGAAGGACGAATTCCTCGCCGTGCTCTCCCACGAGCTCCGGACGCCGCTCACCTCGATGCTCGGCTGGCTGCGCATGCTGCGAACCGGACGGCTGGACCCGGCCGGGGTGGATCGCGCCTACGACGTGCTCGAGCGGAGCACGCGGCTGCAGGCGCAAATCGTCGAGGACCTGCTGGACGTCTCGCGCGTTATCTCGGGCAAGATGATCCTCACGCTGTCGCCGGTGTCGGTTGCGAGCGTGATCGAGGCCGCCCTGGATTCACAGCGCGCCGCCGCGGCCGCCAAGGAGATCGCCATCACCACCGAGATCGAGCCGGCGGCCCGCCTGGTCGCGGACGCCGGCCGGCTGCAGCAGGTCTTCGTCAACCTCATCTCCAACGCGGTGAAGTTCACGCCGCCCGGCGGGAGCATCGCGATTCGTGCTGTCCGCGGGTCGCGCTCGGTGACCGTCTCCGTGACCGATACCGGTCGCGGCATCAGTCCCGACATCCTGCCGCACGTCTTCGAGCCCTTCCGGCAGGCCGATGGCCCTCATTCGCGCGTTCACACCGGCCTCGGCCTCGGGCTGGCCATCGTCCGCCACCTGGTGGAGCTCCACGGCGGCACGGTGAGTGTCGCCAGCGAGGGAATCGAGCGCGGCAGCACGTTCTCGGTAACGCTGCCCGCCGACATCGAGGCGAGCACCCACGCATTCGATGCGGCCGACGGCCTCGATCTTCGCGGCGCCGACCTACGCGGACTGCGCGTGCTCGTGGTCGAGGACGAGGATGATACGCGGGACATCCTCGAGGTGCTCCTGCGCGAGTCCGGTGCCGAGGTGCAGGCGGTCGCGGATGCCGAGGCGGCCATGCAGGCGATGACATCATGCCCGTTCGACGTCCTCATCAGCGACATCGGCATGCCGGAGATAGACGGCTACGAGCTCATCCGCCGGGTTCGACGCCTGACGCCCGACGCCGGCGGCCGCGTGCCCGCCATCGCGCTCACCGCCTTCGCCCACGGCACGGATCACCGCGAGGCCCTGCGCGCCGGCTACGATCGCCACCTGGCGAAGCCGGTCGACGCGGCCACGCTGGCGCGCACCGTACGCGACGTCCTCTACGCGCGCGCGTCGTGATCCGTTGGATGGGGGGTCCCGAGATGGCCCCCCAATCCGCCCCAGCGCTCGTCGCGGCCCGGTGAGCCGTGCCGCGCCTGGATCACCCGCGTATACTCGCGCCATGATCGATCCCATTACCGTGTCGGTGTTGACGCATCGGTTCTCCGCCATCGTCGAGGAGATGGGGGAGGCGATGCTCCGGACGGCGTATTCGCAGATCCTCAACTCCAGCCGCGATTTTTCCACGGCCATCTGCGACGGACAGGCACGGCTGGTGGCGCAGGCCGATCACGTGCCGATCCATGTCGGCGCCATCCCGTGGGCGGTGGCGTCCGTCCGCGACTTCTTCGCCGAGCGTGTGCGGCCGGGCGACGTCTTCCTGCTGAACGATCCGTATCACGGCAACAACCATCTGCCCGACCTCACCGCCTTCGTGCCCGTGTTCGTGGACGGAGAGGTGGCCTTCTGGTCGATCAACCGCGCCCACCAGAGCGACATCGGCGGCTCGACGCACGGCGCCTACAATCCCGGCGCCACCGAGATCTGGCAGGAGGGGCTCAGGATCACGCCGCTCAAGCTCTACGACGCCGGGGTCGTGCGCGACGATGTGCTGGCCATGATCACCACGAACGTCCGTCACCCGCACGACTTCATGGGTGACCTCCGCGCGATGATCGGCTCCGCGCGCATCGGCGAGCGGCGGCTGCTCGCGCTCATCGAGGAGTACGGCAGCAAGACGGTCATCGATGCCGTCGACGAGATCCTCGACGGCGCCGAGCGCCAGGCGCGCGCCTGCATCGGCGGCTGGAAGGACGGCGTGTTTCGCGGCGAGTCGGTGCTCGACGACGACGGCCACGGCATCGAGAACGTCGCCATCCGCGCCACCGTCACCAAGAAGGGCGATGGGCTGGTGGTCGACCTGACCGACTCGGACCCGCAGGTGAAGGGATTCGTGAACTCGTCGTTCCCGAACACCATGTCGGCTGTGCACATGGCGCTCGCCTTCCTCGTCGATCCGCGCACGCCGAAGAACTCCGGCGCGTTCCGGCCGGTGAAGGTGATCACGCGCGAAGGCACCGTTGTGCATCCGCGGCCGCCGGCGCCGGTGACGCTCGCCACCAATCACTGCGCGCAGGAGATCGCCGAGGCGATGATCAAGGCGCTCGCGCGCTCGTGCCCGGATCGCGTGCTGGCCGGCTGGTCGCGCCGCTTCCGCATCGCCATCAAGGGCGTCAATCCCCGGACGAAGCGGCCGTTCATCTGGCACATGTTCCACGCGCGCGGCGGCGGTGGCGCGTGCGCCGCCGGCGACGGCTGGGAGACGGCCGGCGAGGGGCAGGCGGTGGGTGGCATCAAGTTCGGCTCGGTGGAGGTGGCCGAGGTCCGCTTCCCGCTCATGTTCGAGGAGCACGAGTTCCGTCCGGACTCCGGCGGCGACGGGCAGTATCGCGGGGGCGTCGGCTCCGTGCTCCGGCTGCGCGTCGACACGACGGAGCCCGGCGTCGCCAACACAGCCGGCGACGGTGTCCGGCACGCCTCGTACGGGATCCTCGGCGGCAAGGACGGCCTGCCGCATCGCTACCGTCTGCTCTCGCGGGGGAGCGTCCGCGTGCTGAAGACGAAGGAAGTCGGCGTGCCGGTGCGGCCGCGCGACGTTTTCTTCGTCGAGTCGGCGGGCGGCGGCGGGTGGGGGCCGCCGTCGCGGCGTCGCCCCGAGGCCCGAGCGCGCGACGCCGAGAACGGCTTCGTCACGCGCGCCGCGCGCCGCCCGCGTGCCTGACGACCTGCTGGCCCTCGCGCGCGATCGCACGCGCCAGAACCTCTTCTGGCAGCATCTCGGCATCGACGTGGTCGACGTCCGCGAGGGCTGGGCGCGCTTGCGTGTGCGCGTCCGCGACGACCTCCGGAACGCCCCGGGCGCGCCGGTGCACGGCGGCGTGTACGCCGCGCTCGTCGACGCGGCCGTCGGCTGCGCGCTCTCGACGGTGAACGAGGCGTCGGGTGGCGGCGTCGGACAGACGACGCTCGACCTGAACGTGACATATCTGGCGGCCGCTCGCGGCGCCGAGATCTACGCCGAGGGCGCGCTGCTCAAGCGCGGCCGCACCATCGCCTTCGGGGACGTGCGCGTCACCGACGCGGACGGCAGCGTGGTCGCCGTCGGTCGCGCGACGTACATGGTCCTCACTCCGCGCGCCGGTTGATAGAGGAGCGGCCCGGCTTCGCCGGGCCGCTCCGAACGTGTGAGTATATGGGCGCCATTTCGAGGCCCCCATGTCAGTCGATTCGA
>Ga0075429_100000676_pt1 | contig 26472 bp, 18 predicted proteins | sample RhiMetdeltSRZDD3_FD_75295 | JGI IMG/M metagenome (GOLD analysis project Ga0075429, IMG submission 75295) | Populus rhizosphere microbial communities from Tennessee, USA - Rhizosphere MetaG P. deltoides SRZDD3 | ecosystem: Host-associated > Plants > Roots > Rhizosphere > Soil | place: USA... | reverse complement strand
CGGGCGCCGCGGCGGCGAGCCCGGCGAGCAGCGAAGCGGCCAGCGCGCGGCGCATCGTCCGTCAGTCCGCCTCGAGCAGGTGCCTCGACAGCGCATCGGCGTCGAACGCACCGCCGAGGACGAACGGATGCAGGCCGCGCGCGGCGAACATCGCGTCGAGGGCGGCGCGGCGCTGCGCCGCCGCGTCGCGCCACGCGCGGCGCAGGCTCGCGCGCATCCACAGCGTGCGACGCGCGCCCGACTCGCTGTCCTCCAGGCGCACGAGACCGTCGCGCGCCGGCGGCTCGGTCTCGGCGGCGTCCCAGGCCACGATCGGGACGACGTGCGCGCGCCCCAGCGCGTCGAGCACCGCGGGCAGTCCGTCGAGCGGCCAGTGGAAGTCCGACACGAGGAACACCAGCGCCTCGCGGCCGGCGAGCGGGCGCACCGCGTCGGCCAGCCCCGCGATGGCGCCGGCGCGCGCGTCGCTGCGCGCGAGCGCGTCGGCCATGGCGGCGCCGATGCCGCGCGCGTGGCGCGCGGGCACGACGAGGTCCTCGCGCAACTGCGCGTCGAACGGCAGCAGGCCCAGCGCGTCGCCGGCGCGAAACGCGCTCGCGGCCAGCGCGTGCAGCAAGTCGCCGGCGACTTCGAGCTTGCTGCGCGGCGCGCCGACGCGCATCGACGCCGACACGTCCACCACCGCCTGCACGGTGACCGCCACGCGCTGCCGGTGCACCCGCACCAGCCAGTCGTCGCCGGGGGTGCGCAGGCTCGCGCGCAGGTCGAGACGGCGCGGGTCGGGCCAGTCGAACAGGCGCCGGTGCGCCACGAACGCCTGCCCCACGCCGAGGCTGGCGCCGCGGTGCGCGCCGGGGCGCGCGCCGCGCGCGAGGTGCGGCATGCGGTAGTGCAGGTCGGGCGCCGTCGGCATGGCTCAGCGCGGCGTGGGCACGCGCGCGAGGATCTGCGCCACCAGGGCGTCGGCGATCGGCCCGCGGCGCAGCTCGTACACGGGCGTGAAGAACACGCGGTGGCCGAGCGTGGCGGGCACCAGCGCGTGCACGTCGTCGGGCGTGACGTGGTCGCGCCCGGCGAGCCACGCGGCGACGCGCGCGGCGCGCATCAGGGCCATCATGCCGCGCGGGCTCGCGCCGGCGAGCACGAGCCGGTCCACGTCGACGCCGTCGATGCGCACGCCCCAGCGCTGCGGCTCCTGCGTCGCGCTCCACAGGTCGAGCACGTAGCGCTCGAGCGTCGGGCTGGCGCGCACGCCGCGCTGGATGGCCGCGGCGATGCGGTCGAGCGACTGCCAGGGCACGATGCCGGGCGCGACGCGCGCCACCAGCGCCTCCACGTCGTGGAAGTCCGGATCGAACACCAGCGCGCGCCGCACCGCCTCGCCGGTGGGGGCGGGCATGCGCAGCTCGAACATGAAGCGGTCGCGCGCGGCGGACGCGAGCTCGAAGGTCTCCTCCTTCTCGACCCGGTTGCGGTCGGCGTAGACCGACATGTGCGGGAAGCGGTATTCGCGGTCGAACGCCGACACCGTGCGCTCGGCCATCGCGCGCAGCAGCAGCGACTGCACCTGCGGGCGCGCGCGGTTGATCTCGTTGAAGAAGAAGCTCACCAGCCGCTCGTGGTGGCGCAGCAGCGGACCCGGCTCGATGCGCGGCCTGCCCGCGGCGTCCACGGTCGTGTGGTACACGAGGTCGCCCGGCATCATGTCGACGGTGCCCTCGACGCGCTCGAACTCGCCGCCCACCGCGCGCGCGAACGCGCGCAGCAGCGTGGTCTTGCCGATGCCGACGTCGCCTTCGAGCAGCACGTGGCCGCGTGCGAACAGCGCCACGTCGAGCATGCGCACGGTGCCGGCCTGCCCGACGATGGCGCGGCCGACCTCGTCCTCCAGGCGCAGGGCGAGCACCCGCCAGTCGTGCAGCGATTCCTCCGCAGGGGAGGCACCGCGGTCGTCGAAGGTCGGCAGGGGAAGGCTCATCGCGCAGCAGGCTGGAAGCTGCACCGAGGATACGCCGCGACCGCGGGGCGCGAGGTCGGGGACCGCCCCAGGGATCGCCGGCGCGGGACCGGACGCACCGCCCTCTCCCGCCGGCGGGAGAGGGCGCGCTCAGGTGGCGCCGCGCGACGAGGTTCCCGCGCCGGTCAGAAGAAGCCCAGCGCCTTCGGCGAGTAGCTCACCAGCAGGTTCTTCGTCTGCTGGTAGTGGTCCAGCATCGCCTTGTGCGTCTCGCGCCCGATGCCCGACTCCTTGTAGCCGCCGAACGCCGCGTGCGCGGGGTACGCGTGGTAGCAGTTGGTCCACACGCGGCCGGCCTTGATGCCGCGGCCCATGCGGTAGGCGAGCGCGCCGTCGCGCGTCCACACGCCGGCGCCGAGGCCGTACGGCGTGTCGTTGGCGATCTGCAGCGCCTCCTCCTCCGTGCGGAAGGTGGTCACGGCCAGCACCGGGCCGAAGATCTCCTCGCGGAAGATGCGCATTCCGTTGTGGCCCTTGAACACCGTCGGCTGGATGTAGTAGCCGCCGGCCAGCTCGCCGCCGAACTCGGCGCGGCCGCCGCCCACGAGGCACTGCGCGCCTTCCTGCTTGCCGAGCTCCATGTACGACAGGATCTTGTCCATCTGCATGGGCGAGGCCTGCGCGCCCATCATCGTCTCGGTGTCGAGCGGGCTGCCCTGCTTGATGGCGCGCACGCGATCCAGCGCGCGCGCCATGAAGCGGTCGTAGATCGACTCGTGGATCAGCGCGCGCGACGGGCAGGTGCACACCTCGCCCTGGTTGAACGCGAACAGCACCAGGCCCTCGATCGCCTTGTCGAGGAAGTCGTCGTCGGCCGCGGCCACGTCGGCGAAGAAGATGTTGGGGCTCTTGCCGCCCAGCTCCAGCGTGGCGGGAATCAGGTTGCCCGCGGCCGCCTGCGCGATGACGCGCCCGGTGGCGGTGGAACCGGTGAAGGCGATCTTGGCGATGCGCGTGCTGGTGGCCAGCGGCATGCCGGCCTCGCGGCCGAAGCCGTTGACCACGTTCAGCACGCCCGGGGGCAGCAGGTCGGCGATGATCTCGACCAGCACCATGATGCTCACCGGCGTGGATTCCGCGGGCTTGAGCACGACGCAGTTGCCGGCGCCGAGTGCCGGCGCGAGCTTCCACGCCGCCATGAGGATGGGGAAGTTCCAGGGAATGATCTGGCCAACCACGCCGAGCGGCTCGTGGAAGTGGTACGCGATCGTGCTCTCGTCGATCTCGGAGAGCGAGCCCTCCTGCGCGCGCAGGCAGCCGGCGAAGTAGCGGAAGTGGTCGATGGCGAGCGGGATGTCGGCGTTGAGCGTCTCGCGCATGGGCTTGCCGTTGTCGACCGTCTCGGCGTACGCCAGGCGCTCGAGGTTCTGCTCCATGCGGTCGGCGATCTTCAGCAGCACGTTCGCGCGCTCCGCGGGCGCGGTGCGCGCCCAGCGGTCGGCGGCGGCGTGCGCGGCGTCGAGCGCGCGCTCGACGTCGGCGGCGCCCGAGCGCGCCGCCGTCGTGTACGGGCGGCCGTCGATCGGCGAGACCACGTCGAAGTACTGGCCGTCGATCGGCGCGACGAAGCGGCCGTCGATGAAGTTGTCGTAGGCGGTCTTGAACGCCACCGGGGCGCCGGGGGTGTGGGGACGGGCGTAGCGCATGGAAGCTCTCCTGGGCAATCAAGGGGAAGACGGAAAGCGCCGTGCGGTGGGAAACGGTGCCCGGCGCCTGGTCCCGTCAGGCGCACGCCCCATGCCATGTCGATCGGAGGCCCTGCCGCGGTGGATTGGTCGAGGAAAACCCTCGGATATCCGACCCGCGCGCGGCGCGCGACCGTGCCATGTGTGCCGAAAGCGAACACGCCGTCCGCGACGGCACGGCGCACCGGCGTGCGCGCGCCGCCTCCGAGCCTGCGTCGGCTCAGAGCCTGTGAACGATTCGCTGGTGGACGGTTGGCGCGGCTCTGAGCGAGCCGACTACGCTGCACAATTTCATAGGTGCTTCGCTCCGTCGGCTCAGTCGTACGTCGCGGGCGGCGGCTCGGGCCGGCCGTCGCGGCCGTACAGCCGCACCAGCCCGGCCAGGCGGTCCGCGTGCTCGGGCCGCACCTGGCGCCAGTCGAAGCGCCAGGCCCAATGGCCTTCGCCTTCGCCCGGCCGGTTCATGCGGTGCTCGGTGCCCAGGCCCAGCACGTCCTGCAGCGGCACGATCGCGGTGTCGGCCACCGAGGCCAGCGCGGCGCGGATCAGGTCCCAGTGGATTTCGCGGCCGTCGGCGGCCAGGTACGCGCGCGCGTGCGACCGCTCGTGGTCGCTGGCCGCGGACCACCAGCCGAGGCTCGTGTCGTTGTCGTGCGTGCCGGTGTAGGCGACGGTGTCCGGCTCGTACCGGTGCGGCAGGTAGGCGTTGCGGCTGTCGTCGCCGAAGGCGAACTGCAGCACGCGCATGCCGGGAAAGGCGAACTGGCGGCGCAGCGCGTGCACGTCGGGCGTCACGAGGCCGAGGTCCTCGGCGATGATGGGCAGGGCCCCGAGCGCCGCGCCGATCGCCTCGAACAGCGCCGCGCCCGGCCCGGCGCGCCAGCGGCCGTGCACCGCCGTCGTCTCCGACGCCGGGATCTCCCAGTAGCGCGCGAAGCCCCGGAAGTGGTCGATGCGCAGCACGTCCACCCGCTCGAAGGCGCGGCGCACGCGCTCGATCCACCAGGCATAGCCCTCGTCGGCGTGCGCGCCCCAGCGGTACAGCGGATTGCCCCAGTGCTGGCCGGTGGCGCTGAAGTAGTCGGGCGGCACGCCGGCCACGTGCGTCGGGCGGCGCGTGGCCGGGTCGAGCTGGAACAGCTCGGGCCGCGCCCACACCTCGGCGCTGTGGTAGGCCACGTAGATGGGTGCGTCGCCCACGATCCACACCCCGCGCGCGTTGGCGTAGCGGCGCAGCGCGGCCCACTGCTCGTGGAAGCGCCACTGGCAGAAGCGGTGGAAGGCGATGGCCTCGGCGTGACGCTCGCGCGCCTGCGCGAGCGCGGCCGGGTCGCGCCCGGCGAGCGGGGCCTCCCAGTCGCACCACGCGCGGCCGGGATGCGCGTCGGCCAGCGCCATGAACAGCGCGTAGTCCTCGAGCCAGCTCGCGTGCGCGGCGCGGAAGGCGTCGAACGCGGCGGGGTCGGCGGCGCGCGGGTGCGCGTGGAACGCGCGCGCGGCGCGGCGCAGCCGCTCCATGCGCCACGGCACCATCGCCGCGAAGTCGATGCGCGGCGCGGCGAACGCGGCCGGCGGGTGCAGGTCCTCCGGGGCGAGCCAGCCGTGGGCGGCGAGGTCGGCCAGGTCCACCAGCAGCGCGTTGCCGGCGAACGCCGAGGTGCTCATGTACGGCGAGTGGCCCGCGCCGACGTTGCCGAGCGGAAGCACCTGCCACAGCCGCTGCCCCGCGGCCACCAGCCAGTCTACGAAGTGGCGCGCGTCGGGGCCGAGGTCGCCCGCGCCGTGCGGGCCCGGCAGCGAGGTGGGGTGCAGCAGCACGCCGCTCGCGCGCGGCAGTCTCATGCGACGCACTCCAGCAGCGCGAGGCTGCGCGCGGCGAGCGGGTAGGGCGAGGCGCCGCGCCACGGGGCCCCACCGTCCTCGCCGCGCGCGGTGTCGAGCAGCGCCTGCCACTCGCCCGCGGGCAGCGCGAACGCGACGTCCTCGCCGTGCGGATTGGCGAGCAGCAGGAGCGGCGCGCCGGGGCGACCCGGCGTGCCGATGCGCGCGCCGAGCGCGCGCTGCTGCACCGACGCCCAGTCGCCGGCCTGCAGCCGCCGGCCGCTCGCGTCCCACCAGCCGAGGTCTTCCACGCCGTGCTCGTCGGCGCGGCCGGTGTACCAGTGCGCCCCGAGCGGCCCGCGCTCGCGCCGCAGCGCGGTCACGCGGGCCACGAAGGCGACGAGCGCCGCGTCGGCGCGCGGCCATGCGATCCAGGCGATCTCGTTGTCCTGGCAGTACGGGTTGTTGTTGCCGCGCTGTCCGTGCCCCAGCTCGTCGCCCGCGGTCAGCATCGGCGTGCCCTGCGCCAGCAGGAGCGTCGCCAGCAGCGCGCGCTGCAGGCGCGCGCGCCGCGCGAGCACCGCCGGGTCGTCGGTCTCGCCCTCGACGCCGCAGTTCCAGCTGTGGTTGTGCGCGTGGCCGTCGCGGTTGCCTTCGCCGTTGGCGTCGTTGTGCTTGTGGTCGTGGCTCACCAGGTCGCGCAGCGTGAACCCGTCGTGCGCGGTGAGCAGGTTCACGGACTCCAGCGGGCTGCGGTGGCGGGTGTGGAAGACGTCGGACGAGCCGGCGAGCCGGCGCGCGAACTCGCCGCGCGGCGTGTGGCCCAGCCAGTAGCCGCGCATGCCGTCGCGGAAGCGGTCGTTCCACTCGAGCCAGCCGCGCGGGAAGTCGCCGAGGCGATAGCCGCCCGGCCCCACGTCCCAGGGCTCGGCGATCAGCTTGAGGCGCCCGAGCAGCGGGTCCTGCGCGACGGCGTGGAAGAAGGGCGCGCCGCGGTCGAAGCCCGCGTCGCCGCGCCCGAGCACCGGCGCGAGGTCGAAGCGGAAGCCGTCGACGTTCATCGCGCGCGCCCACCAGCGCAGGCTGTCCGTCACCATCTGCAGCACGCGCGGATGGCGCAGGTCCAGCGTGTTGCCGCAGCCGGTGAAGTTCTCGCAGTGGCCCGGCTCGCCCGGCACGTGGCGGTAGTAGGCGAGGTTGTCGAGCCCGCGCCAGCAGATCGTGGGCCCGATCTCCTCGGTCTCGGCCGTGTGGTTGAACACCACGTCGAGGACGACCTCGAGGCCTTCCTCGTGCAGCCGCTGCACCGCGGCGCGGAACTCCTGCCGCGCCGAGTGCCTGCGCGCGCCGCCGGCATAGCGCGGCTCGAGCGCGAAATAGCCGACGGTGTTGTAGCCCCAGTAGTTGGACAGGCCGCGCGCGGCGAGCCGCTCCTCGTCCAGGTGCTGGTGCACGGGCAGCAGGCAGAGCGTGGTGACGCCCAGGCGCTTCAGGTGCGCGATCACCGGGTCGCTCGCCAGCGCCGCGTAGGTGCCGCGCTGCGCCGGCGCGATGCCCTCGTGCAGCCGGGTGAAGCCCTTCACGTGCAGCTCGTAGAGCACCGTGTCGGCGAGCGCGATGCCGGGCCGCGTGTCCGCCGGCGGCGGCGGCTCGGCGACGAGGCGCGACTTCAGCGCGTACGGCGCGTTGTCGCGCGTGTCCATGCGCGGCAGGTGGCCGCGCTCGTGGTCGAAGTGCTCGTCGCGCCATTCGAAGGTGCCGACGATCTCGCGCGCGTACGGGTCGAGCAGGAGCTTGTGCGGGTTGAAGCGCAGGCCGTGGTCGGGGCGCCATGCGCCATGGGCGCGCAGCCCGTAGACGAGCCCGGGGCCGGCGCCCGGCAGGAAGCCGTGGAAGACGTCGCCGGTGCGCCCGGGCAGCGCGCGGCGCGCGATCTCGCGGGCGCCGTCCTCGTCGAACACGCACAGCTCGATGGCCTGTGCATGGTCGGAGAACACCGCGACGTTCGCGCCGCCGTCCTGCGCGTGCGCGCCCAGGGGCCAGGGCCGGCCTTCGAGCAGGGCGCCGACCGTCAGGCGGTCCATTCGAGGAACACCGTGGCGAGCGGCGGCACGTCGACCAGGATCGACTGCGGGCAGCCGTGCGCGCCGACCGGCTCCGTCGCGGCGGCGGCGAGCGGCGTGCCCACGTCGCTGCCGCCGTAGTGCGCCGAGTCGGTGTTGAGCCGCTCGCGCCACGTGCCTGCGCGCGGGACGCCGAGCCGGTGGCCATGGTGCACGGTCGGCGTGAAGTTGCTCACCACGAGCATGAGCGCGTCGTCGCCGCGGCCGCGCCGCACGAAGCTGAAGATCGAGCGCTCGGCATCGTGGTGGTCCACCCAGGCGAAGCCGGCATGCTCCATGTCGCGCTGGTGCAGCGCGGGCGACGCGCGCATCAGGTGGTTCAGGTCGCGCACCAGGCGGCGCACGCCCTCGTGCAGCGGGTCGGCGAGCAGGTGCCAGTCCAGGCTCTGCTCGTGGCTCCATTCGCGCTCCTGGGCGAACTCCCCGCCCATGAAGAGCAGCTTCTTGCCGGGGTGCCCGTACATGAAGCCGAAGTACGCGCGCAGGTTGGCGAAGCGCTGCCAGCGGTCGCCCGGCATGCGCGCCAGCAGCGAGCCCTTGCCGTGCACCACCTCGTCGTGCGACAGGGGCAGCACGAAGTTCTCGTTGAAGGCGTACACCAGGCCGAAGGTCATCTCGTCGTGGTGGTAGCGGCGATGGACCGGATCGCGCTTCATGTACTCCAGCGTGTCGTGCATCCAGCCCATGTTCCACTTGTAGTGGAAGCCCAGGCCGCCGGCGTACGTGGGCCGCGACACCGCGGGAAAGGCGGTGGACTCCTCGGCGAGGGTGATCGCCTGCGGCCGCTCCACGCCGATCACCTCGTTGGCGCGCTTGAGGAAGGCGATGGCCTCGAGGTTCTCGCGGCCGCCGTGCACGTTCGGCACCCACTCGCCCTCGCGGCGGCTGTAGTCGCGGTAGAGCATCGAGGCGACGGCGTCCACGCGCAGCCCGTCGATGCCGAAGCGCTCCAGCCAGTACAGCGCGTTGCCGACCAGGAAGTTGCGCACCTCGGTGCGGCCGAAGTTGTAGACCAGCGTGTTCCAGTCGGGGTGGAAGCCCTCGCGCGGGTCGGCGTGCTCGTACAGGTGCGTGCCGTCGAAGCGCGCGAGGCCGTGCTCGTCGCTGGGGAAGTGCGCCGGCACCCAGTCGACGATCACGCCGATGCCGAGCTCGTGCGCGCGCTCCACGAAGCGGCGAAAGCCTTCCATCGGGCCGAAGCGCGCCGTCACCGCGTACAGGCCGATCGGCTGGTAGCCCCACGAGCCGTCGAACGGGAATTCGCTCACCGGCATGAGCTCGAGGTGCGTGAAGCCCATCTCGTGCACGTAGGGCAGCAGCGTGGCGCCGAGCTCGTCCCAGTGCAGGAAGCGGTCGCCCTCCTCGGGGATGCGGCGCCACGAGCCGAGGTGCACCTCGTAGATCGAGACCGGCGCGTCGAGCGCGTTGGCCAGGCGCCGCTCGGTGGAGGGCGGCACGGTGGGCGGCAGCGGCGCCACCACGCTCGCCGTCGCCGGGCGCAGCTCCGCGGCGCGCGCGAACGGGTCCGCCTTCCAGGTGAGCACCTCGCCGTGCGGTCCGCGCAGGCGGAACTTGTAGCGCGCGCCCGCCGCGACGCCGGGCAGGAAGATCTCCCACACGCCGCATTCGCGCCGCAGCCGCATGGGATGGCGGCGGTCGTCCCAGTGGTTGAAGTCGCCGACCACGCTCGCCTGCGTGGCGTTGGGCGCCCAGACGGCGAAGACGGTGCCCTCGATCGGCCCCATGCCGCGCGGGTTGGCGCCGAGGATCTCGAACGGCCGCAGGTGCGAGCCTTCGCCGAGCAGCCACGCGTCCATCTCGCCCAGCACGTGGCCGAAGCGGAACGGGTCGTCCTCGACCGACTCGCTGCCGTCGGCCCAGCGCACGCGCAGGCGGTAATCCGTGGGCACGGGGCCCGGGCCCTCGCCTTCGTAGAAGCCCTCGGGATGGCGGCACGCCAGCTCGGCCAGCCGGCGCCCGGTGCCGGGCTCGACCGCCTCGACGCGCTGCGCGCCGGGCAGGAACGCGCGGATGCACCAGCCGTCGCGGCCGTGGGCGTGCGGGCCGAGCACGCCGAACGGGTTGCCGTGCGCGGCGCTGCGGACGAGATCGATGTCGCTGGCGTGCACCATGGAGCCGCTGATCACTTCAACGGCTCGACGCGCCAGATCTGCGTCGCGTAGGTGCGGATCGCGCGGTCGGAGGAGAACGGCCCCATGCCGGCCACGTTGTAGATGGCGTGGCGCGCCCACTGCGCCGGCTCGCGGTAGAGCGCGTCGACCTGCGCCTGCGCCGCGACGTAGCCGTCGTGGTCGGCGAGCAGCTTGTAATGGTCGCCGCCCCACAGCAGCGCGTCGACCACGCCGCGGTACCGGTCGGGCTCGTCGGGCGAGAAGCGCCCCGAGGACACCGCGTCGAGCACCGCCGCCAGCCGCGGGTTGCCTTCGTAGAGGCGCAGCGGCTGGTAGCCGCCCTGGTTGAGCGCCACGATCTCGTGCGCCTTGTGGCCGAAGATGAAGATGCTCTCCGCGCCCACGTGGTCGCGGATCTCGATGTTCGCGCCGTCCTCGGTGCCGATGGTGAGCGCGCCGTTGAGCGCGAGCTTCATGTTGCCGGTGCCCGAGGCCTCGGTGCCCGCGGTGGAGATCTGCTCGGACAGGTCCGCCCCGGGCATGACGATCTCGGCCACCGACACGCCGTAGTTCGGCACGAACACCACCTTCAGGCGCCCGCGCAGCCGCTCGTCGGCGTTGACGACCGCGCCCACGTCGTGGATCAGCCGGATGATCTGCTTGGCCATGTGGTACGAGGAGGCGGCCTTGCCCGCGAAGATCACGCTGCGCGGCACCCAGGGCGCGTCGGGCTGCGCGAGCATGGCCTGGTAGCGGCCGATCACCTGCAGCAGGTTGAGCAGCTGGCGCTTGTACTCGTGGATGCGCTTGACCTGCACGTCGAAGAGGCTCGAAGGATCGAGCGCGATCCCCAGCTCCTTGCTCACGTGCTCGGCCAGCCGCTCCTTGTTCGCGCGCTTGACGGCGAGGAAGGCGCGGCGGAAGCCGTCGTCGTCGGCATGCGGGCGCAGCTCGCGCAGGCGGTCGAGGTCCAGCCGCCAGCCGGTGCCGATGGTGCTGTCGATGAGCGAGGCGAGCCCCGGGTTGGCCTGCGCGAGCCAGCGGCGCGGCGTGACGCCGTTGGTCACGTTGACGAAGCGGTCGGGCCACAGGCCGGCGAAGTCCGCGAAGATGGTGCGCACCAGCAGCTGCGAGTGCAGCGCCGACACGCCGTTGACGCGGTGGCTGCCCACCACCGACAGGTGCGCCATGCGCACGCGCCGCTCGCCGGTCTCGTCGATCAGCGAGAGCCGCCGCAGCAGGCCGTGGTCGCCGGGGCGGCGGCGCGCCGCCTCGTCGAGCAGGTCCTGGTTGATGCGCAGGATGATCTGCAGGTGGCGCGGCAGCACGTGCTGCATGAGGCCCACCGGCCAGGTCTCGAGCGCCTCCGGCATGAGCGTGTGGTTGGTGTACGAGAACACGCGCGCGGTCTGCTTCCACGCGTCGGCCCACGCGAGGCCGTGCCCGTCGGTCAGCACGCGCATCAGCTCCGCCACGCCGATGGCGGGGTGGGTGTCGTTGAGGTGGATCGCGACCTTGTCGGCCAGGTTGTCGAAGCCGCCGTGCTCGGCGAGGTGGCGCTCCAGGATGTCGGCGATCGACGCCGCGGTGAAGAAGTACTCCTGGCGCAGCCGCAGCTCGCGGCCGGCCGGCGTGCTGTCGTTGGGGTAGAGCACCCACGAGATGTTCTCGAACTCGTTCTTCACCTCGGCGGCGCGCGCGTAGTCGCCGCTGTTGAAGGCGTGCAGGTCGATGTGCGCGGGCGCGGCCGCCTTCCAGAGCCGCAGCGTGCTGACCCGGCGCGTGGCGTGCCCGGGGATCACCATGTCGTACGCCTTGGCCACCACCGTGCCGCGCGGGCGCCACACGGCGCGCTCGCCCTGCTGCTCGACCCAGCCGCCGAACTGCACCGGCACGCTGATGCCGGCGCGCGGAAACTCCCACGGCGTGCCGTCGGCGAGCCACGGGTCGGGGTGCTCGACCTGCCGGCCGTGCACGATGTCCTGCGCGAACATGCCGTATTCGTAGCGGATGCCGTAGCCGAACGAGGGCAGCCCGAGGGTGGCCATCGAGTCGAGGAAGCAGGCGGCGAGCCGGCCCAGGCCGCCGTTGCCGAGCGCGGCGTCGAGCTCCTGCGCCTCCACGTCTTCCAGGCGGCGCGCGTGCGCGGCCACCGCACGGGCGGCATGGTCGCGCAGCCCCAGCGCGACCAGCGCATTGCCGAGGCTGCGGCCGATGAGGAACTCCATCGAGAGGTAGTACACCCGGCGCGCCCCGGCGGTGCGCTCCGCGGCCTGCGTCTCCACCCAGCGCTCGGCGAGCTGCTGGCGCGCCGACTGCGCGACCGCACGCATCAGGTCCGACGGCGTCGCCTCGTCCGGCGCGACGCCGACCGTGGTGAGCAGTTCGTGGTCCAGGCGGGCGATGGCGGTGTCGTTCATGGGCCGGGTGTCGGTTCGGGACGGTCGGTTGGGCGCAGTGTCATGGGCGGCGGCGGGGGCGTCAACGAGGCGCCTTGCGGACCCTTCCGGCATCGCGCACTATGGCGCTGCCCAGCAGAGGAGTCGCCCGAATGCCATCCACCGACGTCGCCCGCAACTTCGACCTCCCCAAGCGCGCCGTCGCGCTCGTGCTGGCCGGGGGGCGCGGGAGCCGGCTCAAGTACCTGACGGACCGGCGCGCCAAGCCCGCCGTGTACTTCGGCGGCAAGTTCCGAATCGTCGACTTCGCCCTGTCCAACTGCCTGAACTCGGGCATCCGCCGCATCGGGGTCATCACGCAGTACAAGTCGCACAGCCTGCTGCGCCACCTGCAGCGCGGCTGGGCGTTCCTGAAGAGCGAGATGAACGAGTTCGTCGACCTGCTGCCCGCGCAGCAGCGCGTCGACGAGGAGACCTGGTATCGCGGCACGGCCGACGCGGTGTGGCAGAACCAGGACATCATCGACGGCTACCACGCCGACTACGTCGTCGTGCTGGCCGGCGACCACATCTACAAGATGAACTACGCGCTGATGCTCGCCGACCACGTGGCGCGCGGCCATCCGTGCACGGTCGGCTGCTTCGCGGTGCCGCGCGAGGAGGCCACCGGCTTCGGCGTCATGGCGATCGACGCGCAGCGGCTCATCACCGACTTCGTCGAGAAGCCGGCCAACCCGCCCGGGATGCCCGACAACCCGAACATGGCGCTGGCCAGCATGGGCATCTACGTGTTCGACATGAAGTACCTGATGGAGGAGCTGAAGCGCGACATCGCGGACCCGAACTCGAGCCACGACTTCGGCAAGGACATCATGCCGCGCGCGGTGAAGAACGGCGCCGCGGTGGCGCACCCGTTCAACATGAGCTGCGTGTCCACGCACCCCGGTGACGAGCCGTACTGGCGCGACGTCGGCACGATCGACGCATACTGGGACGCCAACATCGACCTCACCGCCACCGTGCCGCTGCTGGACCTGTACGACACCCGCTGGCCGATCTGGACGTACCAGCCGCAGCTGCCGCCCGCCAAGTTCGTGCACAACCAGGACGACCGGCGCGGCGTGGCCATCGAGTCGATGGTGTCGGGCGGCTGCATCATCTCCGGCTCGGTGTTCCGCTCGGTGCTGTTCTCCAGCGTGCGGGTGCATTCGTACGCCACGGTGAACTGGTCGGTGGTGCTGCCGGGCGTGCAGGTGGGGCGCCGCGCGCGCCTCACGCGCACGGTCATCGACCGCGGGTGCCTGATCCCCGACGGCATGGTGATCGGCGAGGACCGCGTCGCCGACGAGCGCCGCTTCTACCGCAGCGAGCACGGCATCACGCTCGTCACGCGCGACATGCTGGCGGCACTGACTTGAGCGCCACGCCCCGCGCGCCGCGGCTGCTGCACGTGGCGGCGGAGATCTTCCCGCTCGTGAAGACCGGGGGCCTGGCCGACGTGGCGGGCGCCTTGCCGCCGGCGCTGGTGCGCGCGGGCGCGGACGTGCGGCTGCTGCTGCCGGGCCTGCCGGCGATCGCCGAGTCGGTGCTGCAGCCGCGCGCGGTGTGCCAGGTCGGGCCGCTCTTCGGCGCGGCGCGCATCACGCTGCGCCTCGGCCGCATGCCGGGCAGCCAGGTGCCGGCGTACGTGCTCGACGCGCCCTACCTCTACCGCCGCGGCGGCGGGCCCTACCAGGACGGCTCGGGCGCCGAATGGGCCGACAACCTGCAGCGCTTCGCGCTCCTGGGCTGGGCGGGCGCGCACCTGGCGGCCGGCGAGCTCGACGAGGACTGGACGCCCGACGTGCTGCATGCGCACGACTGGCACGCGGGGCTCGCGTGCGCCTACGCGAAGGTGCACCCCGGCACGCGCGCCGCGTCCATCTACACCATCCACAACCTCGCCTACCAGGGGCTGTTCCCGCTCGGCGACTTCCCGCAGCTCGGCCTGCCCGCGCGCACGATCGGCTCGGCAGGCCTCGAGTTCCACGGCCAGCTCTCGTTCATGAAGGGCGGGCTGAAGTTCGCGGACCGCATCACCACCGTCAGCCCCAACTACGCGCGCGAGATCGCCACGCCGGAGTTCGGCTTCGGCCTGGACGGCGTGATCCGCAGCCGGCAGGCCGACGTGTCGGGCATCCTGAACGGCGTCGACCCCGCGGTGTGGAACCCGGCGCAGGACAGCGCGCTCGCCAGCCGCTACGACGCCGAGCGGCTCGAGGGCAAGGCCGCGTGCAAGGAGGCCCTGCAGCGCGAGACCGGCCTCGACGTCGCCGCCGACGCGCCGCTGCTCGCCGTGGTGAGCCGCCTCACCCCGCAGAAGGGCCTCGATCTCGTGCTCGGCGCGCTGCCGGCGCTGCTCGCGCGCGCGGCGCAGCTCGTCATCGTCGGCACCGGCGACGTGTCGCTCGAGACGGCGTTGCGCGACGCGTGCAAGGCGCATCCCGGGCGGGTCGCCACGCGGCTGGTCTACGACGAGGTGCTCGCGCATCGCGTGATCGCAGGCGCCGACGCGATCCTCGTGCCGTCGCGCTTCGAGCCCTGCGGCCTGACGCAGCTGTACGGCCTGCGCTACGGCACGCTGCCGCTGGTGCGGCGCGTGGGCGGGCTGGCCGACACGGTGGTGGACGCGAACGCGGAGGCGCTGCGCGACGGCCGCGCCACCGGCTTCGTGTTCGAGGCCGCCGCGCCGGCCGCGCTGGAGCACGCGGTGGACCGGCTGGTGGGCCTGTACCGCCAGCCCGACGCCTGGCGCGCCGTCATGCGCACGGCCATGGCCCAGGACTTCTCCTGGGACCACGCGGCGCGCGAGTACCTCGCGCTCTACCGCGACACGATGGAGCGCCGGCTCATCTGACGCCCGCCGGGGCCGGCGACGGCGGCGCGCGGCCGGTGCCCAGGTCTTCGGCCGCACCGATTTGCCGGCCGAATGCCCTGGCCTCGGGACGGTTGCGCCCGGTCGAGCCGGCGGCGTGCGCCGGGCCACGGCCCGGCCCGAAAGCCGCTCGACCCTGCGCCGGACCGGTGATTCGCGTGGCGCGGCTCGATGCTGTATAAAAACACAGCATGCGACATCCCCGTTCGATCCGCCTGGTTCCCGACGGCCCGCTGCCCGCGCCCGTGAAGGGCCGTGGCACGCCGTGGGCCATCGAGCACCGCTTCGCCGCGCACACCAGCGACGCCTTCGACGACGGCTGGGGCACGCTGGACCAGGCGGTCCAGGAAGAGCACCTGGCGCCCGCCACGCAGGTGATCGAGGAGCACGCCAGGTCGATCCTCTCGCGCAACGACTCGCCCGACGTCGGCTTCGACCTTTCCATCAATCCGTACCGCGGCTGCGAGCACGGCTGCGTCTACTGCTTCGCGCGCCCCACGCACAGCTACCTCGGCCTGTCGCCGGGGATCGACTTCGAGACGCGCATCTACGCCAAGGTGAATGCGGCCGAGCGGCTGCGCGAGGCGTTCGCGAGCCCGCGCTACCGGCCGCTCATGCTGGCCATCGGCGCGGCGACCGACGCGTACCAGCCCGCCGAGCGCCGGCTCGGCATCACGCGCTCGGTCATCGAGGTGATGGCCGAGTGCCGCCATCCGTTCTCGATGGTCACCAAGTCGTCCGGCATCGAGCGCGACCTGGACCTGGTGGCCCCGATGGCCGCCGAGCGGCTGGTCGCGGTGTACCTCTCGATCACCTCGCTCGACCCGGCGCTCGCGCGCATCCTCGAGCCGCGCGCGGCGGCGCCGCACCGCCGGCTGCGCACCGTCGAGACCCTCGCGAAGGCCGGCGTGCCGGTCGGGGTGAGCGTGTCGCCGGTGATCCCGTTCATCAACGAGCCGGAGCTCGAGCGCATCCTCGAGGCGGCCCGCGACGCCGGGGCCACGTCCGCGTTCTCGATCGTGATCCGGCTGCCGTGGGAGGTGAATCCGATCTTCCAGCAGTGGCTCGGCGCGCACTTTCCCGACCGCGCGGCGCGCGTGATGGCGCGCATCCGCGAGATGCGCGGCGGCAAGGACTACGACGCGCGCTGGGACGCGCGCATGACGGGGGAGGGTGCGTGGGCGCAGCTGCTGCGGCAGCGTTTCGCCAAGGCGGCGGCGCGGCTGGGGTTCAACCGCACGCGGGTGGAGCTCGATCTCACGCGCTTTCGCCCGCCGCATCGGGCGTCGGGGCAGGGCGAGTTGTTCTGAGTCGCGCAGGGGCGTGCCGATGCACGGCGCTTGATGCACGTCGCTCGATGCACGTCGCTTGATGCACGTCGCCCTATGCGGGTTGCCTGATTGCAGGTCGCCTGATTGCAGGTCGCCTGATTCAGGTCGCCTGATTCAGGTCGCTCGATGCAGGTCGCTCAATGCAGGTCGCCGCGGCAGCCGGCCAGCGCGTCGAGCGCCGGGCGGTATTCGGCCGCGCGCACGCCCGCCAGGCCGAGCACCGTGTGGAACAGGTGGTCGTGGCTGAGCGCGGCGTCGCGCTGGTGCCGCAGGCAGTCGGGCTGCCAGCCGTCGCGCTCGCCGAGCCACAGGACCATGGGCACGTGCGTCTGCTCGCGCGGGGCGATCGCGCGCGGCAGCCCGTGCAGGAACACGTTGGCCTCGCCCAGGGACTCGCCGTGGTCCGACACGTACAGCAGCGCGGGCGCGTGACGTGCGCGCTGGCGGCCGAGCCAGGCGATCGCCTCGCCCAGCAGCTGGTCGGTGTACGCGATGGAGTTGTCGTAGGCGTTGACGAGCGCCGCGTGGTCGCAATCGCGCAGCACGTTGGTCGTGCATTCGGGCTGGAAGGGCTTGCGCCCGGGCGGCGAGCGGCTGGCGTAGGCCGGGCCATGGCTGCCCATCTGATGCAGCACCAGCACCACCCCGCGCGCGCGATGCTCGGCCGGCAGTTCGGCGAGCCGGCGGTCGAGGCCGCGCAGCAGAGCGGCGTCGTCGCACTGCGCGCCGTCGCACAGCCCCGCGAGCAGCGACGCGTCGCCTCCGGCGGGCTCGTGCGCCATGGCGTGCGGCACGCGGTCGCACAGGCCCTTGCAGCCGGCCTGGTTGTCGAGCCACAGCACGGCCAGGCCGGCGCGCTGGAGGAGGTCCATCAGGTTCTCGCTGTCGCCGCGGCGTGCCTCGAAGCCGTCGCGGCCGAGGTGCGACACCATGCACGGCAGCGATGCCGCGGTGTTCGTGCCGCACGACGTCACGTCGCGAAAGCTGGTCACGTCGGCGATCCCGGACAGCGCCGGGTTGGTGGGCCGGGCGTAGCCGTTGAGCGAGAAGTGGTCGGCGCGCGCGGTCTCGCCGATCACCAGCATGAGCAGGGGCGGCCTGGCGCCCGGCGCCGGCGGCAGCACGGTCGCGTCGCGGCCGATCGGTGCGGGCGGGCCGCCGGCGCGGGCGTTCGCCTGCGTCGCGACCACGCCGAGAGACCACAACGCGTTGAGCGGGTTGATGAGGTAGCGCACCGACTTGTGGTTGCGCATGGTCGACGACAGGTCCGCGAACAGCGCCATCACGAGGGCGCCCACCACGGCCAGCGCGCCGGCCAGCGCCAGGCCGTTGCGCAGGGCCTGCCGCGGCCACGCAACGGCCGGCGGCCGCATGCACGCCAGCGCGCCGATGGGCAGGCCGGCCAGCAGCAGCACGGTGAGGGCGAGCCGCCAGCCGATCAGGTCGCGCGCCTCGCGCATGTCGGTGTGGAGCACGTTGACCATCATGGTCGGGTCGAGCACCACGCCGTACGTGCCCATGAAATGCGCGCCGACGGCGGCCGCCAGGAGCAGCAGCGCGGCGGCCGGCTTGATGGTGCGCCGCCAGGCGAACAGCGACAGCACGGCGGCGACGAGCGCGGCGATGGCGATGCCGAAGCCGGCCATGAACAGCGCGCCGCGCCATGACGCCATCTCGGGCAGCGCCGCCAGCGCGCGCCACAGCGGCCCGTTGGCGGCGGCCGCGATCCACAGCCCCGAGGCGAAGGCGAGCGGGAGCGGGCCGGCGTGGCGCAGGCGCGAGCGAAGCTTGACGGCGCGATCGGTCATCACGCCGGAGTGTTCCGGCGCGACCTGAAGGCAGCCTGAGCTGCCTCGAACTACTTGAACAGGTCCTTGACGCGGTCGGACCAGGTCTTCGACGTCGGCGAGTGCCGGTCGCCGCTCTTGCGGAACGACTCGTCCAGCTCGCGCAGCAGCTTGCGCTGGTGCTCGGTGAGCTTGACGGGCGTCTCCACCGCGATGTGGCAGTACAGGTCGCCGGGGTAGCTCGAGCGCACGCCCTTGATCCCCTTGCCGCGCAGCCGGAAGGTCTTGCCGTGCTGCGTGCCCTCGGGCAGGTCGATCTCCGCGGTGCCGTCCAGCGTGGGCACCTCGATGCTGCCGCCCAGCGCCGCGCTGGTGAGCGCGATCGGCACCTTGCAGTGCAGGTCGTCGCCGTCGCGCTCGAAGATCTCGTGCGCCTTGAGGCGGATCTCGATGTACAGGTCCCCCGGCGGGCCGCCGTTGGTGCCCGGCTCGCCGTTGCCGGCCGAGCGGATGCGCATGCCCTCGTTGATCCCGGCGGGGATCTTCACTTCGAGCGTCTTGTTGCGCTTGATCTTGCCCTGCCCGTGGCAGGTGGTGCAGGGCTCGGGGATGATTTTGCCGGTGCCGTGGCAGTGCGGGCAGGTCTGCTGGATGCTGAAGAAGCCCTGGCGCAGGTGCACGGTGCCCGAGCCGTTGCAGGTGGTGCACACCTTCGGCTGCGTGCCGGGCTTGGCGCCGGTGCCGTGGCAGGTGTCGCAGTTCTCCCAGCTCGGGATGCGGATCTGCGTGTCCTTGCCTTTCGCGGCTTCCTCGAGCGTGATCTCCATGGCGTAGCTGAGGTCCGCGCCCCGGTACACCTGGTGGCCGCCGCCCGCGCGGCGCCCGCCCGCGGCCGCGCCGCCGAAGATGTCGCCGAAGATGTCGCCGAACGCCTCGGCGAAGCCGCCGAAGCCCTCGGCGCCCTGGCCGCCGGGGCGGAAGCCGCCCATGTTGGGGTCGACACCGGCATGGCCGAACTGGTCGTAGGCGGCGCGCTTCTGCGGGTCCGACAGCATCTCGTAGGCTTCCTTGGCCTCCTTGAAGTGCTCCTCGGACTTCTTCGCGCCGTCCCCCTGGTTGCGGTCGGGGTGGTGCTTCATGGCCAGCTTGCGGTAGGCCTTCTTGATGTCCTCGTCGCTGGCGTTCTTCGCCACGCCGAGGACCTGGTAGTAATCGCGCTTTGCCATCGATGCTTCCGTCTATGCGACACGCTGCCGTCGAAACGGGAACGCCGCGGCGAGTCGGCGGACGCATCCGTCGAGCCCGACGCGGCGGAAAGCGGGGGCGCGGGCCATGACCGCGCCTTCCCGCCCGACCGTCACTTGCGGTCCTTGACTTCCTTGAACTCCGCGTCCACCACGTTGTCGTCCGAGGCGCCGGCCGACGGCCTCGGCGTTTCGCCGCCGCCCGTGGCCTGCTGGGCACCCGCCGGGCCCGCGCCCGCGGCGCCCGCGGCCGCCTGCGCGGCCTGCGCATCGGCGTACACCTTCTCGCCCAGCTTCTGGCTGGCGGCGACGAGCGCCTCGGTCTTCGCCTCGATGGCCGCCTTGTCGTCGCCCTTCAGCGCCTCCTCGGCTTCCTTCAGCGCGGCCTCGATCTTGTCCTTCTCGCCGGCGTCCAGCTTGCCGCCGTGCTCGGACAGGCTCTTGCGCACGCTGTGGACCATCGCGTCGGCGGCGTTGCGCGCCTGCACCAGCTCGAGCTTCTTCTTGTCCTCGGCCGCGTTCAGCTCGGCATCCTTCACCATCTTCTGGATCTCTTCCTCAGAGAGGCCCGAGTTCGCCTTGATGGTGATCTTGTTCTCCTTGCCGGTGCCCTTGTCCTTCGCGTTCACGTGCAGGATGCCGTTGGCGTCGATGTCGAAGGTGACCTCGATCTGCGGCATGCCGCGCGGGGCCGGCGGGATGCCCTCGAGGTTGAACTCGCCCAGGCTCTTGTTGCCCGAGGCCATCTCGCGCTCGCCCTGGTAGACCTTGATCGTCACGGCCGGCTGGTTGTCGTCCGCGGTGGAGAAGGTCTGCGAGAACTTGGTCGGGATGGTCGTGTTCTTCTGGATCATCTTCGTCATCACGCCGCCGAGCGTCTCGATGCCGAGCGAGAGCGGGGTGACGTCGAGCAGCAGCACGTCCTTGCGGTCGCCCGAGAGCACCTGGCCCTGGATGGCGGCGCCCACGGCGACGGCTTCGTCGGGGTTGACGTCCTTGCGCGGCTCCTTGCCGAAGAACTCCTTGACCTTCTCCTGCACCTTCGGCATGCGCGTCATGCCGCCCACCAGGATCACGTCGTCGATCTGGCTGGCGCTCACGCCCGCGTCCTTGATGGCGGTGCGGCACGGCGCGATGGTGCGCTCGATCAGGTCCTCGACGAGGGCCTCGAGCTTGGCGCGGGTGAGCTTGATGTTCAGGTGCTTCGGGCCCGACGCGTCGGCGGTGATGTACGGCAGGTTGATGTCGGTCTGCGTGCTGTTCGAGAGCTCGATCTTCGCCTTCTCGGCCGCTTCCTTCAGGCGCTGCAGCGCGAGCACGTCCTTCGACAGGTCGACGCCCTGGTCCTTCCTGAACTCGCCGATGATGTAGTCGATGATGCGCTGGTCGAAGTCCTCGCCGCCCAGGAACGTGTCGCCGTTGGTCGACAGCACCTCGAACTGCTTCTCGCCTTCCACGTCGGCGATCTCGATGATCGAGATGTCGAACGTGCCGCCGCCCAGGTCATAGACGGCGATCTTGCGGTCGCCCTTGTGGGCCTTGTCCAGGCCGAAGGCGAGCGCCGCCGCCGTCGGCTCGTTGATGATGCGCTTGACATCCAGGCCCGCGATGCGGCCGGCGTCCTTGGTGGCCTGGCGCTGCGAGTCGTTGAAGTAGGCGGGCACGGTGATGACGGCGTCGATGACCGTCTCGCCGAGGTAGTCCTCGGCGGTCTTCTTCATCTTGCGCAGGATTTCCGCGCTGATCTGCTGCGGCGCGAGCTTCTGTGCGCGCGCCTCGACCCACGCGTCGCCGTTGTCGGCGGCGGTGATCTTGTAGGGCATCAGGTCGATGTCCTTCTGCACTTCCTTCTCGGTGAACTTGCGTCCGATCAGGCGCTTGACCGCGTAGACCGTGTTCTTCGGGTTGGTGACGGCCTGGCGCTTGGCCGGGGCGCCGACGAGGATCTCGCCGTCCTCCAGGTACGCGACGATCGACGGCGTGGTGCGCGCACCCTCGCTGTTCTCGATCACCCGGGTCGTGTTGCCTTCCATGATGGCGACGCACGAGTTGGTGGTACCGAGGTCGATGCCGATGATCTTTGCCATGGGGTTCTCCTGGGGCTCTATGGATTTGGTTGTCGGGCAGTTGCGGATTCCCGGGGCTTTTTCAAGGCCGCGCGGGGCGCGCGGTCACTTGGGCGCGGCCACCGTCACGAGCGCGGGGCGCAGCACGCGGTCGGCGATCAGGTAGCCCTTCTGCAGCACGGCGACCACGGTGTTCGCTTCCTGCTCGGCCGGCACCACGCTGATCGCCTGGTGCTGGTGAGGGTCGAACCGGGCGCCCGCGGCCGGGTTGATCTCGAGTACCTTGTTGCGCTCGAGCGCGGTGGCGAGCTGCTTGAGCGTCGCCTGCACGCCCTCGAGGAGCTGCTCGGGCGTCGCGCGCTGGATCGCGACGGCGGCTTCCAGGCTGTCCCTCACCGGCAGCAGGCTTTCGGCGAACGCCTCGACGGCGTACTTGCGAGCCTTGCCGATCTCCTCCTCGGCGCGGCGGCGCGTGTTCTCCGACTCGGCCTTGGCCCGCAGGTAGGCGTCGGCCACCTCGGCATGCCTGGCTTCGAGTTCGCTCAAGCGCTGCTCGGCGTCGTTGCGGGGCGGGACGACGTCCTGCGGCGCTGCGGGCGGCGCCTGCGGCGCGGGAGCGGCGGCTGCGGCCGGGACGTCTGCGGGGGAGCGCTCGCCCGTGCCGGGGGCTTGTTCCTGGGTGGTGTTCTCTGCGGTGGTCATCGTGTCGGTTTCCTCAGCCGGGGGATGTGGGGACGCGCGAGCGCGCTTCAAGGGCGCGGCCGGCGCGCCCGGTCTGCCTCGCAGGTGGGTCGCGCGGGCGGGGAATCAAGCGCGCCGCGGCGGTTCGTCGTCGGCGGTGGCGCTCCAGCGGTTCCAGTCGGCCAGCTTGCGGCGATCGCGCTTGGTGGGGCGCCCCTGCTCGATGGCCTGCGACGGCTCGGCCCCGTAGCGGCGCGCCTGCGCCTGCGCCTCGCGGCGCGCGACGCTCTCGGCGGTTTCCTCGTACAGCGCCTGGGCGACCGGCGCCGGTCCCCGCGTCTCGCTCAGCCCGCGCACGATCACCGTGCGCGCGACGCCTTCGCGGCGCACCTCCACCTCGTCGTTCACCCGCAGCGAGCGCGCCGGCTTGGCGGGCTGGCCGTTCACGCTCACCCGGCCCTTGCCGATCTCGGCGACCGCCAGGCCGCGCGTCTTGTAGAAGCGCGCCGCCCACAGCCACTTGTCGAGCCTCACGTCGTCCATCGGGAGAAGATCCTAGTCGCGGCCGGGCATGCCGGCGGCTCAGCGGGCGGCGCCCATGTCGAGCGCGCGGTCACGCTGGCGGGTGCGCTCGGCGTCGTCGTCGCGCTCGGCCGGCCAGCCCTGCAGGTGCCGCATCGCGAGCGCCGTGAGCGCCGCGATCCATTCGTGCTGGTCGTTGAGGCAGGCGATGTAGTGGAACGCCTGCCCGCCGGCATGCAGGAACGCCTCGCGCGCCTCCTGGCCGATCTCCTCCAGCGTCTCGAGGCAGTCGGCGGCGAACCCGGGGCACATCACGTCCACGCGCTTCACGCCTTGCCCGGCCAGCGCCACCAGCGTCGGCTCGGTGTAGGGCTGCAGCCATTCGGCCTTGCCGAAGCGGCTCTGGAACGTGACGAGGATGCGCTGCGGCTCCAGGCGCAGCCGCTCGCCCAGCAGGCGCGCCGTCTTCTGGCATTCGCAGTGGTACGGGTCGCCCAGTTCCAGCGTGCGCCGCGGCACGCCATGGAAGCTCAGCACCAGCCGCTCGGGCTCGCCGTACGCCATCCAGTGGTCGTTCACGCGCTTGGCGAGCGCGTCGATGTAGCCCGCGTCGTCGTGGTAGCGGGCGACGAAGCGGAACTCGGGCAGCGCGCGCCGCGCCATCTGCCAGCGCGACACCTCGTCGAACACCGTGGCCGTGGTCGCCGCGCAGTACTGCGGGTAGAGCGGCAGCACGAGCACGCGCTCGACGCCGTCGGCGCGCAGCGTGTCGAGCACCGCGGGGATCGACGGGTTGCCGTAGCGCATCGCGGCCGCCACGCGCACGCGCTGCCCGCGCTGGCCCAGGTAGCCTTCCAGCATCCTGGCCTGCTTGACGGTCCACACCATGAGCGGCGAGCCTTCGGGCATCCAGATGCTCGCGTACTTGGCCGCCGACTTGGCCGGGCGCACGCGCAGCACGATGCCGTGCAGGATCGGCAGCCACACGGGCCGGGGAATCTCGACGACGCGCGGGTCGCCGAGGAACTGCGCGAGGTAGCGCCTCAGCGCGGGCGCGGTGGGCGCGTCCGGCGTGCCGAGGTTGCACAGCAGGATCGCGGTGCGGGGCGACGAGGCGGGTGCGCCATGGCGATGTTCGGGTTCGGGCGCGAAACGCATCGGTGCGGCGGTGGGCGGGAAGCGCGCGATTATGCGCGCGTCGCGCGACGGCGCCGAGGGTCGCGGCGGGGCCGGCGGCGGGTGGCACGGAGGGTCGCCGAGGGTCGCGGCGGGACCGGCGGCGGGTGGCGCCGAGGGTCGCGGCGGGCCGGCGGCGGGCCGGGGGCTTCATGCGGCCGCGGGCGGTGGCGCCCGCGCTGGCGGACAATCCCCGGCGCGTGCGGGACCGTGACCCGCCGCAGGCAGTCACCGATGCAGCACTTCACCGTCCGGGCGATCACGCTCGATCTCGACGACACCCTCTGGCCGATCGCGCCGGTCATCGCCCGCGCCGAGGCGGTCGCGCACGCGTGGCTGGTGCGGCATGCGCCGGCCACCGGCGCACGGTTCGACGTCGCCGGACTGCGCGCGCTGCGCGAGGCGGTCGCGCTCGACTACCCGGGCCTCGCCCACGACATGAGCGCCCTGCGCCTGGAAAGCCTGCGCCGCGCGCTGGCCGCCGGCGGAGACGATCCGGCGCTGGCCACCGCGGCGTTCGAGGCCTTCTTCGAGGCGCGCCACGCCGTGCAGCTGTATCCCGAAGTCGCGGCGGCGCTGGAGCGCCTCGCCGCGCGGTTTCCGCTGCTGGCGCTCAGCAACGGCAACGCAGACATCGCCCGCACGCCGCTGCGCCGATGGTTCAGCGGCGCCTTGAGCGCGTGCGAGTTCGGCGTGGGCAAGCCCGATCCGCGCATCTTCCACGAGGCGTGCCGCCGGCTCGGCTGCGCGCCGGCCACCGTGCTGCACGTGGGCGACGACCTCGCGCTCGACGTGATGGGCGCGCGCGCGGCGGGTCTGCAGGCGCGCTGGCTGCGCCGCGAGCCGTGCGAGCCGCCCGGGTCCGCCGCGCACTCGGGCGAGGTGGTCGCCTGCCTGGAGTCGCTCGCCGACGCGCTGGCGTGCTAGCGGGCCGGCGCGAAGCCCGCGGGCCGGCCACTACATCCCGGGAGGCTTCTGCGGCTGCGTGTCCGCGAACTTCATGACCTCGAAGCGCACGTGCGGCGCCGTCGCGTCCGCCGGCGTCGAGCCCAGGCCGATGATGCCGCTGCCGTGCAGCGTGCAGGTGCCGCGGCGCAGGCTCACGATCTCCGAGTCGCCGGAGAAGCGCACGTAGGTGCCGTTGTAGCTGAGGTCGGTGAGCTGGAAGGTGCCGCCGTGCCAGTCGATGCGGGCGTGCAGCCGCGACACGCGCGAATCGTCGATGCAGTACGTGGCCTGCGGGCTGCGGCCGAGCACCACGGGCAGGCTGTAGGGGGAATAGATGCGGTTCACGTCCTGCCATGCGAGCCGGATGCCTTCCGGCTCGGGCGCGCGCAGGATGTCGCCGTAGGCGGTGGCGGCGGTGTCGCCCCAGCGCTGCGCCTCCAGGATGTGCACGTGCACGGATTCCACGCGGCCGCGCAGCTGCAGCCGGTCGAGGCTGCGGAAGCGGCAGCGGTCGTGCGGGTCGAGCTGGTCCAGCACGTTCGACGTGGCGAGCGTCTCGTTGTCGCCCGCGTGGTCCAGCAGGCGTGCGGCCACGTTGACCGCGTCGCCGAAGTAATCGCCCGCCATCTCGACCACCTCGCCGCTCGCCAGGCCCACCTGCAGCTTCAGCGCCGGGCGCGGCGGATGGGCCCCGGGCCGCGTGATGCGCTCCAGCGAGTCGTGCATCTCGTCGGCCGCCTGCACCGCCGACGCGGCCGTGGGGAACATGGCCATCAGCCCGTCGCCGAGGGTCTTGACCACCGTGCCGCCGCAGTTCTCGACCACGCGGGCGAGCAGCGCGACGCTTTGCGTGACCACCGCCGTCGCCTCGGTGTTGCCCAGGCTCTCGTAGAGGCCGGTGCTGCCGCGCAGGTCGCCGAACAGGACGGTGCGCTGGATGGTCTGCGTCATGGCGCCGGAGTTTATCGCCGCGTGAAATCAGTCACGGCGAAAGAACGCGCCGGCATCGGGCCCGCAAGGACCGAAGCCCGGACGGGCCGGGCTTCGGGAACGGGCGGCCGCGCGCCGTCAGAGGTTGTCGAGGTAGGTGCGCAGCTTGTCCGAGCGGCTGGGGTGCTTGAGCTTGCGGATCGCCTTGGCCTCGATCTGGCGGATGCGCTCGCGCGTCACGTCGAACTGCTTGCCCACTTCCTCCAGCGTGTGGTCGGTGGACATCTCGATGCCGAAGCGCATGCGCAGCACCTTGGCCTCGCGCGGGGTGAGGCTGTCGAGGATGTCCTTCACCACGTCGCGCAGGCCCGCCTGCATGGCCGCCTCGATCGGCGCCGTGTTGTTGGTGTCCTCGATGAAGTCGCCCAGGTGCGAATCGTCGTCGTCGCCGATGGGCGTCTCCATCGAGATCGGCTCCTTGGCGATCTTCATGATCTTGCGGATCTTGTCCTCGGGGATCTCCATCTTCTCGGCGAGCGTGGGCGCGTCGGGCTCGAAGCCGAACTCCTGCAGGTGCTGGCGCGAGATGCGGTTCATCTTGTTGATCGTCTCGATCATGTGCACCGGGATGCGGATGGTGCGCGCCTGGTCGGCGATCGAGCGCGTGATGGCCTGGCGGATCCACCACGTGGCGTA
>Ga0075429_100000672_pt1 | contig 26486 bp, 26 predicted proteins | sample RhiMetdeltSRZDD3_FD_75295 | JGI IMG/M metagenome (GOLD analysis project Ga0075429, IMG submission 75295) | Populus rhizosphere microbial communities from Tennessee, USA - Rhizosphere MetaG P. deltoides SRZDD3 | ecosystem: Host-associated > Plants > Roots > Rhizosphere > Soil | place: USA... | reverse complement strand
GGGTACTGGGTACTGGGTACTGGATACTGGGTACTAGGTACTGGACACTGCCGGCCCACTAGGACCCAGCACCCAGTACCTGGCCCCCAGCTAGGGAACTTGCCCCCAGAACGCCCCCAGATACGCCAGTAATCCCGCATACAGCTCAATCCCATCCCACAGATTCTTGATCCGCAGATTCTCGTTCTCGGCGTGCTGATTGTTGTCGTGATTCACGATCGGCACCATGATGAGCGACGCGCCAAGCACCTCCCTGAACCGGTACAGCGGGAGGCTGCCTCCGAGCGGTGGCTCCACGACCACCGGTTCTCCGAGAGCGGCCTCGGCTGCACGAATCACGGCCCGGGAGACTGGAAGATCGAGCGGCGTGCTGGTCGCGGGATAGCCGCCGTCGCCAGTCACCTTGATGATGCGAGGATGGGCGCGCCGGGTCGCCGAATCGGGATCTTGGTGCACCACATGATAGCCCCGCTTGGTGAAATGGGCTTCGAGCATTGCGCGGATCCGCTCGGGCCGCTGGTCCGGCACCAGCCGGAAATCGATGTAGGCGGTCGCCTCAGGGACGATGACATTCGCGGAGGCCGCACCGGTACGACCTCCCGAGATTCCGCTGACATTCAGCCCGGGTTTCGACACTTGTTCCACGAGGGCAGCGCCGGAGCCTTCGGTGCGGCCCAGCTTGAGGTCCGCTGCCACTCGGTCGTCGATATTGGGCATTGCCGCCAGCGCGGCCCGTTGCGAGGCTGAAAACGGCAGCACATCGTCGTAGAACCGGTCGATCAGGATCTTGCCCTCCTCGTCGCGCATCGAGGCGATGAGATGGGCAAGCATCACGTTGGGATTGGGGGCCCAGTTTCCGTAGTGACCGCTGTGCAGCGGACGCGCCGGCCCATACACGGTGAGATTCACCCCCATGACGCCCCGCACCCCGAAGGAGATCTTGGGCTGCCGGCTCTGGTGCACCGGACCGTCACCGAAGAGCCAGAGGTCGGCCTTGAGCAGCGGCGCATGCCGGGTCAGCATCTCACCGAGATGCGCGGAGCCGGCCTCCTCTTCTCCCTCGAAGAAAAACTTGAGATTGACCGACTGCCGCTGCCCGAGCGCCTTGAGGGCATCGAGCGCGGTCAGCATCGCGACGATGGGAGATTTGTCATCGCTCGCCGAGCGGGCGTAGAGTCGCCATTCCGGATCGAATCGACCTCCGGGAGCGGGAAAGGGAATCTGCCGCGCCCCCCTGGTCAGGGCGCCGTCGCGCAACACCACCTGCCAGGGCTGGGTGACCCACCGGGCCGAATCCACCGGCTGTCCGTCGTAGTGGGCGTAGAACACCACGGTACGGGTTGCACCGGGAGCCGGCAGCTCCCCGAAGACCGCCGGGGGCGACCCGGGCGACTCGAGGATGCGCGCGGTCGCGCCGCGGCGCTCGAGCATTGCGACGATCAAGGCCGCGTTACGCCGGATATTGACCGAGTCGCTGGCGACGTTCGGAATGGAGAGCAGCCGCGTCAGCTCGCCGACGATCTCGGTTTCGCGGGAGGAGCGCCAGGCGGCGACCTTGGCGCGGAGCGAGGTGTCGGGCCGGGAGCTGGGAGCTGGGGACTGGGCGCTGGTGAACAGCGCGAGCACGAAAAAGAACATGGGCGCTCCGGAATTCGATGTGCGGTGGGCGGTGGCCAAGGGCCGCCTCCCGCCTATCTTCCACGGCCCATCAGCGAACCGCAAGAGGAGCTCGGCATGACGGCCCGCCGCGAAGAATCACTGGACCCGGAATCCTGGGAGGTATTTCACGCTCACAGCCATCAAGTGCTCGAGGAGCTCTTGGTGTGGCTCCGCACCGTGCGCGACCGGCCGGCCTGGCAACCGGTGCCGGAAGAAGTGCACGCCGCGCTGCGGCGCCCGCTCCCGCTGAACGGGCGGGGGCTCGAAGCGAGCTGGGAAGAATTCCGCCGATCGGTGCTCCCCTATCCCTGGGGCAACGTGCACCCGCGCTTCTGGGGATGGGTCAACGGCACCGGGAGCCCGAGCGGCGCCCTCGCGGAACTGGCCACGGCGATCATCAACACCAACGCCGGCGGTGGTCATCAGGCGGCACCCTACGTCGAGGGACAGGTGATCGACTGGTGCAAAACGATGGTCGGGTTTCCTCCGGACGCGAGCGGGGTGCTGGTGACCGGCGGCTCGGTGGCCAATCTGGTGGCGCTCGCCGCGGCGCGTGACGCGGGAGACCCCCGGATCAGCGAGGAGGGTCTCGCTGCGCTGGGCGGGTCGCCGGTGCTCTATGCGTCGAATCAGACCCACAATTCGGTGGACAAGGCCGCCCGGCTTCTCGGGCTTGGCCAGCGCGCGCTCCGGGCGGTTCCGGTGGATCCGGAGTACCGGATCGATCTGCCGGCTCTCGAGCGAGCCATTGCGGAAGATCGCGCGGCCGGGCGGCGGCCGTTCTGCGTGGTCGGAAATGCCGGAACCGTCAACACCGGGGCCATCGACGATCTCACCGCCCTGGCGGATCTCTGTCAGCGCGAAGGCCTCTGGTTTCACGTGGATGGCGCATTCGGCGCCCTGGCCGCGATTTCGGATCGGCTGCGCCCCCTGGTGGCCGGGATGGAGCGCGCCGACTCGATCGCGTTCGACCTGCACAAGTGGCTCTACATGCCCTACGACGTCGGCTGTGTTCTGGTTCGCGACCGTGAGGCCCACCGGCGTCCCTTCGCGACCAAAGCCAGCTACCTGGCGCGCGAGGCGCGGGGCGCCGCGCCCAACGACCACGACCCCGGCACGCTGGGGCCGGAGCTCTCCCGCGAGTTTCGCGGGCTCAAGGTGTGGATGCTGCTGCAGGAACATGGCGTGGCCAAGTATGCCCGGCTGATCGAACAGAACGTGGAGCAGGCGCAGTACCTCGCGGGCCTGGTGCACCGGCATGGTGAGCTCGAGCTGATGGCGCCGGTTCCGTTGAACGTCGTGTGCCTGCGCTACACGGGGAGACCGGGGGAAGCGGGGAAGACGGGGGAAGCAATGGACGCGCTCAATCGCGAGGTGTTGATCCGGATTCAGGAGCGGGGCATCGCGGTGCCCTCGGCGACATCGCTGAACGGGCGCTTCGCGATTCGCGTCGCCATCACCAACCATCGAAGCCGTTTCGACGACTTCGATGTGTTCGTCGACGCGGTGGCGGAGCTGGGCCGCGAGCTCAGCGCACCGGTCTGAGTCGAGAGATCCTGCCCTCCACTCCGGCAGCCCAGCAGGCGCCTCCGGCGCAGCTCACCGTGTTGAAGCCCGGGCCCGTGAGCCGGCGCCAGGTGACCCCCCCGTCGGTGGACACCGCGCTTCCGACCGGTCCCGCCGCCACGAAGGTGCGGGTTCCGGCGGTGGCGACACCATACTGCACCCCGGTCAGCGCCGCACTTGGGGCAATCCGCCAGGTGCGGCCGCCATCGTCGGTCAGGAGGAGATTCTCCAGCGAGGCGTCGCGCTGCTGATAGTCGCCGCCGACCGCAACCCCGTGACGTCCGTCCCGAAACGCCAATCCGAAGATTCCCTTGGCCTGCCCGCCCCCGGCGGGCGTCTCGAAGACCTCCCAGCTCTGGCCGCGATCGGACGAGCGCATGACTCGAGCCCTGGATCCGCCGCCGGTTCCGATCCAGACCTCCTTTTTGCCGCGCAAGGCAATCGCGGTGCCGCTCGCCGCGAACGCCGCCTCGCCCGGAAGCGCCACGGGGATGCGCTCGGCCGCAATCCGGGTCCATTGCCGCCCGCCATCCCGGGTGGTAACGATGACCATCCGCCCGTCGATTGGATCGCCGAAGGCAATGCCGTTGTTCGCGTCCCAGAAGGCCATGCCGTCGAAGAAGACTCCGGTCGTCGTGTTCTCGTACTGCGACCGCCATGATCGGCCGCCGTCGTCGGTGCGATAGATGCGCGCCGCGGACGGGCCGCTGAATGCGGTTCCCAGCGCCCATGCCCGGCGGTGATCGATGGCGTGGATGGCGATCAGAAAGAGATTCGACGCGCCGGGAATGCTGTCGACCGACCAGGTGGCTCCCCCATCGGTGGAGCGCGCCACGATCCCGCCCCTGCCGGCGGCCCAGACCACCCGATCGCTGACGGCATGGAGGCCGCGGAATTCAGCGGTGGTGCCGGACCGCTGCGGCGTCCACTGCGCGGTGACGGGACGGGCCACGACCCCGAGACAGATCACGGCAGAGCTGAGTCTCATGGGGCGAGAAGCTAACCGGTCGGGACCGGCTCTGGACATCTGGGGGGACAATGGTATCGTCCCGCCATGGCCACGAACCCATCCGACAAGTCGCGCGCCGTCGCGCTGGCGCTCTGTATTCCCCTCGGGGTCTTCGGAGCCCACCGCTTCTACGTGGGGAAAATCGGCACCGGACTCCTCCAGCTCTGTACCCTGGGCGGCCTCGGCCTCTGGTACCTGTACGACCTCATCACGATCGCCAGCGGGGAATTCCGGGACGGCGACGGCCGCCGGGTGGCGCTCTGGGATCCCGAGGATGCTACCGCGCTCGCGCACGGCGTTCCGCAGGAGCTTCTCGACGAGCTCGACTCGCTGCGGCGTGAAGTCGGAGAGCTGGCGGAGCGAGTGGACTTCACCGAGCGGCTCCTCACCGATCCCGGCCGCAAGCCCTCCCCACCCGGGGACTCGACGACCTGATTACTGCGAAACACTTTGCCCCGAGGACGTCGATGCGCCTCGGTGTGGGTGGAGGATTCGCTGTTTGTGGGCGAGCGATTCGTGCTCTGCCGGGGCCCTCGCTCGCTGCGCCGGCGACCGTTTTCGCGGTTGAGGCATCCTGCAGGTGATGCGACTTCTCCTTCCCATGGCGCTGGCCACCGGCGGGCTTCTCTTCGGAAGCCGGAGGCTGGGTGCGCAAGCGGCTTCGCTGCCAATAGATACCGCGCTGGCCCGGCGATATTTCGCCGAAGCGGCGGATTTGACCTCACGGGATGGCGGAGGATTGTGGGGCCGGTCGCTGGAGGGGCCGATTCTCTTCGTGCATGCTGCGAGCCGGATGGTTCTCAGCGCGGTGCCGGGCGCCGGTGATACGCTGCGACCGCTGGGAGGGTTGTTCACCGGCACCCTGCCCGAGGCGGAGCCGATTGCGAACACGGCGTTGCGCTGGGCCGGACACACCTGGGCCATGGTGGTCTGGCCGCCGCGGGCGGACTCGGTGGAACGCCGGGTGCTCATGGCCCACGAGCTCTGGCACCGCATCCAGGACAGCCTCGGCCTTCCGTCGGGGATTCCATCCAATGCCCACCTCGCTACCCGGGATGGTCGGCTCTGGCTCCGGCTCGAGGGGAGGGCACTCCGCAAGGCTCTGGGCGCCGCCGGGACGCTACGCCTCCGCGCCCTGGAGGACGCGATCGCCTTCCGTCGCGCCCGCCGGGCATTGTTCCCGGGATCGGAATCAGATGAACGCGCGCTGGAGCTGAACGAAGGGCTCGCGGAGTATTCGGGCATCATGCTGGCGATCGAGTCGCCGGTGGCCCGACGCGAGCAGGCCGATCGCCGGCTCGCGGTGCTCGACAGCGCGACCCATTTCGAACGGGACTTTGCCTATCATACCGGCCCCGCATGGGGATTGACGCTCGATGACCTTGCCCCCGGGTGGCGAGCAAGCCTCCGGGCCGGCGATGACCTCGCGATGATCGCGGCGCAGTATCTCGGAACCGTGCGCGGCGGCGCCCGTTCGGCATCGGCGCGGGGAGCCGCCTACGGACTGGCCGCGGTGCGGAAGAGCGAGGATGCGCGGGTCCAGGCACGAAGGAAGCACGTCGCCGCCCTCCAGACCCGCTTCGTGACCGGGCCGCTGCTCGAGTTGCCGCTCGCCGAAATGAAGCTGAGCTTCGATCCCTCCAAGGTCGAGGCGATGAGCTCGCTGGGGTCGGTGTACGGCATGTTGCGGCTGACCGATCGGTGGGGAGTGCTGCAATGTGATGTCTCGGGCGGACTCATCGCCGCGGATTTTCAGCGGGCGCTGGTGCCTGCACCATCGGATACCACGGGGCGGCGCCTCACCGGGCCGGGGTGGGTGCTGGAGCTGAATCCGGGCTGGCAGATTCAGCCGGGCCAGCGCCCCGGCGATTGGGTCGTTCGCCGGGCGCCCTGATCACCGCCCCAGTCTGATGCGCCCGATCACCCGGCCGGTGATCGCGTCGGTGGGAACGGCGTAGAGCTCACCGCTCAGCTCCACCGCGCTCGTCGCGGTCCACGAGAATCCTGCGAAGATCGCTCCGCGATTCAAATCGACTTCCACTTTCCGCCGGTCGGTATCGCCGAACTGATCGGTGAAGTTCACCTGAAATCTGGGTGCGAGGTGACTGTATCCCGCGCCCACATAGGGACGGATGGCGCGGCCGAGCGGCCAGCCGACGGCCGCCTCCAGCCCGATCACATTGGGCTGGAAGGTATCGTCGGAGCGAGTTCCCTGATAGCAGATACTGGTGGCATCCTGAAGCGCCTGGTCATCGCAGGAGATCGGCGCCTTGACGGTTCCGAAGGTTCCATGCCCGCGCAGGCGGAAGACAACTCCTTTCGAATTCAGCGACGTCACCCGCGAGAGCGCGACGCCCACCAGGTTGGCCTCGACTTCGGCAAATCGGATCGGCGGGGTCCAGCTCGCCTCCAGTATGAATCCGGCCGGCAGCGTGGCTGAAGCGCGCGGGCGCGGCATCGCGAACAGCAGGTCGGTGTTCTCGGGCCCCTTGTCGGGTCGGCAGAACGTGGGCGTTGCCGTTTCGCGATCCACATTCGGGACCGAGCTCAGTTCGAGCCCCACGTGAAAACGTCCCTTCGGATTCACGGTCGGGGCACTCGCGCCGCTGAATACCAGCGGGACACCGAAGATGGCCATCGTCCGCGCTTCATTGGAATTCGCCGCGGGGAAGCAATCGGCCGAGCCTTGAGCCGCCGCACCCCGGGCCCCCACGGCGCAGACCGCGGCGAAGACGGCGTACCGGAAGCCGCTCATGGTACGACGGTGATCACACCGTGCATTCCGGTATCGGCGCTGCCATGGACGCTGCAGAAGAACTTGAAGGTGCCAGCGGTCGGAAAGGTCACGTCGAATGAATAGGGCCCGGTGTGGGTGCCGGGCGGAGGCGGGTCGGCGGACGCCGGAATGAGGTTTGGCGCCACCGGTGTCACATTGTGCGGCCCTGAGCCGGCCGCCCAGGTGTAGGTGACCACGCCGCCCGCCTTCAGGTTGAAGGTGGAGGGGAGGAACTCGGTGTTGACGACCTGCACCGTCACCGCGGTTCCCGCACCGGTAGCCGTCACGGTAAACACCTGGGGTGAACCGACGGCACCCAGCACCGAGGCGGTGATCGTGCGGGTCGACCCGAACGGCGGGAGGGTCACGACGGTGCTCGCAATGCCGTCGGCCCCGGTGGTGGCGGACACCGGATTGAGCTGGACTCCGTGCTGGGCTTGCCATGCGACGCTCCGTCCCGGAACGGGACTCCCGTCGCGGGTGAGGATCACCCGGAGGGGGTTTCCCAGTACGGTGCCGAACGGCGCGGATTGCCCGTCACCGCTCGCGCTCGCCATGGCCAGAATGTCGGTATCCCCTCCGGGGTCAGTGCCGCCTTCTCCACACCCGAGCGGAGTCAAGGCAGCCAGCAGCAACGCTACAGTTGGAGCTCGCGGCATGAGATTCTCCGGGGCACTCGCTTGCCCGCTTTGAAGGTGAGGGATTGGCGGGGCGGAGCCCATCCGCCATTTTCCGGCATTCCCGCCCGTAGGTCGACCGTTTCCAGGGTATTTCGATGCTGCCCGAAGCCTCGCTGGCATTCCTCACCGGTCTACTCGATGCGCCGGGACCCTCGGGCTTCGAGTCGCTCCCCGCGCGCCGCTGGCGGTCCTTTGCCGAGGGCTTCGCGGACAGCGTCCGGACGGACGTGAACGGTAACTCGTTTGCAACGCTTGGGACGGCTGGTGGGGAAACGCCTCCGGTAATGCTCGCTGGTCACATTGACGAAATCGGCTTCATGGTCGTGCACATCGACGACCAGGGATACCTCTGGTTCGAGCCCATCGGAGGATGGGATCCGCAAGTGTTCGTGGGCCAGCGGGTGACGTTGCTGGGCCGGCACGCCCCGGTGCCGGGTGTGATCGGGAAGCCCGCGATTCACCTGATCGAACGAGATGATCGCGAAAAGGCGTCCAAGGTCCATGAGCTCTGGATCGACATCGGCGCGAAGTCGAAGGCCGAAGCGGCGGAGCATATTCGAGTCGGCGACGCGGGGGTGCTTGCGGGATCCCCGGCCCGACTCCCCAACAACCGGCTGACCAGCCGGAGCCTGGACAACCGGATCGGCGCATTCGTGGTGCTCGAGGCGCTGCGCCGCCTGGCCGGTGCGCGTCCCCAGATCCCGGTGATCGCGGTCGCCACGGCGCAGGAGGAAATAGGGCACAGCGGTGGCGGCGCCCGCTCGTCCGCCACCGCCCTGGCACCGATCGCTGCGATCGTCGTCGACGTGACGCATGCCACCGACACGCCCGGGGTGGAGAAGAAGCGGCACGGTGAAGTGGCCCTGGGCGCCGGCGCCGTGCTGTCGCGTGGCTCCGCGGTCAATCCCAGAGTATTCGACCTGCTGATGGAAGCGGCGGAAGCGGAAGGGATTCCTTACGTCGTGCGGGCGGCAGCGCGCGACACCGGCACCGACGCGGATGCGATCTTCACCGCGCACCGCGGGATTGCCACCGGGCTGGTCTCGGTGCCGCTCCGCTACATGCACAGCCCCAACGAGCTGGTGGCGCTGGACGACCTCGACGCAGCCGCAGGATTGCTCGCGGCCTTCGCCCGACGGGTGACGGCGGCCATGGACTTCGTGGCGAACTAGTGCTCAGGGGCGCAGCGCGGCGACCGCAGCACTCACCGCGGCGCGGATTTCCGGGGTGTCGTCGCGGTCGAGCGCGGCCAGCGCGTCGGCCGCGGCGGGTCCCGCGAGCGCCAGTCCCTTGACCGCGGCCAGCCGCACCGCGAGCGGCTTCCGCCCCAGCAACTTTCCGCCCGGCTGGGCCCACTCCCGAAGCTGCAGGATGGCATCCGGGGTTGCGATCCGGCCCAATGCGAACAGTGCCTCGTGCTGCACGTCGGTATTGTCCTCGGTTTTCAGCAGCTCCGCAATCGCGGGCGGCATCCCGCGGGCGCCCCGGCCGCTCAAATGGATCACCGCCTTGAGCCGGACCGCCGGGGACTCATCGGTCAAGAGGGTGCGGAGCGGGTCCATCGCCTGCATCGTGCCGATCTTTCCGAGAGCCTCCGCCACTGCCTTCCGGACCCGCTCGTCAGGGTGGTTTTTTTGCTTGGCGAGCTCCGGCACGGCGTCGGCCAGCTCCATCTCGCCGCACAGATCCGCGGCGTTGCGCACCACATACCACTGCTGGTGGCCCAGATGCTGGACGACCGCGTCGGTTCCGTCACTCATCTGCGTGATCGCGGAGTAGTATCCCCGCCGTTCTCCGATCGTCATCGCCTGGATCAGCAGATCCATGAGAATCTCGGTCGAGTCGGCGCCGAATCGGCGCAGCAGGGCAATGGCTTCCTGCTTGCGCTCGCCCTGCAGGAACCGGGCGACCATCGCCAGGTGCTTGCGTGACATCAGCCGCTTCAGCTCGATCCGGTAGGTGCTGCTGGCGAGCTCGGAGGGCGCTTCGCTCTCCCCCTCAGCGATCAACAGAGCGACTTCGAGGAGCCCGCCCCAGTCCTCCCGCTCGATTGCCTCGCGTCCCCGGGCCAACAGCTCCTCGAGAGGAGGCTGCGCGCGAGAGAGCGATCCCATGGCCGGAGCCGCATCCGGGTCCGACGTGGTCTCGGGATTCAGGACGATCTCTTGAAACCGCTCGTATTCGGAATTCACCTCACTGCGGATGCGGGGAACGTCGAGGCGGGAGGTATCCTCTTCGCTCGAGCCGTACGTCCCCCGGGGCCGCCAGGGCATCGCGCGGAAGACTTCGAAATCGTTGGCCCCTTGGGTCATGGTCAGCCGCTCGGCCGACGGGCCGAGGGCCGCTACGACCCGTTCGAAGGAGTCGTAGGTGCCGGGGAACGCGCCCAGCACGGTGGCGAAGCGGATGAGATCGGCATCGGTGGCGGAGGGCAGAACGCGGAGCGATCGCGCGCCGTGCAGGTACATCTGCTCGAACAGCATGGTGGCGCCGGGAGATTCCAGCATCACCGGCTGGCCCTCGATCATGAGCGATTCCGGCTCGATATCGATCCGCAATCCGTCCGGCCCGTACGCCGCGCGCAGAGTGGCGGCGAGTGCCGCATGATCCGTGGTGGCGCTCTGATTGTGACGCACCAGGAAGAAGAGGGCGCCGAACAGAGAGCTGATTGGATAAGGACTCGACATCGCTGAACGCGCCGGGGACAGAATGGGCTCAAGATAGTTTAATTTCGGGACCGGGCAATCGAACCCGGGCCTTCAATCGGGAGACGAGGCCGGATGGCAGTGTTGCCGGGAGACAAAATCGTGGCGGCGCTTCGAGGCGGGTTTGCCAGGGATCTCTCGCGGTCCGAGCTGCTGGCGCTGGCGGCCGAGCGGATCCACGCCGCGGGACCGCCCTATACGTCCGTCTATCTCTACATGCTTCATGACAGCGAGCTGGTGCTCGAAGCCTACGCCGGCCGGGAGACCGAGCACCAGCGGATTCCGGTGGGCAAAGGGGTATGCGGCACCGCCGTCGCGACCGGACGGGATCAGAATGTGGGCGACGTGCGCGCGATCGAGAACTACATCGCATGCAACCTCTTCACCCGCTCCGAGCTGGTCGTGCTGATTCGACGCGGCGATCTCATCCTGGGCCAGATCGATGTGGACTCGGATGTGGCGGATCCGTTTACGCCGCAAGAGGAGATCGAGGTCAAGAAAGTTGCGGATGCTCTCGCGGTGTTGCTGTGAAGCGCTATCCGCTCACTGCTAACTGCCGTTAGCGGGTAGCCGATAGCGACTCTCATGCCCGAAACCACCACCGAACGCACCGTCCGCGGCGTCACGCTGTTCGAGCGACGGAAAGGCGCTGGTCCGCCGACCGTCGTGCTGCACGGCGGCCCCGGTGCGCACCACGACTATCTCCTTCCCGGATTCGACCGCGTGGCGCACCGGCGTCTATTGATCTACTACGACCAGCGCGGCGGAGGCCGCTCTCCGGCGGCGCGGGAGGTTCCGGTCGGGTGGCGGGAGCACGTCGAGGACCTCGAGGCACTCCGCGCGCTGTGGGACATCCCCCGTCTTTCGGTCGCCGGTTACTCATGGGGTGCTCTGCTCGCCCTGCTGTACGCTCTGGAGCACCCGGACAAGGTCGCGAGCCTGGCTCTGGTTTCGCCGGCCCCGGTCTGGCGTGGCGCGCGGGTCGATTACGAGGGCAGGCTTGCCGCCCGGAACGCCGCGCCCGAGGTGCAGGCGGAGCGCGCCGGGCTCCAGGCGAGCGGGCTCCGAGAGCGGAACCCCGAGGCGTATCGCCGGAAGATGTTCGAGCTGTCGGTCGCCGGATATTTCCACGACTGGCGGCGAGCCCGCGAGATGACGCCCTTCCGGATCACCGGCCGCACCCAGCAGGAGGTCTGGGCAAGCCTGGGCGACTTCGATTTGCGACCGCACCTTCCCGCGCTTCAGGTTCCCGCGCTGGTCGTGCACGGCGACGATGATCCCATCCCCCAGGAGACGGCGCGTGAGCTCGCCGGGCTCTTGCGAGGCCGATTCATCCTGCTGCCCGAGTGCGGGCACGTCCCCTATGTGGAATCGCCGGAGCTCTTCGCGCGCTCGCTGGACGACTTCCTCCCCCGTGAAGCGTGATCCTCATGGAGCGTCCCACTCCCTTCTCGCTCGTCTTCGGCCGGCTCGCCGCCGAACGGTTCCCGGCCCTCGGGCAGGCCATCGCCGAAGCGGGGCGGGATCCCCGTGACCGGGATGCCTTCCTGCTGGTTCGCGAAGTCAACCAGCTGATGCAGGAGCTCCGGCCCGACGAGGGATTCGGCGAAGGAGTGGCGGCGATGGCCGCCCTGGTCCACGCCTCGTACCTCTTCTGGCTGGATGGGGAGCGGGTGGTCACAATCGACGAGTCCGCGTTCACCCGGCTCGTGGCCCCGCGGCAGGATGATCGCGGGGCGACTTCCCGGCGACCGGCCGGCGGATACGTGCAGCTCCCCTCGCTTCGGGTGTGGGGGACGCCGGTCGAGGGAGCCGCTCCGGAGCCGCTGGACGGGTGGTTCGCCATGCCACGCGAGGACGCGCTTTCGGTGGTCGCGGTGTTCGGACTGCATCCCGGCCGGGAGGGGCTGACCGTCGTGGAGGTGACGGGCACCACCCCGCGCGGCCTGGCGCGCGCCGATGGCTCCGCGCTCTTCGCGCCGCTGCTCGAGGGAGGAGACGCTGCGGGTCTCGCCTCGATCCAGGGTGAAGAAGAGCTGCTCGAGCTCGCGTGGCGAGTGGAGGAGCCGGCATGAGCATGGATCGCACCGCAGTCGCGAGAGTCCTGGAACAGATCGCCGCCCACCTCGAATTCCGGGAGGAGAATCCCTTTCGGATCCGCGCCTTTCGTACCGCGGCAAAAGCGATTCGCGGCCTGCCGGTCGAGCCGGCGGTCGCGCTCGGCGACGGAACACTGAAGGCCACCAGGGGAATCGGCCCGGCGACGCTCTCGATCGTGAAGGAGCTGATCGAAACGGGTCAGTCCGGGTTCCTGGAGGAGCTGCGGCGGGAAGTGCCGGCCGGCCTTCTCGAGATGCAAGGCATCTCCCGACTCGGCTCGTCGCGCATCAAGGCAATCCACGCCACGCTCGGCATCGAAACCCTGGCGGATCTCGAGGCCGCGGCACGCGACGGGCGGCTCAGCGGTCTCGCGGGGTTCGGTCCCAAGACGGTGGAGAGCCTGCTGAAAGGCATCGCCATGAAACGGCGCGTCGTCGGGCTTCGGCTGTCCCACCACGCCGCGGAAGAAGCCGCGCTGCTGCGGGTGGCGCTTGCCGGCGTGCCGGGTGTCATCGACGCGATCGTCGCAGGAGAAGTCCGCCGACGCTGCGAGGTGGTGCGCGAGCTGGTGTTCGTGGTGGTGTCCGAGGCGCCGGCCGCCGAAATCTTCCGTGCCCTGGCCCACTTTCCCGGAATGGAGGAGATCGGCGGCGAGGACGAGCGGCGGGTGACCCTCAGGACACCGGGCGACATGGCCGCCCGCGTGGTGGTGACCCCGCCGCGAAACCGGGGCGCTGTGCTGGTCCAGGCCACGGGAAGCGACGCCCACCTCCAAAGTCTCACCGCGCATGCCGCCGGGCGCGGCATGGCGTTTACCGCCGCCGCGCTCTGGCGAGGCAGCGAGTTCGTGCCCACCCCGGACGAAGCAGCCCTCTATCACGCACTCGGGCTCGCCGAGATTCCTCCCGAGCTTCGCGAGGGGGGAGACGAAGTTGCCCGCGCGGCCGCGGGCTCACTGCCCGCACTGCTGGTGGAGTCCGACCTCGCCGGGTTTCTCCACTGCCACAGCAGCTACTCCGACGGCACCCTCGGGATCGAGGAGCTCGCCACCGCCTGCCGGGACGCGGGATACGCTTACGTGGGTCTCACCGATCACAGCAGGTCCGCGGCCTATGCCGGCGGCCTGTCGGTCGACGATCTGCACCGGCAATGGGCCGAGATCGACCAGGTGAACGCGCGGCTCACCGGCATCCGGGTTCTCAAGGGCATCGAATCGGATATTCTGATCGACGGACGGCTGGACTACGACGACGAGGTCCTGGCCGGCTTCGACTTCGTCATCGGATCGATTCACTCACGTTTCGCGATGGGCGAGGCCGACATGACGGCGCGAGTGCTCCGGGCACTCGACAACCGCTACCTCACCATTCTGGGCCATCCGACCGGACGATTGCTCCTTTCCCGCGATTCCTACGCCGTCGATCTGGAGCAGGTTTTCCGGAAGGCCGCGGCGAACCGGGTCGCCCTCGAGATCAACGCCGATCCTCACCGGCTGGACCTGGACTGGCGTGTGGTCAGCCGGGCCCGCGAGCTCGGGGTCATGATCTCCATCGGCTCCGACGCCCACAGTCGCGCCGGGATCGACTACATGCCCTTCGGCGTCGGCATGGCGCGGAAAGGCGGCCTCACCAGGGCGGATGTGCTGAACACCAGGCCGGCCGACGAGTTTCTGGCATTCGCGAGAGCGCGGCAGCGCCCATGAAAAAGCTGGAGCGGGCCACGACCATCATCGCGCTGCTCAAACAGGAGTATCCCGACGCTCACTGTGAGCTCGACTTTCGGACTCCCTACGAGCTGCTGGTCGCCACGATCCTCTCGGCGCAGTGTACCGACGCCCGGGTGAACATGGTGACCCCGGCGCTGTTCTCGCGCTATCCCACCCCGGCCCGCCTCGCCACGGCGCGCCAGGAGGACGTGGAGGACCTGATCCGCTCCACCGGATTTTTTCGCAACAAGGCGAAGAGCCTCATCGGCATGGCACAGGCACTCACCGCGTCCCATGCGGGCCTGGTGCCGAGGACCATGGAAGAGCTCCAGGTCCTTCCCGGGGTGGGCCGGAAAACGGCCAACGTCATTCTGGGAAACGCCTACGGTCTGAACGAGGGTATCACGGTGGATACTCACGTGGCCCGGCTTTCGACGCTGCTGGGCCTAACCCGCCAGACCACACCCGAGAAGATCGAACAGGATTTGATGAAGCTGGTTCCACGGGAGGATTGGGCGGTGTTTTCTCACCTGCTGATCTGGCACGGGCGGCGGGTGTGTATTGCGCGGAGGCCGAAGTGCGGGGAGTGCGTGCTGAACCAGGTGTGTCCCAGCTCGCTGGTGTAGGTGCTGGGTGCTGGGTACTGGGTGCTGGTCCCGTTCACCGTTCACCGTTCACCGTTCACCGTTCACGCCAGTCACTCTCCCACGCCAAGCATCTTCAGCCACCCCGGCTTCTCGCGCCCTTCTCCGGTCGGTCGCTTTTCCTTGATCTCGAGGCTGCTCCACCGCACGTAGCCGGTGATACGGATCAGCAGCCCGATCCGGGCAGTGCCCTTGGTGGAGCGGACCGAATGGGTCGAGCTGCTGAACCGCTCTTCGCTCTCATTCTCGACCTGGGTCCCGGCGGGCACGATCAGCGTCAGGCTGCCGAGCAGCGCGTTTACGTCGATATCCAGCACGTCGGAACAGAAGACCGCATCGCGCAGGTCGATGGTCAGCTCTCCCAGCACCACCTTGAGCTCGAGGCGGAGCGGCACGGTCCAGGAGCCAGCCCGCTTCGACGAGCCCATGACGGTCTTGATCCGCAGCAGCTCGGCTGGTTCAACCGGAGCGAGCTCCTCGTGTCCGGCCACTCCGGTGTGGTCCGCCAATGCCACGAGACCGGCGGGGAGGACAAATTCGTCGGAAGGCATCAGGTCGGCCAGGATCGCGTCGAGGGTGGCGCGGTTCGGGGCCTGGCGCACCAGCACCAGGCGGGACTCGAACTGATCGAGCGACAGCCGATCCGTCGCGAAGGCCGCGGAGAGGGCGCGAATCGCTTCTTCCCGCAGCGGTTCCATCTCGTCCATGGGCCAATTCTACTAGTTTTGCGCCGCATGGGCACCAACCGTCTCGGCGAGGCGTCCTCGGCCTATCTGCAGAGCGCGGCACATCAACCGGTCTGGTGGCACGCCTGGGGGCCGGAGCCGTTCGAGCGGGCCCGGGAGACCGACCGGCCGGTGCTGCTGGACATCGGGGCGGTCTGGTGTCACTGGTGTCATGTGATGGACGAGGAATCCTACGAGAACCCGGCGCTCGCCGAGTTCCTGAATGCCCACTTCGTTTGTGTGAAGGTGGACCGGGACGAGCGCCCCGACGTGGACACCCGGTATCAGCGCGCGGTGCAGGCCATCACCCGTCAGGGTGGATGGCCGCTCACCGGGTTCCTGACGCCGGAGGCCGAGCTGTTTTTCGGCGGCACGTACTTCCCGCCCGAACCGGCGCAGGGGCGCCCGTCGTTCCGCCAGATCCTGGAGCGGGTGGAGGAAGTCTGGCGGACGGAGCGGGCTAGCGTCGCCCGGCAAGCGACCGCGCTGCGCGAGACCCTCACCGGATACCTCGACGAGACGGCTCCGGGCGAAGTGACCAGCTTGGCACTCGCCGACGCCGGTCACCGGATTCTGGCCGCTGCCGATCGGATTCATGGGGGATTCGGCCTCAGGCCCAAGTTTCCCCATCCCGCCACGCTGGTATTTCTGCTGCACCGCTGGTGCGATGCACCGGAGGCGACGCTTCGAACCGTCATCGAGCGGACGCTGGACGGGATGGCAAACGGCGGCTTCCGCGATCTTCTGGGCGGCGGGTTCCATCGCTACAGCGTGGACGAGCGATGGATCATTCCCCATTTCGAAAAAATGGCGTCGGACAACGCGGAGCTGCTGACCACCTTCGCGGCTGCAGGGGCGTTGTTCCGGCGCACCGACTGGCTCGAGGCCGCCAGCGAGGTGGCGCGCTGGATTGGAGAGGTGCTGGCCCGGCCCGGCGGCGGATTCGGCGCCAGCCAGGACGCGGATCGCGGACCCGGCGATGACGGGAGCTACTTCACCTGGAGCGCCGAGGAGATCCGTGCCGCGGTCACCGAATCCGAATACCAGCTGGCCATCGCCCGGTATGGCATCGGCACCCACGGCCGGATGCCGCATGATCCCGGCCGCAACGTGCTGTTCCGCGCCGCCACGCCCGAGGAGCTGGGAGCCCGGTTCAATCTCACGGCAGGCGTCGTGGAGTCGATGCTGACGCTGATCGACGGACGCCTCCGCGCCGCCCGGCTCTCCCGGCCCGCGCCGTTCGTCGATCCGACCGCGTACACCAACTGGAACGCGATGCTCGCAGGGGCATTGCTGCGCGCCGGGCCGGCACTGGGTTCCGAGATGGCCATCCGCCACGGGATCGAGACCCTGGAACGACTTCGGCGCGAACACGGATCGGGCACCCGGGTCAGCCATCTCCCTGGCGTCGTGCCCGGTCTCCTCGACGATCCGGTGCAGTGCGCCGCCTCGGCGCTCGATGCCTTCGAGAATACCGGAGAGACCGGCTGGCTCGACTGGGCGAAAGGATTGATGGACCAGGTCTGGGCGGATCACTGGGACGGAGAGCGAGGCGGCTTGCTGGACATTGCGCGGGACCGGGGCGGGGAAGGGCTGCTGTCGGCGCCGGCAAAGCCGATCCAGGACAGTCCCAATGCATCACCCAATGGGGTGGCGGGCGCCACGCTGGCGCGTCTCTACGAACACACTCGCGAGGAGCGATGGCGGGAGCGCCATCGCGCGCTGGTGAACGCTTTCGGAGGTCTGGGGAGCCACCTGGGATTGTTTGCGTCGGCGTATCTGCTCGCCGCCGACTGGCTGGTGCATCCGCCGGTGCATTTGCTCATCACCGGACCCGCGGGCGACGCCGTGGCCGACCTGCTGCTTCGCCGGGCACTGGCCGCGTTCCTGCCCAGGCGGGTGGTCATCCGGCTGCTTCCCGGCACCGATCCGGCCCGACTCACCCCGGCGCTCCGGGCCCTGGTCCCGGAGGCCGACCAGGTGCGCGCCATCGCGTGCGCCGGGGACCGTTGCCTGGCGCCGGCGGTGGATCCGGAGGAGTGGAGTGCGCGGCTCCGATCGATCGTTCCGGCGGGGGGCTCCAGCGACTAGAATTCCCGTCCACTGACCACTGACCTCCACCCACCGAGAACATGAAAACCGCAACGATCGAAACCAGCCGCGGTACCATCACGGCCGAGCTGTACGACAGCGAAGTGCCGGGCACGGTCGCGAACTTCGAGAAGCTCGCGAACGAAAAATTCTACGACGGCACCCGATTCCACCGGGTGATCGGGGATTTCATGATTCAGGGTGGCGATCCCCTGTCGCGCAACCCGAAGGATCCCCGGGTCGGCACCGGCGGCCCCGGGTACAAGATCAAGTGCGAGACCCATCTCAACACCCATCGCCATATCGCCGGAACGCTCTCGATGGCCCACGCGGGGAAGGACACCGGCGGGAGTCAGTTCTTCATCACCCATTCGCCGCAGCCGCATCTCGACAAGAAGCACACCGTGTTCGGGCAGGTGACCAAGGGGATGGAGGTGGTCAACGCGATCCGGAAGGACGACGAGATCACCTCGATTCGAGTGTCCTGAGGTGCAGGTCGACTTCGCGGTCCTGGCGGACTACGCGCTGATTGATCAGCACGGGAAGCTGTCCGTGCTGGGCATTTTCCAACACGTCTGGGTGGCCGCGTTTCCCGCGGTGCATCCGCGGACGCACCTGGTGCTTCGGGTGCGCGGCCGCCGGTCCGAAGTCGGCGATCACCCGATCCGGATCCGCTTCGTGGACGACCTGGGCGCGGAGCTGATCGGGGGCGAAGGCATGGTGCACTTCGGCGCCCCGCCGCCGGGGGTGACGGAGATCGAGGCCGGCGCGGTGCTGGTCTTCGATGTGCCGTTCCCCCGCCCGGGGATCTATGCGTTCGAGATCGCGGTCGACAGCGGCGCGCTGGTGCGGGTGCCGCTCTCGGCGTCGCAGTTGCCGGCAGAGGGGATGCAACACTAACTCATACCGGAGTGATATGGACCGCGATACTGCCTTGAGTCTCGTCCACGAGTACACGGGCTCGGATGCGCTGCGGAAGCATATGCTCGCTGTCGAAATCGCCATGCGCGCGATGGCGGAGCGCCATGGCGCCGATCCGGAGGAGTGGGGCATCGTGGGCCTGGTACACGACTTCGACTACGAGCGCTTCCCCAACGCCGATCACGCTCCCGACCGGGAGCATCCCGCCGAAGGCGTGCGAATCCTGGCGGAGCGGGGGCTCGGTCCCGAGGCGCAACAGGCGATCCTGGGACACGCGGCGTATACCGGCACTCCCCGCACGACGCCGCTGGCCCGATCGCTCTTCGCGGTGGACGAGCTCTGCGGGTTCCTCATTGCCTGCGCCCTGGTCCGTCCGTCCCGCAGTCTGGCCGACCTCGAGGTCGGAAGCGTCAAGAAGAAGCTCAAGGACAAGGCTTTCGCCCGGGGCGTCAGCCGCGAGGACGTGACCACCGGGGCCGCCGAGCTCGGGGTACCGCTCGACGAGCTGATCGGCTTTGTGATCTCCGCACTCCGCCCCCACGAGCGGACGCTGGGCCTCGGCCCCTCCTGATGCAGAAACCGGCGCTCCAGGACGAAGCCGCGCCGGAAATCGTCGAGCGCGCCATGGATCGCGCGGCCGGAAGCCGCCCTATTCCCGGCAATCGGGTCACCCTCCTGTTCGATGGCCCCGAGGTCTATCCCGCGATGCTCGAGCGGATCGCGGCGGCCGAGCGCTGGGTGCATTTCGACAACTACATCATTCGCGGTGATGCGACCGGCCATCGCTTTGCCGACGCGCTTATCGAGCGAGCCCGGGCCGGCGTTCCGGTGCGGGTTCTCACCGACTGGATCGGCTCGATGACCACCCGGCGGAGCTACTGGCGGCGGCTGCGCGAGGCCGGCGTCTCGGTTCGCATCTTCAACCCTCCGAAACTTCTCCGGCTGCGGCAAAATCTGACCCGCGATCATCGCAAACTGCTGGTGGTGGACGGGGCGACGGCCATTACCGGCGGCCTCTGCATTGGGGACGAGTGGGCCGGTCATACCAAGCGGAACCGCCAGCCCTGGCGCGATACCGCCATCGCCGTCGACGGTCCCGCGGCCGCGGTCATGGACCGGGCGTTCGATGTCGTCTGGCGGCTGACCGGCGACGGACTGGACGAGGCAGAAATGCTCTCCGAGACGCCGGAGGTGGGAGATTCGGCGGTCCGGGTCGTGGCCGGTGAGCCGGGCGGGGTCCGGGCATCACGCGCGACCGAGCTGCTCCTCGCCGGCGCGGCGGAGCGGATCTGGCTCACCGACGCCTACCTGGTGGCACCGCCCGGGATTTACCAGTCGCTGATCGATGCGGCGCGTGGCGGCGTGGATGTCCGGCTTCTGGTCCCGGGCACCAGCGATCTCACCCATGTGCAGAGCTGGACCCGCATGGGATACCTCGACATGCTCCGCGCCGGGATCAAGATCTATGAATGGCGCGGCGCCATGCTGCACGCCAAATCGATCGTGGTGGACGGTCGCTGGGTCCGGGTGGGCTCCAGCAACCTCAACCTCTCGAGTCTCATTGCCAACTATGAGCTCGACGTGATCACCGAGGACATCCCGCTCGCGCTCGCGATGGAAGGTCAATTCCGCCGCGACACCGAGAGGAGCGCCGAGATCCGGATGCGGGGTCCGGCGTTTACCGGAGGGCGGCGGCGGCGGAGCTCCATCGCCCCCGAGCCGGTGGCGGACGCCACCATCCATCGCCCCGGTCTCCGGGAGCGGCGCGGACGTGCCGTCGTGGCCATGCAGCAGCTCATGAGCGGCGCCCGCCGCACCGTGTTGCTACCCTATAGCCTGGCCCTCGCCATCATGGGTGTGCTTTTCATCTTCTTTCCCAACACCATGGCCGCCGTTTTCGCGGTCCTGAGCCTCTGGCTCGCTCTCACGGCATGGCTGGACGGCCAGGTTCCCTGATTCCGCGCGACCGTTCCCCGGCACCGATCATCCGGTTTCTGTGTGATCGCCCCTTCGGTTCGTGGGACTGCAACGCGGGGCGTATCTTCATACAGATCAACGACCTCAACGACCGGAGCCCCCGCTGCGTAATTCGGACGTAGATGATGCCGAACTGGCGCAGCTGGCGGTGCGCGGTGATCCCGAGGCGTTCGGCAGCCTGATCGACCGACACGGTCTGGCCGCCCGCCGGGCGGCCCGCGCGATTCTGCGTGACGAGGACGACGCGGATGACGCGGTGCAGGAAGGAATGCTGGCCGCCTGGCGGGCGATCGAGCGATTCGATCCCGCCCGTCCTTTCCGGCCCTGGCTCATGCGAATCGTGGTGAATGCGGCGCTCGATGCCCGACGGCGCAGCAAGGTGCGGGCTGCCGAGCCGGTGTCCGAAACGCTGGAATCCGGCGGGCTCGGTCCGGACCGAATGGCGGAGGCGGCCTTGCTGCGAGCCCGCATCGATGCCGGTCTCGCCGACCTGCCGGAGCGGCAACGCATCGCGCTGGTGCTGTTCGATGCGGAAGGGTGGGGACACGCAGATATCGCCGCGGCCCTGGGCGTCCCCGAAGGAACCGTGCGGTCCTATGTATTTCACGCGCGCCGTGCGATGCGACAGTCGCTTGGAACGCTGGCGGAGGGAATGAAATGACGATGTCGCCATTCGACAATCAGCCGGACCCCGAGCTGGGGCGTCTGCTGCGCGAGCACCTGACCGGTCCCGCGCCGGAGGCCTTTCTGCGCCGTCTCAAGGGCGCCGTTCTCGCCGAGGGCGCCGACCAGTGGGATGTGCTCGCCGGATGGGCTCGCCCGCGGGTCCTCGCGGCCGCGATCGCCGCCGGATTCCTCCTTTGGCTCGGCGCCTGGTTCGGCGACATGTCGCGCAGCAGCGATCCCGGCGTGACCATGGCGTCGTCGCTTCCGGCACAGGCGGTGGTGTCGGGGCAGCCGCCGGCCGTCGATGAGATCATGCTGGCGCTGCGAGAGAGGGATCGGCGATGACACGCTCACGACTTGGAGCCGCCGGTCTGCTGATCGCGACCTTCGTCCTTGGCGCCCTGGTGGGCGGGGCTGCCACGTCGCTGGCCGACCGCGAGGGCCACCGGACCCGGAGCGGCCATCCGCGACCCAGTTACGTCGAGCGCCTCGGCGCCGAGCTCGGCCTGAGTGAGGCTCAGCAGGACAGCGTGAAGGCGGTGCTCGACCGGCATCAGCCGGCCATGGATTCGCTCTGGGAATCGATCCGGCCGCAGTTCCAGTCCGAGCGGCAGGCGATTCGCACCCAGATCAACGCGCTGCTCACGTCGGAGCAGCAAGCCAAGTATGCCGAGCTGCAGCGCGAGGACAGCCTTCGCCGCGCGGAGAGAGATCGGAACCGGAATGGCCGTCGGTAATCGCCCCGCCCTGCTGCTCGGCATCAGCCTGCTGCTGGGCTCGGCGCCAGCCGGCGCCCAGGCTCCCAAGATCACCCTGCGGGAAGCCATCGAGCGGGCCAATCAGGTGCAGCCGGGGGTCATCTCCGCGGAGGGCTCGGTGCGCAACGCCCAGGCGCGTCAGCGTACCGCCTCGGGCGCCTTTCTTCCCAGCCTCAATTTCAACAGCGGCATCGGGCGCAGCTTTTCCGAAGGCCCTCAGCGGGTTGACCCAAACACCGGACAGGTCATCACCGGCAACTCGACCAATCAGAGCATCACCAACAGCGTCAGCTCCAACGTCGATCTCTTCACCGGCTTCCGGCGCGGCAACGAAAAGAAGGCCGCCGCGGCCAATCGCAGCGCGTCGGAGGCCAGTCTGGCCAATGTCCTCAATAACCAGCAGCTCACGACGACGAATCAGTTCTTCGACGTCCTCGCCGCCGAGCAGCTCCTGCGAGTCCGGGAGGCCAGTGTGCGGCGCGCCGAGGAGCAGCTCAAGGTGGCGGTAGCCAAGCTGCACGCCGGCCGGGGCATCCGTCCGGACTCGCTCCGCTCGGTGGTGACGCTGGGTACCGCGCAACTCCAGCTGGTCAACCAGCGGAGCGCGCTTGCGACCGCCGAGGCAAATCTCGGCCGTCTGGTGGGAGCCGATGGGCCGGTCGGGGCGGTGGATGACTCGACGCTCTATGCGCTCCTGCCTTCGCTCGACACCGCGGCGCTCCGCCAGGAGGCGGTTGCGCAGGCTCCCTCGGTCCGATCGGCCGAAGCGAGCGCCGCCTCGGCACAGGCCGCGGTGAAGGTCGCCAAAGCCGCGTACTTCCCGACCCTGAACCTGTCCGCCAATATGTCGCTCAACGGCAGCAGGGCCAACGACTACGACTTCCTGCAAGGCCGTCAGTTCAACCTCGGGATGTCCTGGCCGATCTTCAACCGCTTTCAGCGCGAGCAAAGCATCGTCACCTCGCAGACCAGCGCGGAGAATGCACTGGCCACGGCGGCGGATTCTCGTCGCAGCGTGCTGGCGAACCTGAGCGCCGCCATCGCCTCGCTGGAAGCGGCGAGGCTCACGATCACCATCACCCAGACCAGCGTCCTGGCCGCGGAGGAGGACCTCCGGGTTCAGCAGGAGCGCTACCGTCTCGGCGCGGCCACGATCGTGGATGTTCTCACGTCGCAGGAGGCGCTCAACCAGGCCGAGGTTGATGCCGTGACGGCGCGGTTCGACTACGTGCGTGCCCGGGCCTCGATTTCGGCTCTCATTGGGAGGACGCTGTGACCGCTGTCTCCAGCACCGCCGAGCGGATGGCCATGCTTCCCGCGGACGTCCCGCGCGACGCCATCATCGTGGTCCGCAACATGAAACGCGAATACGTGATGGGGAGCGAGACGGTCCGGGCCCTTCGGGGGGTCGACTTTACCATTCGCCGCAACGAGTTCGTGGCGATCATGGGGCCCTCGGGATCGGGCAAGTCCACCTTGATGAACCTGATCGGCTGCCTGGATTCGCCGTCGGAAGGCGAATACTGGCTCAACGGCCACCGGGTGTCGGAGCTGGGCGACGACGAGCTCGCCCGGATCCGGAATCGGGAGATCGGATTCGTCTTCCAGACGTTCAACCTGCTGCCCCGGGCCTCGGCGCTGCAGAATGTCGAGCTCCCGATGATCTACGCCGGGTTCTCCTCCAAGGAGCGCCGCAAGGCCGCCGAGGAAGCCCTCGACCGGGTCGGGCTCAAGGAGCGGATGGCCCACCGTCCCAACGAGCTGTCCGGCGGACAGCGGCAGCGGGTCGCCATCGCGCGGGCACTGGTGAACAACCCCAGCATCATTCTGGCGGACGAGCCCACCGGCAACCTCGATTCCAAGACCAGCGAAGAGATTCTCCAGCTGTTCGAGAAACTCTACGCCGACGGCCAGACGATCATTCTCGTCACCCACGAACACGACATCGCCGAGCATGCCCGACGTCAGGTGCACCTGAAAGACGGCATGATCGAGAGCGACGGTCCAACACCCGGAAGGTCATGATGCGCATCCGTTCACTCACCCCGTACGCGCTCCTTCTCCTCGCCGCCGCCTGCAAGGAGAAGCCGAAGGCGGTGGTGTTCCAGGCCGTGCCGGTGGAGAAGCGCTCCATCGTGGTCTCGGCCCGCGCATCCGGGACGGTGCAGCCCGACACCGTCGTCGAAGTCAAATCGAAGGCGTCGGGAGAGATTCTCGAAATGCGGGCGGAGACCGGCCAGAACGTGCAGCGCGGGACGCTGCTGGTTCGGGTGGACCAGCGCACGCCGCGCAACCGGCTCAACCAGACCCAGGCCGACCTCGACGTGGCCAAGGCGCGCTTCGAGAACGCGCAGTCGATGCGGCAGCGCTCCGACGAGCTCTTCAAGACCCAGTCGATCTCGGTGGAGGAGCATGAGACGGCGGTGCTGGCGGTGGCGAACGCACGCGCGGCGGTGGTCGGCGCCCAGGTGGCGCTCGACAACGCGAAGATCGCGATGGAGGACACCGACGTGCTGGCCCCGATCAGCGGGACGATCATCTCGAAGACGGTCGAGCGCGGCCAGGTGATCTCCTCGCCGACCAATGACGTCGGCGGAGGGACCGTCCTGCTCAAAATGGCGGACCTCAACCTGGTGCAGGTGCGCACCCTGGTGGACGAGACCGACATCGGAAAGATCCGGGCGGGACTCCGGGCGACGGTGACGGTCGGCTCATATCCGAATCAGCCGTTCGAAGGCACGGTGCTCAAGATCGAGCCGCTGGCGGAGACGGTGCAGAACGTCACCATGTTCGCGGTGCAGGTCCGGATCGAGAACCGGAACGGCCTGCTCAAGCCGGGCATGAACGCCGACGTCGAGGTACACATCGGGCAGCGCGACAGCGTGCTGGCGGTGCCGAACGCGGCGCTGCGGACTCCGCGCGACGTGGCCAGCGCGGCCACGGTGCTCGGGATCGACGCGGAAAAGCTGAAGACCCTCCTGGCCGCCGCCGAGAAACGGCGCGATTCGATGCGGACCACGCTGGCGGCGCAAACGCCGCGGAGCGACACGGTCAAGGTGGACACGCTCAAACAGGGAGCCAGGGAGTCAGGGAGTCAGGGCGCCACAATGACCACACCGGACGGCCGCCAGGTGCCGCTGCCCGAGGGAGTCACCGAAGCCGAAGCCCGGAGCCTGATGCAGAAGCGGTTCGGCGGCGGACAGCTCACGGCCGCGGAGCAGGCCACGCTGCAGAAGGTGATGCAGGCGTTCCGCGCCGGGGGCGGCGGCCGCGGCTTCGGCGGGGGCGGGATGGGCCGCCGCCCGGGTGGGGCGGGAGGAACCGACTTCCAGTTCGGGGGCAACTACATCGTCTTCGTTCGCCAGAACGGCGAGCCGACGCCGGTGTACATCCGCACCGGTCTCACCGACCTCGACTACAGCGAAGTGGTGAGCGGGCTCTCGGCGCAGGACTCGGTGCTGGTGCTCCCGAGCGCGAGCCTGGTGCAACAACAGACCGACGCCCGAAACCGGATGAACCAGATGACCGGCGGCGGCGCCGTGCCGGGCATGACGTCGACCTCGCCCACCAGGCCCGCCGGCACCACCGGAACCCCGGCGCCCGCGGCGGGCGGCGGGACGCGCCCGCCGGGAGGGAGATAAACCGCCATGATGATCGGCGAAACGATCCGGGTGGCATTTTCCAGCATCCGGTCCAACAAGCTGCGGGCCGGTCTCACGATGCTCGGCATCATCATCGGTGTCGGCGCGGTGATCGCGGTGGTGGCGCTGGGCACCGGCGCCCAGCGCGCCATCGAGGCGCGGATCCAGGCCATGGGGGCGAATCTGCTCACCGTGTATCCCGGCCAGTCGTTCATGGGCGGGCGGGCGAGCGACGTGCGGGTGAGCCTGACGGTGGATGATGCGACGGCGCTCAGCCGGGATGCCAAGCTGCTCACCGCGGTGCAGCCCGAGCTCTCCCGCTCGCTGCAGGTGAAATACGGGAACCGGAATTTCAACATCAACATCCTGGGGACCACGTCGAATTATCCCGAGGTGCGGAACTACACCATCACCAACGGACGGATGTTCTCGCCGGGTGACGACGGATCCCGGCAGCGGTACGCCGTGCTCGGCTCGGCGGTCCCCGCGATGTTCGGAGTAAATCCCGTCTCCCTCATCGGCACCAGCATCCAGATTCGCGGCCAGCCGTTCGAGGTGATCGGCATCCTGAGCGAGAAGGGCGCGGCGGGCTCGTTCCAGAATCCCGACGAGCAGATCCTGATTCCGCTCGGGACTGCCCGCTTCCGGATGTTCGGCACCGACCGGCTGCGCTCGATCGCGGTGCAGGTGAAGGATGGCGTCCCCCTCGATCAGGGCATGGTGGACATCGAGCGAGTGCTCCGGCGCGAGCACAAAGTCCGGCCCGGCGGCGACAACGACTTCCAGATCCGGAACCAGCAGGACATCCTGGCGACCCAACAGCAGACCACCGAGACGTTCAAGATGCTGCTCGGCAGCATTGC
>Ga0075429_100000670_pt1 | contig 26527 bp, 20 predicted proteins | sample RhiMetdeltSRZDD3_FD_75295 | JGI IMG/M metagenome (GOLD analysis project Ga0075429, IMG submission 75295) | Populus rhizosphere microbial communities from Tennessee, USA - Rhizosphere MetaG P. deltoides SRZDD3 | ecosystem: Host-associated > Plants > Roots > Rhizosphere > Soil | place: USA... | reverse complement strand
CGACTTCACTCCCACGGACTGTCCCCGAAGCGCAAACTGCTTCTGGTTGGACCTCCTGGCTGCGGCAAAACCATGACGGCGTCCGCTCTGGCCGGCGAGTGCAACTTGCCGCTCATGTTCGTTCAGCTGCACAGCCTGATTACGAAGTACATGGGGGAGACAGCGGCGAAGCTCCACTTGGTGTTTGACGCCATGGGAGAAACACGTGGGGTGTATCTCTTTGATGAGTTCGATGCGATCGGGTCCACACGCACTTTGCGTAATGATGTTGGGGAGATTCGTCGCGTTCTTAACTCGTTCCTGCAGTTTCTCGAACGTGACGATTCACAGAGCATCGTAGTCGCAGCGACTAACTTTGTTGGAATGCTCGATGATGCGTTGTTCCGGCGTTTCGATGACGTTATTAGGTACGACCTTCCAGATGCTGCGATGACCCGCGCGCTCATCGAAAACCGGCTGAGCAGCTTTGATGTAAGACAACTCACTTGGACCAAGGTGACTCGCTCCGCCGCTGGACTGAGCCACGCCGAGATCACGCACGCATGCGACGATGCGGCCAAGGAAGCCGTCCTGGCCGATCGGAGGGCGATAGAGTCGCCGTCCCTGGAGAAGGCGCTACGCATTCGCCTTCAGATGCACCCAGGACCGCGGCCCAAGCGAAGGAAAGCTAGATGACCGACCTGTCGCACCTGCGAGTCCAAGGCACTGCGAGGTCGGTTCGGTACACACATCCGGGAGTCGGAGGTGGCGCGACATTTCGGCTTCCGCCACGCGACAGAGTCCCTCACGCGCGTCGCCTTCGTTCTGAGCTTGAGGACGTAGAACGCGAGGCTCAAGAACTTCGCCGCCAAGAGACGGCTCAGGAAGAGCCGATCGGCGAAGTAATCGCGGTCAGAAGTGATCGCGACTTTGAGCTCAAGGTGGATAGCCTTGAACGGCGCACGTCGGGCATCGAACTCGTTAGCGTTAAGCAAGAGGACGGCGTCACCGTCGCCAAGCTGTTCATTCCGCGGGGAAAGTACGTACGCCTTCTTTCTCTCATCGACGCATACGCGGACCAGGAAGGACAGGGGCGACGTCCGAAGAATCAGAAGCTGATAGAGAGCATCGCGTCTATCAGGCTCGCAGCTGTTCGAGACTTCTGGCAGGACTCGATTCCTTTGCCGCCGGTCGACCGGGCGATTTGGTGGGAGGTGTGGCTTCGAGCCGGGACAGATCCTCAGGAGACACATCGGAGATTCTCCGAAAGAGCGGGCCGGGCAGGGCTCCGCGTGAGCGAGCAGTTCGTCCGGTTTCCTGAACGACTCGTGGTCCTTGCGCACGGTAATCAACAGCAGGTCGGCTCTTCTGTGGACCTCCTCGCCCTCATGGCCGAACTTAGGCAGGCGAAGGAGTTGGCGACGACCTACGATTCCCTCGCGCCTCGTGACCAAGCGGACTTCGTAAACGATGCGGCTCGTCGCCTGGTTGTGCCGCATGAGCGAGCACCGGCAGTGTGCCTTCTCGACACCGGGGTGAACCGCGAGCACCCCCTGATAGCTCCGGCGCTGGCAATCGCTGACGCTCAAAGCGTCAAGCCCGAGTGGGGCAGTGCGGATGATGGGAGTCACGGAACCGGCATGGCCGGAATCGCCCTCTATGGCTGCCTGACAAGGATACTCTCATCCACGGACCCCATCGTGCTTCGACATCGACTGGAGTCCGTGAAGCTTCTTCCTCCGCCACCTGGAGCAAATGATCCGCGAGATTGGGGCCCGTTCACGTCGCAAGCAGTCTCCCTCGCCGAGCTGCAGGCGCCGAGGCGCAAGCGCGCCATATGCATGGCCATTACTGCGGATGATCGCGACCAAGGAGTGCCGTCCCTGTGGTCGGCAGACGTGGACCAGATGTGCTCTGGCGCCCTGGGAGACGAACAGCGCCTAATGTGCATCTCGGCAGGCAATCTAGGAAGCTCCTTCCATGACGCTTCCTACCTTTACACGGGTACCAATGAGCAGTCTGGTGTCGAGGATCCAGGACAGGCATGGAACGCGCTAACCGTCGGAGCATTTACGGAACGGGTCTTTATTCAAGACCCGGCCTTTGCGGGTTGGAACCCCGTCGCACCGAGCGGGGATCTTTGCCCCACAAGTAGGACCTCTTTGCCTTGGGAGGATGTCTGGCCATTCAAACCAGACATTGTTGTGGAGGGGGGCAACTACGCCCAGCGCGGGAATGAGAGGTCAGAGTGCGAGGACCTCTCCCTCTTGACGACCTCGCTTGAGTCAACCGGGCGCTTGCTGAAGATCACGCACGACACGAGTCCCGCCACTGCCTGGGCGGCACGCATGGCTGCGACAATCTGGAGCCACTATCCGCGCCTGGCCCCCGAGACAATACGAGCGCTAATGGTGCACTCAGCTCGCTGGACCCCCGCGATGCTTGAAAGGTTCCCGGGCAACAACAAGGCGATGATTCAGAGGCGACTTCGCTGCTTCGGTTACGGAGTGCCCGACCTTCAACGCGCACTGTGGAGCGCCGAGAACGCAGTCACTCTCATCTTTGAGGGAGAGATTCAGCCTTACTCCAAGGATCCTGGCAAGGACGTGCGGACGCATGAAATGCATCGCCATGAGCTGCCCTGGCCTGTTGAAGTGCTAGAGGAACTAGGGGGGACCGACGTGACGATGCGGGTCACGTTGTCATACTTTATCGAGCCTAGTCCGGGTCGTATCGGCTGGAAGGAGAAGCATCGGTACCAATCACACGGGCTCCGCTTCGACGTGATCCGCCCTACCGAAGATGCCCAAGCGTTTGCTCAGCGGCTATCACGCGCTGTTTGGGCCACTCCCACTTCGCGACCTACAAACGCAGCAGAATCGCGCAGCTGGGTCATCGGAGAGCAAGGCAGGACACGCGGCTCGATTCATTCTGATTGGTGGACGGGTACCGCTGCAGACCTCGCGAGCTGCGGACAGATAGCCGTCTATCCAGTTACAGGATGGTGGAGGGAGCGAGCGCACCTGGGGAAGTGGGGAGAGCGTGCTCGGTATAGCCTTGTTATCACGATTGAAGCGCCGGGAGTGGAGACCGACCTCTACACACCGATCTCAACTGAGACCGCGGTTACCACAGAAGTCGACGTCACGGCAGAGTAGCTCTTATCGTTAGGCTCGCACGCGTCTTGTGCGGCTTGCAACGTCCTCGCCGCGTGGGCCATTCGCAGCCCCTCCAGCGTCCGCGGCGCTTCCTCTCTCGCAACCTCAGTCTCGTACAGCCCATAGTGTGTCAGTCCGGGGTGACTCTCAATGCCGGTGTGGAGTGTCCCCCGATCCTCGGCCCACGAGTCATGACTGGGTCTCCGCGCCTGAACCGCTCCCCGATTGAAGAGCCTGCCGTCCACAGCAGGGACGACCGGCCCGAGCACTAGAGCGACTAACGCGACGTACCTACTCCACCCGCTCCACTCGCAGCGGCCCGCACGCGCTGTTCACGCACGCCCCGGTCTTTAAGTCGAAGTCGTAGTGGTGCGCCAGGCACTGGATGATGCCGCCCGGCAGGACCTCGCCCGTATTGAGCAAGTCATTGCCAGCGTGCGGGCAATAGCGTGACACCTTGTAGAGCTTGCCCTCCGAGTGGATCGTGATCCACTCGTCTTCCTTGTCGGCCGTCTCGAACTCCTCGACCGCTTGCAGCGCTTCGGGGTCCGCGAACTTGAGCAGGCCCAGCAGGTGGTCGTTGTAGAGGTCGGGGTCGCGCGCGGTCTGGAACCGGCACGAGAGCAGAAAGTCCTCCCACGGCGTGCTGCCGTCGAGCAGCATCGGGAGCCAGCGCGATTCAATGCGGTACTTGTAGTTCCAGCCGTTGATGCCCTGCGTGACGCCAATGTGCCCTTCGCGGAAGTCCACCGTCCATTCCCCGCCGCCCGGGCCGGTGATGTCGAAGCCGACCTTCATGTTGATCTTGCGGTTGAAGTACGGGCTCATCTCGAGCAGGCCCTGGAAGTAGTCGCGAAACGGTGCCCAGAGCGGCTTGGTCGGCGAGGGATGGCGCGACATGACCGCGTCGACGTGCTCCTTGCGTCGCTTCGCGTACGCCTTCAAGTACTCGGGGCGGTCCTTGAACGAGAAGTCGCGCCAGTGCGCATCGGCGATCTTGATGCGCTTGTCCAGGTCCCACGTGTCGCCCGGGAGCAGGACGAGATTGTTGGGCGCGCCCTTCTCGACCATCCAGTCGGCCACCTGCTGCTGGTCGGGGAAGATGCCTTCGTCCATCTCGGCATTGAGCTCGAACAGGTCGGGCGCCAAGAACGCCGGCGGGCCCGCGAGCGGGAAGCCCATGACCGGATTCAACACCTTCATGGACCGTCGGCAGTAGGCGAACTTGGACAGGCGCTTCTGGCGCGAGAGTTCGCGCCGGCGCTCCGGCGGGTACTGGTAGCACATGGGGAACCACGAAGCGCCCGCGCCCTGGTAGACGAACATGTCGATCGTGCCGCCCGCCTTGCGCTGGATCTCACGGAACTGGAGCGGGAACAGCCGCGCGTCGTTCATGTTCAAGAACGTCTGCCCGTCCGCGTGCAGGATCATCGCGGAGTCGTGGTTCTGCGGCGGCTCGGAGACGAAGTAGATCGTGAGCCCGGGGGCGATCTCGTGCTCCTGCCACTGAGCCAGCTCGATGATCTGGCGCGGACCGCCCTTCAAGATCTTGTGCTTGAGTACCGGCGAGGGGTAGTGCGGGATGATGACGGGCACACTCGACGGCACCTTCGCCAGGAACCACGGATCCACGTGATCCAGGTGCTCGTGCGAGATGGCGATCGCGGTCGGCGAGAGCAGGTCGGGGGATTCGAGCAGGTGGGAATTGTCGGGGTACTGGAACCACGACGCCTGGAACGTCCCCTCGGGCGAGAACCAAGGGTCCATGAGCAGCGTGGCGTTCGAGGTCCGAAGCTTCAGCCCGGCGTGCCCGAGTGCGGTCACCTTCATGAAGGATGCTCTCCCTGAGAATCCGTGGTCGTTCGCGAGCGGTTCGAATCGCGAGCGTGGCGAACGACAGCGTGAAGCACTGGGTGGTCCGACCCCGTCACCCTTCTATCGGCATGCACGGCGCCAGTCTGGAGCGCTCCGGCCTTGTCCGCTGGGACCACAGGTACGGGCCACGCTCAGCACACCCGGCCACGCAGTCACAATGGCTTGCGGCTGTGCTGCTGACCGGCAACGCACCGAATCGACTATCCTGCCGCTGGCAGCCCCGCGATCGCGCGATGCGAGTGCCGGTCACGAGAGCTGCCTGCCCCGTCCCGTTGGGAGCCCCCAAATGAATCGTCGTCAAGCCATTCAGGTCGTCGCCTTGGGTCTCACGTCCGTCGTGATCGCGCCCGCGTCGCTTCAAGCTGCTGCCGAGCCGCCCGCGAAGCCCGGCGCCGCGCCCGCGAAGCCAACGGGTCCCACGCCTGTACCGACCGGCCCATTTTCCGTGCCGCCACTCGCGTACGCGTACGACGCGCTCGAGCCGCACATCGATACGCAGACCATGCAACTGCACCACGACAAGCACCACCAGGCCTACGTGAACAATCTCAACAAGGCCGTCCAAGGACGCGCCGAAGTGGCGGGGTGGAGCGTGGATCGGCTGCTGCGCGAGTTGTCACTCGTCCCTGAGGCCATCCGGGGAGCCGTCCGCAACCATGCCGGCGGGCACCACAACCACACGCTGCTATGGGAGTCGCTCAAGGCGGGGGGCGCCACGCTGCCCAGCGGCGATCTGGCCAAGGCGATCGATGCTGCGTTCGGAAGGTTCGAGGCGTGCCATGAGCAGATGACGATGGCCGCGCTGTCCGTCTTCGGCAGCGGCTGGGCTTGGCTGACCTCCGACGCCTCGGGCAAGGTGCAGATCGAGACCTCGCCCAACCAGGACTCGCCGCTCACCGCCGGGCACACCCCGCTCCTGGGCATCGACGTGTGGGAGCACGCCTACTACCTCAAGTACCAGAATCGTCGCTCGGAGTACCTCGAAGCGTTCGCCAAGGTCGTTGACTGGGACGTGGTGTCGGCGAGGTATGGGAAGGCGAGGTAGGCTCGCACTACCAACGCACTGCTGCCGTCTGGCCGATGCCTAAGAACTGAAGTTCCTAGGGTTCAGTGGAAACCCCTGCGCAATCTCGTGCACCTGCCACTGCGCCAGCTCGATGATCTCTCGCGGGCCGCCCTTCAGGAGCTTCTGCTTCAAGACCGGTGAGGGGTAGCGCGGGATGATGACCGCTACACTTGAGGGCACCTCGGCCAAGAACTACGGATCCACGTGATCGAAGTGCTCATGCGAGATGGCGATCGCAGTGGGCGAGAGCGGCTCGGGAGCCTCGAGCATGTGTGAGTTGTCCGGGTACTTGAACCATGACGCATGGAACGTCCCCTCGCGACAGAACCAGGGGTCCATGAGAAGCGTGGCGTTCGAGGTCTGCAGCTTCAGCCACGCGTGGCGAGGGCGGTCACCTTGATGGGGCGGAGCTCACCGAGTCCTTGGGGCGCTTGCTGATACGCGCGTGTTGATATCGGCAATGCGGGAGGGGGACATTCGCGGGAAGTTGGACTCGTGCAAGCGGCGTTGGGCGCGGCGGCTGGCAGATCGGGCTGACAGACCCGCTGCGAGCGGTGAGGGCGCAAAGCTCGAGCGCGAAGTGGGGGTGAGCGAATAACTCCTCCGAACACTCCAGAGTCTCGGTCGATCAGGTCGAGCGAAGTCCGCGCCGTCCGGACGAGGGGGCCCACTCTCGTCGTCGGCGGCTTGGGGTCGGCGATCGGCTTCGGGTAACGAAGCGGGCGGTTTCGAAACCATGTTCGAGCTCAGGCGCCTCCAGAGCTGTCTCGAGTGCTGCCGTGTGACGGGCTCAGAAGGCTGTTGAGCCGCCAAGCGAGTGACTTGGCGTCTGCTGTTTGACCGTTGGGATGCAGCCTGCGTGTGGCGGCGGGTTCCCTTTGGCGGTTCTATGGCGCGACACCGTGCCTTGCCCGATCTTCCAGCTCCCGGCATTCTGTCTAGGTGCCTGCCACTACGCCGCCAAATGATCCCTCCAAGCCGCCGATCTCGCCGGAGCGTCGGGCGAAGGTCGAGGACGCTCGTCAGCGCTGGATCAGTGCGCTGATCGACAAGTCCCGGCGCAACAACCTGCTCTACTTCAGGCCACTCAAGACCGGCACTCTCGAACTGACGGGGGCCGACGCCAGGGCCATGGAGCGCCTGCTCAAGCAGGAGGAGGTCCCGCTCACGAAGCTCCTGCCCAGAGACGCGGAGCTGCGCGCAGCCGAAGTCAGGCTTCACGAGATTCGCGGGCGTGCGCTCATCAACAACGAGGAACGCGGGCTCGAAACCCTGTTCCTCACCATGGGAATGGCGACTTGGGAGTCGGCTGATGGCGAGCGACCACCAATGGCGCCCGTGCTCCTCATCCCGGTCAAGGTCGAATCACGTGCGCGCGGAGGAAAGGGATTCGCGTTCATCCGCAGTGGCGACATTCAGGCAAACCTCGTGCTACTGCATGTGTTGGACTCTGAGTACAGCATCCAGATTGACGCAGAGGAGCTACTCAAGGCCCTTCAAGGCGATGACGAAGGCGAGGTCTACGACCCCGAACCGGTCTACCGAGTGCTTCGCGACGCGGCGCGCGAACTCAAGGGGTTCGCGATTTCGGGCCAGTTGATGCTCGGCAACTTCGCCTTCCAGAAGACGGCGATGGTCAGAGATTTGCGGGAGTGTGCAGATCAGTTGGTCGCGCATGACCTGATCGCTGCGATTTCAGGAGACTCGGGTGCTCAGCGGACCATAGGTGAGCGGCGAGTTCTGGCGGATCCAGCCGACATCGATCGCACAGCGCCCGACGACGAGTTCCTGTTCCTTGATGCTGACTCCAGTCAACAATTGGTGATCCGGCACGCCCTCCAGTTCCAGGATGGCACCATCCAGGGGCCGCCGGGTACTGGGAAGAGCCAGACGATTGCGAACCTGATCGCCGAGTTTGCAGCGCGGGGCAAGCGAGTTCTGTTCGTCGCGGAGAAGCGGGCCGCGCTCGACGTGGTGCGAGATCGCCTGCGCGACCGCGGGCTCGAGCATCTGGCCCTCGACCTTCACGGCGCTGAGATCTCGCGCAGGGACGTCATGGTGGCGCTGCAAGCCTCTCGGAACCTGGTGAGCGCCACGCCTCGCGTGGATGCCGAGAAGCTACACGCGCGTCTAGTGAATCGACGAGAGCGCCTTGAGGAGCATGTGCTCCGTTTGCACTCGGTGTGCCCACCGACGGGACGAACACTTTACGACGTGCAGGGCGTGTTGTTGCGAGTGGCAGATCGGACGTCGACGCACACGCGTTGGGAAGGAGAAACACTCGAAGCGCTGAAGCCGACTGTGCTCGCGACTGCCAAGGATGCTCTGAGCGAATTAGAAGAGTTCCGCGAACTGTTTCTCCGCATTTCCTCCTCGCCCTGGAACGGGGCCGGCATCGCCGATGGGTCAGCCGTGCGACGTGCGAATGCATTGGCAGCCGAGCTAGCTGCAGCATGGCCAAACTGGTTCGGGCGAATGCTCACGATGTGTGCACACGCTGGACTCGCACGGCCAATCGCGCTGACTCACATGCTCGAAGTGTTCGCACTGATTCACGAATTGCGCGAGACCTTCAACATCTACCAACCCGAGCTGTTCACATACGTGCAACTCGCGGAACTTGTGTCACAGCTTACGCCAGCCACTCAATCTGGGCTCAAGCGGGCATGGGCATTCATCACGAATGGTGCCTATCGGCGCGCCATCGCGGGTGCCCGTCGCATGAGATTCGTCCGTAAGGCATCTGTAACCAACCTCTATGGGGAGATCCACACGGCGTCGAATCAGTTCCAGCGGTGGATGCCCCTGACAGTCGAGCAGACGCCGCCACGCCCGGTGCCGGAGTTCCTCGAGCTCGCGAGGGAATGGGAACCCTTGGAGCGAAGGCTCAAGGATCTGGCTGGCATCCTGAGGCGTCGGGATCTTGAGTCGATATCCCTCGATGACCTCTCGGAGCTGTTGCGACGGCTGGCCGAGGACGTCAAGACGCCTCTTCAGCTGCCACAGCTAGAGACGCTGGAGGAGCGCGTGGCGGCCGCCGGGGTCAGCAAGCTAACGGAGGAGCTACGCCAACGGCGCCCTCCGGCTGAGTCATTCGTCCCGTGGCTGGAGCACGCGTGGTACTCGTCCGCGCTCGAGCAGGCGATGGAACGGACACCCTCTCTGGCGGCCTTCCAAGGTCGGAGTCATGACAAAGTCGTCGCGGAGTTCCGCAAGCTGGATCAGGATCGCATCCGAATCGCTGCGGATCGTGTCCGGCGAGAGCACGCTGCTCAAGCAGTCGCGACAATGAACCGCTTTCCCACAGAGGATCAGACCGTCAAGGCGGAGTGTCAGAGGAAGCGGAGCCGAATGTCGGTGCGAAAGCTCCTCCTGGAGGCGCCGCATGTGACGATGGCGCTTCGGCCCTGTTGGATGGCGAGTCCCCTGTCCGTTAGCCACCTATTGCCCGTGAGCGGGGATCTCTTCGACATTGTGCTGTTCGATGAGGCCAGCCAGGTCTTGCCGCATGACGCCGTGCCGGCGCTCCTGCGCGCGGGGCATGCTGTCGTCGCCGGCGATCGACACCAGCTTCCGCCAACGACCTTCTTCCTTTCCGACGAGACCCTCGACGACGAAGAAGACGACGCAGGCGCCACCAGCGGTTTCGAGAGCATCCTCGACCTCATGTCAGGGCTGTTCGACCCTTGGACGCTCGACTGGCATTACAGGAGCAAGGATGAGTCGCTGATCGCGTTCTCGAACCGCCATATCTACTCTGATCGCCTCGTGACCTTCCCGGGTCCTGGCAGGCATAGGGCAATTGAGCATCATCTCGTACGACAGCCAAGCATGGATGGTCAAGAAGACAGCGTTTCCGATGAAGTGCGAAAGACGGTCGAACTGATTATTCAGCACGCGAGCGAACGCCCGGAGGAGTCCTTGGGCGTGATCACGCTTGGGATCAAGCACCAAAGGCGAATCGAGGCGGCGCTTGATGAAGTGCGACGGGAGCGAGCAGATCTGGACGGTTTTTTCATGGAAGGCAAGCACGAGCGATGCTTCGTCAAGAATCTTGAACGTGTACAAGGTGACGAGCGCGACGCGATCATACTTTCCGTGGGGTATGGCAAGGATCGCTCCGGTAAGCTGCCGTACCGCTTCGGCCCGCTGCTCACGGACGGCGGGGAGCGTCGAATGAACGTGGCCGTGACCCGTGCCCGCAATCGAATGACCGTCGTGTCCTCATTTAGCCCAGTGGACATGGACCCCAGGAAGTCGAACGCCAAAGGCGTCGAATTCCTTCGGCTCTATCTTCAGTACGCCATGAGTGGTGGGGCAGACCTCGGCACCGGGCAGGGTCCCGAGGTCCCGCTCAATGACTTCGAGCAGGGGGTTCACGACGCGCTTGCGGCTCGAGGAGTGAAGCTGGTCAACCAGTGGGGTGCGTCGAGATACCGGATCGATCTCGTGGCGCAGCATCCCACCAAGCCGGGGCGGCACGTGCTAGCCATCGAGTGCGATGGGGCCACGTACCACTCCGCGCAGAGTGCCCGAGACAGGGATCGCCTGCGCCAACAGCACTTGGAGTTGCTTGGGTGGCGATTCCACCGAATCTGGTCAACCGACTGGTTCCAGAATCGATCATCCGAGTTGGACCGAGCGATGCACGCTTACGAGGAGGCGGTTCGCGCCGCGGACCGTGAGGATGCAAGTGAAGCCGCCCCGCCCCGCGGCGGAGAGACAGTGGCGCCACGCAGCGAGCCGGAGCGTCCCGCTCGAGCCAGGAAGCCGTTTGTGCCAAGTCGTGCCTCGATCGACCAATACACTGAGGATGAGCTGTGTAGGATTGTGATGTGGATCACCTCGGACGGACTCCTTCCGACCGATGAGCAGATTCTCGAAGAGATGATCGATGTGTTGGGATTCGAACGTAGAGGTGCGCGAATCGTCGAGCGACTTCAGGCAACGATCAGGAAGTGGCGAGGGACGCAAGGAGGCTGATGTGGCTGACCTGAGGGACGCGGCGAGCGGCGCATGCAGGCGATTGTAAGGATGACGCCGTCTGAGTTGGCGAAGTCGTTGCGAACGGATGCCAAGAGCGTGCGCCGAGTGTTGCGCGACAAATTCGGGACCCTCGAACAGCAGGGTCGAGGAACCCGATGGATTCTGGATGACCACGAGGCAGCCTACGTGCGCTCAGTGTTGGGATGAGTGACGAAGTTCCTCTGAGCCGGGGTGAGGTTCCCAAGATTCAGTGGACAAATGCCAACATCCGTCTGACTGCGGAGTGTGATGGCCGTGTTCACGCGGTTGAGTGCCCGGCGACGGGGTGTCCGCCAAACACTAGGAAATCCAACGAGAGGGCTGCTCTCAGGTCGGTGATTTCGAAAGTGGGGACAGCAGTGGCAAGATTTCTGACGACCACGCACACTACGGCGACAATCGAAACCATCATCACTGAAGCTGAGGAGCGGCTGGTCCTGATGTCGCCCTACTGGAAATGGCCCGACGAACTGCACACGCGGGTGAAGCAAGCAGATCGTCGAGGCGTCCAGATCACGGTCGTGTTCGGCAAGAAGGACCTAGCCCGCGACCAGCTAGATCGCATGGCTGAGCTGAAGAACTCCGAACTTCTCTACTGCGAGGCTCTTCACGCCAAGTGCTACGCGAACGAGAAGCTCTTGGTGGTGTCGTCTCTAAACCTGTACGAGTCTTCGCAGGGCAGCAACCGAGAGATGAGTGTGAGCCTGGAGAAAGGTGAGGAGGCGTTTGCCGCCGCCATGCGCGAAGTACTCTCGATCGTCGACGCATCAAAGAAGATCACGCCAGTGAGTCAGCAGCCATTTCGAATTGGTAGTGCGCCAGCAGGGAGGGTTGCCGATTCCGCCGAACGCAAACAGGTTGCGGCCGATGGCTACTGCATTCGGTGCAGGTGCCCGCTCGAGTTCAATCTGCGCAAGCCCTTCTGCTACCAGTGCTGGGACGAGTGGGCTGCAGGCGACGCGCCCACGCATCGACGGGACTACTGCCACGCGTGCGGGGAGAAGCGAGTCACGAGCTTGGATCGCCCAGTGTGCCTGCCCTGCTACAGGGCCGCGTCCTGACCGGGAGCAATCGTTTCAGATCCTGCGGTGAAGAAGCGGGAGCAGGATTCGCATGTGGCAATAGAGCTCCGTTTCGAAGCAGTGGCACATGATCGTCACGGTGGACTTGCCCCGGTTCTCCTGAACCTCTCCTAAGCTGGTCCCGCGGTCTTCATCGAGGCGGATTGGCGATGTCCCTGACATCTATCGCCGCTTCCGCGACAACGGCCGCATGGCGCCGGCCAGCTTGCAGTACGTCAGCAGCTGGGTGGACCTCGACTTTTGCAGCTGCTTCCAGTTGATGGAGGGCCCCGCCGAGGCCGCGCCGCGCGAGTGGACGAGCCACTGCAATGGGCTCGTGGAGTTCAACTTTATCGCCGTGCGAGAGTCGAAGGAAGCGGCGGCGGTCATCACGCCTACCACCTCAAGCACCAGAACCGCCTCGCGGACTACCCATGCGCATCCGCGAAAGCAGTGGACTTGGATATGGTGTCGGCGAGGCACGGGAAGGGAAAGTATCGGACTCCCGCCTCATCGCACCCCACCGACCCCACCCCTCGCCCGCTCTACTTCGTCGCCTCCGCCGTCTTCTCCGGCACGACATCCCACGGACCACGTGCATCCACGAACATCACGCAAGCCTCGCTGCCCTCAACGCGCGCGGCGTGCCTGGCCTTGCCTGTGAACGCGAAGTAGGACCCGGGCGTGAGCCGGTGCTCCGTGCCGTCCAGGATGAGCACGAGATCACCGGATACCACCGTGACGTAGTGATCGGGTGAATGGTGGTGGACCGGCGTCACGAGGCCGGCCGCGTACTTGAGGAAGAAGTGGCTGGGGCCCTTGGCCATGTCGCCCTGTACGGCTGCAGTCGACACGCCGGGGATACCGGTGTCACGCCACTCCAAGCTCGCCTGCGGCGTGGTGACCGCTTTCCCCTGACCCTTCGCAAGCAACAGATTCGGGACCGCCAACGCCAGCGCTAGGGCGACCACCGTCCACGACACTCGTGTTCTGTTCACGACGTCCTCCTCCCGTTCGGCGCCGACTTGCCGACGCACGAGTGCAGGACTACCATCTAGTAGGTAGGCTGACAAGAAGAATCTCCAGCCCTGCCGGCCACGCCACCCGCAGCCGCAACCGAGCGAGCCACAGAGAGGCCGCCAGTTCGTGGTAGCCTCGCTCGGGCGTCGAACACCGGACGGGCTTTCAGGAGTGAGGAATGAGCGCGAAACGCAGCTCGAACACGGCGGACAAGATCCTCGACATCGCGGAGAAGCTCGTCCAGGTGCGCGGCTTCAATGCCTTCAGCTATGCGGACATCTCGCAGGTGCTCAAGATCCAGAAGGCCAGCCTGCACCACCACTTTGTGACGAAGTCGGCTCTGGGCCAGGCGCTCATCACTCGGTACCGCAAGAACTTCCAAGCCGAACTCCAGCTCATCGAGGCGTCATCGGAGAGCGCGGTCGTGCGCCTCGAACGCTACATCGAGCTCTACGCCCAGGTGCTGAGCCAGAACCGCATGTGCCTGTGCGGGATGCTGGCCACCGACATCGCCACGCTGCCCAAACCCATGCGCGACGGCGTGGCCAAGTTCTTCGCCGAGAACGAGGTTTGGCTCTCGCGTGTTCTCGAGGCGGGCAGGGAAGAGGGAGCGCTCGAGTTCGAGGGCTCGCCGGAGTCGGTGGCCTCGCTCTTCGTCAGCTCGCTCGAAGGCGCGATGCTCGTGGCCCGCGGCAACGGCCAGCCGAAGCTCTTCCAGGACGTGGCCCGGCGTCTGCTCGACCACGCTCGAGGCGGCAGGCCCAAGCGCGCGCGCCGAGCAGGCTGAGCCCGCCACCATCGGGCCGCAGCGATAGACACCTAGCGCCGCCGCAAGCTCCCGCATACAAAAATTCACGCCTCGCCCGGGCTCGGGCGAGGCGTGCTGCTCACTGTCGCGTGGTCTTCGAGCGGCTATAGGCGAGTCCGCCTGCCAGCTCTAGAGCACACTACGGCGTGGGCAGGACAGCGGCATTTCCGGCCAGAGTGACCGCGCCGATTCGCGCGAGCGCCCTGCCGTTCAAGGAGGCTCCGGTGTTCAGCGTGATGGACTGGTCCGCCATGACAGTTCCCATGAAGACGGATGTCGTCCCGAAGGTCGCCGAGCTGCCGACCTGCCAGAAGATGTTCGAGGACTTGGCCCCACCCGCCAGGACCACGGCGCGACCGGACGTGGTCGTGAGCGTCGAGGCCATCTGGAAGATGAACACGGCGTTCGGGTTGCCCTGGGCGTCTAGCGTCAGGTCACCCGATGAGATCTCCAACGACGAGGTGGACTTGTAGAGGCCCGGTACCAGTGTCAGGCCGCCGAGATTGCCGGCGACGGTGACCGGCGACTGCGTCCGACCGGCGGCGTCGTTGTAGGCGATGGTCAGCGCGTCCATGGCCGCCGCGGAGGTCGGGTTGCCGGCGTTGAGCGCACCGGAATACGTGCCCGGCGGGAAGCCGGTCACCGCGGTGCCGGGGCTCAGCCCCATGTCGCCCGTCAGTGCGGTCGCACCGGTGCTGGTGATCGTCGAGCCGGCGAGGACCACAAAGCTGCCAGCCGCGCCGAGCTGAGGCGCCACTTGACCGACGGTCGCGGCGGCGCTCGTAAAGTTCCACACCTTGTTGCTCGCCAGCGAATTGCCGGCGATGTCCTTGGCCGCGGTGGTGACCGTAGCGAAGTACGAGGTGCCATCTGCCAGGGCGAAGCTCGGGACGAAGGTCGCCATACGGGTCGAAGCGTTGTAGCTCACAGACCCGAGCACAGCGGCCGGGCCAGGGGCTGTGACCAGGAAGGAAGCGATCGTGATCGTCGAAGGGTCCATCGACTCATTGAATGTCGCCGTGATGGCCGCCACGCCGGTGGCGCCATCGAGGGGATTGGTGGCACTCACGATCGGTGAGGTGGAATCGCCGGCCGACGTGGGGGAATCGCTCTTGCTGCATCCGGCCGCAGCGACCAGGAGCATGGCGAACGCCCATGTGGCGAGCTTGCTATTTCTGAAACGCATAGTTGTTTCTCCTCTCGCGAGTGCAACTCGCGATGATCTGGGGGTGCTTGTCTAGGGCCGCCTGGATGCAGCGCACGATTGATGCCAAGCGCCGCTCCGATGTGCACGACCTCTCAACGTGGTGCGACGGCACGCTCTAGCTCGAAGAGGGCGGCGTGGCGAGCTCCAGCTGCGAACGCTGGATCGCTTCGCGGCACGTAGGACTTTCAAAGTCGCGCCGCTCCTTCAATGCTGCGCCGACGTCAAGTCGCGCCGGGATCGTGGGCATGGTCGGTGGCTTGGAGACTTGTGTGGTCCATGCAACGTCACGCCAGCCTGTCGTGGCGCAGGCGCGCCGACTCGTGGCTCCGGGCTCGATTTCGTCATACCCTCGGGCGTTCCTGGACGTGATCGAGGTGACGTTCGTACGAGGGAGGCCGCATGAAGGGCAAGTCCATCTGGGCCGTCGTCGCGGGTGTGCTGTTCATCATCGTGGTCACCACGCTCGTCGACATCTGCCTGCACGCCGTGGGTGTTTATCCGCCGCAGAGCGTGCCGCTCACCGACGCGCTCGCGCTGCTCGCCACGGCCTACCGCGTCGTCATCAGTGTGGCGGGCGCCTGGATCACGGCGAAGCTCGCCCCCAGCAATCCCATGAAGCACGCCATGATCCTCGGCGTCGTGGGCACGATCTTGGGCTGCGCCGGCGTGGTCGCCACGTGGAACCTGGGGCTGGGCCCGCGCTGGTACGCCATCACGCTTGCGGTGCTCGCGATCCCGCAGTGTTGGCTGGGTGGGAAGCTCTTCGTGGCGGGCCAGAAGAAGTCCTGAGCAGCGACCCACAGCGAGCGAGCCCATGAGTCCTTCGCGCCCCAAATGCTCCGTCTTCATCGCCACCAGTCTCGACGGCTTCATCTCGCGCGCCGACGGTCGCATCGATTGGCTCGAGGCCGCGAACGCCACCGTGACGGCGGGCGAGGACTGCGGCTATGCGGCGTTCTTCGCCACGGTGGATGCCCTGGTCATGGGACGCGGCACGTTCGAGACGGCCATCGCGTTCCCGACATGGCCCTATGGTGCCAGGCGCGTGTTCATCCTGAGCCGCACGCTCTCGCAGCTGCCGGGGAACACGCCGGCCACGGTGTCGCTCTCGGCCGAGCCGCCGACGGAACTGGTGGAGCGGCTCTACGCCGATGGCTACCGCCATCTGTACGTGGACGGGGGAAGGACGATCCAGAGCTTCCTCTCGGCGGGGCTCATCGACGAGTTCACGATCACGGTCATCCCGGTGTTGCTGGGCGCTGGCCGGCCGCTGTTCGGGCCGCTGTGGGCGGACGTGCAACTGGAGCTGGTCGGCTCACGTGCCTATCCGTTCGGGTTCGTGCAGAATCGGTACAAAGTGCGCTCGGACACCTGAGGATTCCCATGTCACCCGCAGGCGACCGAGGCGTACCCTGCCGAGGCACGCACGCGGCGACCCGACCGGATGGCCGGTCGACACGATTTCGGTCTGTTGCTTGATCGCCAACACGCTACGTTCGCCGACTCCCCAGTCTCGACCCAGGAGGCAGCCCCATGTCCGATCCCCGCGTCGACGCGATGGATGGGTTCATGCGCATGTTCGCGGGGGCGGATTCGCCGGCCGACTTCTTGTCCGAGGGCGATATCGGGAAGCTCATGTCGGCGGCGAGCCGGTAGGGCCCGCATGCCACTGACGCGCCAACAGGCGCTCGAGGTCATCCGCCGTCTGACCCAGTGGGGATCGCTCGATGTCCTGGGGAAGCGCCTGGCCCCGAGGTCACCGGCCGATGAGCCGCGCCCGCCCGACGTGCCACGCCCGATGGACTTCTCGCGCGCAGCGCTCGCGCAGCGCGTCGAGTTCGTCGAGGCGATGGGTGTCGAGATCCCGCATCTCACCCAGCGTGCGGAGCCGATGGATCCCGAGACGCTGCATGGCCGGATCGAGCAGTTCATCGGCATGACGCAGATCCCCACCGGATTGATCGGGCCGATCCGCGTCAACGGCGTGCACGCGCACGGGGACTACTACGTGCCGCTCGCCACCACCGAAGGCACGCTCGCGGCCAGCTATCACCGCGGCGCGCGCCTCGTCTCGCGCGCCGGCGGCGTGTCGGCGATGGTCACGGCGGAGCAGGTGCAGCGCGCCCCCGGGTTCGTGCTGCCCACGTTGGCGGACGCGGCGGTGTTCGCGGCGTGGGCGGTGTCGCACTTCGAGCAGTTCCGCGACGTTGCGGCGACCTGCACGTCGCACGGGAAGCTGCTCGATGTGCACGCGCACCTCGAGGGCAACCATGTCTACCTGATCTTCTCCTACTACACCGCGGACGCCGCCGGGCAGAACATGGTCACGCTGTGTACCGACGCGATCTGCAAGGTGCTGTTGGCGCAGGCCCCGGTGAAGCCCACGCAGTGGTTCCTCGAGGCGAACATGTCGGGCGACAAGAAGGCCACGGTGCTGTCGTTCATGAGCACGCGAGGCCGGCACGTGATCACCGAGACCACGCTGCCGCGGCGGCTGGTCGCGCGCGGCCTGCACACCACGCCCGAAGCCATGGCGCAGTACTGGAAGATGAGCTTCGTGGGCGGTGCGGCCACCGGCTCGATCGGGGTCAGCGGGCACGTGGCCAACGGCATCGCCGCACTGTTCACCGCGTGCGGCCAGGACATCGCGTCGGTGAGCGAGTCGAGCGTGGGGATCACGCGGCTCGAGGTCAACGGCGACGGCGACCTGCATTGTTCGCTCACATTGCCCAACCTCTTGGTCGGCACGGTGGGCGGCGGCACCAGCATGCCGACGGCTCGCGAGTGCCTGCGCATCATGCGCTGCGAGGGGAGCCTCGAGGGCAAGGAGCAGTCGGCCAAGTTCGCCGAGATCTGCGCGGCGGTCTGCCTCGCGGGGGAGATCTCCATCGTGGGTGCGATCTGTGCGGGGGAGTTCGCCGAAGCGCACCTGCGGCTCGGTCGGCCGAAGGCGCCGTAGTGCCCGGCGACCCGCTGGGTGGTCGTAGCCCCGCGTTGCCGGCGGCCGGACGCACGGAGGGTCCGCTGCTCGCACGGCTGGCGCGCTATCAGGCCGAGCGGTTCCCGCTCGCGGGGTTCGTCCCGCTGATCGCGCTGTTCACGTTCGCTTCGGCCAGCTTCTCGCGACTCTCGCGCGGTGCGTCGGGTGGCTTCGCGCCCGCGGTGCTCGCCGTGGGGATCTTCACGTCGCTCGTCTGCTTCTTCATCCTGCGCGTGTTGGACGAGCACAAGGACGCCGACGACGATCAGCGCTATCGCCCGGAGCTCCCCGTCCCGCGCGGGCTGGTCACGCTGCGCGAGTTGCGCGGGGTGGGTGCCTGGCTGCTGGCCGTCGTGGTGGTCGCCAATGCCATCGTCATGCCCAAGCTCCTGCTGCCGCTCGCGGGCGTGGCGGTGTGGGCCACGTTCATGACGCTCGAGTTCGGCGTGCGGCGCTGGCTCCGGGCGCACATGGCGGCCTACCTGCTCACGCACATGGCCATCCTTCCCGTGATCGATGTCTACACGACGGGCCTCGACTGGCTCTCGACCGGCACGCACCCGCCGGTGGGTGTGCTGTGGTTCCTGGGCGTGACATTCGCCAACGGTGTGATGATCGAGATCGGGCGGAAGCTCCGCGTGCCGGACGACGAGCGTCCGGGCGTGGACACGTACACGTGCGCCTGGGGGCTCCAACGCGCGCCACTGGTGTGGACGTTGGCACTCGCGGTCTCGGCGGCACTCTCGATGGTGGCGTGCAGGCATGCGGGCTGGTCCTCGCTCGGTGCCTGGTGGTTCGCGGCACTGGCACTGGTCGCGGCACTGCCAGCGATGGTGTTCGTCCTGCGACCCCAACGCGGCTTGTCGAAGGCGGTGGACGCTATCAGCCAGGCGTGGCCGGCGGTCACGTACCTGCTGCTGGGCGTGTGGCCGCTCTTGCGGCCGCTGCTCGGAGGCCGCCCGTGAGCACGGGCCAGGGTCCCGTCACACCGCTCGCGACGAGCGAGTGGCTCTACGTGCCCGGAGCGGGCGCGCTGCCGCCGCCTGCGGAAGTCGGGGGGAAGGGGCACCACCTGGCACGGCTCGCGGTGCTCGCGGCTGCGCACGCGTTTCGCGTGCCGCGCTTCGTCGTCCTGCGCGCTGCAGCGTTCGAGGCGAGCGCGCCGGAACTCATCGCACCCGAGGCGTGGGCGCAGGCGGTGATGGACATGCCCTGTCCCGAACCCATCCGCATCGCACTCGAGGCGGCGCTGGCTGCATTGCCGGGGGTGACGCTGCTCGCGGTGCGCTCGTCGGCGAGCATCGAGGACGGTGCCCAGCGGTCATTCGCGGGCCAGTTCGAGAGCGTGCTGGGCGTGCGCGTGAGCACGGGCGATGCGGCGGCACTCTGGCCGGCGCTGCGCCGTGTGTGGGCGTCGGCCGCAGGAGCGCACGCGCTGGCCTACCGCGGCGAGTCGGCCGGCGGCCTCGCGATGGCAGTCGTGATCCAGGAGATGGTGGACCCGGCCGTCTCGGGCGTGGCGTTCAGCGCCGACCCCGTGAGTGGCGATCGCGATGTGGCGGTGGTGAGCGCCGTGCTGGGCCTCGGCGAGGGCTTGGTGAGCGGCGAGTTGGACGCGGACGACTACCGCGTGCGCTTTGTGCAGGGCGAGGCCTCCGCGCCCGAGGTGAGAACAGCGCACAAGCCGAAGGCCGTCCGGCTGGATGCCGCGGGAGGCACCCGGCTCGACGACGTGGCCGAAGAGCTGCGCGATGTGCCCGCGCTCGGCGGTGACGAGGCGGCGCGGATCGCACTCGCCGCGCGCGCGATCGCCAAGGCCTCGCTCGCGCCGCAGGACATCGAGTGGGCCCTGGTCGGACCGGCGCGCGAACTGGTCGTGTTGCAGGCGCGACCGATCACCACACTCGGTGCTACTGCGCCGGGAAGCGCTCCGCCAACGAACGGCGAGCGGCACGTCTGGGACAACAGCAACATCATCGAGAGCTACGGCGGGGTCACACTGCCGCTCACCTACACGTTCGCGCGCTCGGTCTACGAGGATGTCTACCGGCAGTTCTGCCGCCTCATGGGCACGCCCGAGGTGTTGATCCGCTCGCACGAACCGGTGTTCGCGAACCTGCTGGGGCACGTGCGCGGCCGTGTCTACTACGACCTCCTGAACTGGTATCGCACGCTGGCATTGCTGCCGGGCTTCCAATGGAATCGCGCGTTCATGGAGAAGATGATGGGCGTGCGCGAGGCGCTGCTCGACGCCCCGCCGCCGCCGGGGACGGGAAGTCGGGTCCGCGACTTCTGGAACCTGGTGCGCATGGTCGTGCGTCTGGTCCGCGAGGCGCGTAGGCTCAAGCACGAAGTGCCGGCGTTCCACGCGCGGCTCGAGCGCGCGCTGTCCCCTTTCACGAGCGAGCCGATCGAGCAGTGGCCTGCTGAGCGAGCGCTCGCGCTCTACCAGCGACTGGAGTCCGAACTGTTGCGGCACTGGCGCACACCGCTCGTCAACGACTTCTTCGCCATGATCTTCTTCGGCGTGCTCACGCGCCTCACCGAACGCTGGCTGCCGAGCAGCCCGCCGACCCTGGTGAACGACCTGCTCTGCGGCGAGGGCGGGATCGTCTCCACCGAGCCGTCGCGCCGGCTGATGGCGATGGCCGCGCGCATCGCCGCCGAGCCTGCCCTGCGCGCCGCCGTGCTGGACGAGGCGGACGACCGGGCGTTCGCCTCGCGCGTCGCGTCGCTCCCTGGCGGGCCCGAGCTCGCGGCCGAGTTCGAGGGCTATGTGGCGCGCTTCGGGGATCGCTGCATGGAGGAGCTGAAGCTCGAGACCATCACGCTGCGCGAGGATCCGTCGTTCATCGTGCACACGCTGCGCGCCTACGTGCGCGGCGGGAACGTGGACCCGCAGGCCGCCTGGCAGCGCGAGCGCGCCGTGCGAGACGCGGCCGAACGCACCGTGCGCGCCCGGCTGCGCGGGATGCGGCGAGTGGTGTACGGCTTCGTGCTCACGCGCGCGCGACGGCGGGTGCGCGATCGCGAGAACCTGCGCTTCGAGCGCACGCGAGTCTTCGGCGTGGTGCGCCGCATCTTCCTGGCGCTGGGCGCCGACCTTGCGCAGCGGGGCCGGCTGGAAGCGCCCCGCGATGTGTTCCTCCTCACGAGCGACGAGCTGTTCGCGGCGTTCGAGCCCGCGGCGACCTCGGGCGACCTGCGCCCGCTCGTGTCGGCACGGCGTCGCGAGTTCGACGGCTACCTCAGCGAAGCACCACCCCCGGACCGCTTCGAGAGCTTCGGCCCGCCCTCGGCGATCGCGTGGCGAGCCACGCCCGTCGCCGCGGCGGGGGGCGCGAACGTGCTGCGCGGGACGGGCTGCTGTCCGGGCGTGGTGCGTGCGAGCGTGCGCGTGGTGCGCGACCCGCGGCAGGCGCGCGACCTGGGCGGCCACATCCTGGTGGCCGAGCGCACCGATCCGGGCTGGACGGTGCTGTTCCCGTCCATCTCGGGACTGCTCGTCCAGCGCGGCAGCCTGCTCAGCCACTCGGCGATCGTCGCGCGCGAGATGGGGATCCCGTGCATCGTGGGGGTCGCCTCCCTCATGGACACGCTCGTGGACGGGGACGAAGTCGAGATGGACGGTACCTCGGGGAGCATCACGCGTCTCAAGGCCCGCGCGTGAGCCAGCCCGGCCCCGGCGGCACGGTTCGCGAGCGAGCGGCATGGGACCTGGTGCGCTACGCGAGCGTGTGGGAGGACGCCGATCTCCTGTGCGAAGCACTCGCTCCGGTGGCGCGCGGCTCACGGCTGCTCTCGATCGCCTCGGCCGGCGACAACGCCCTTGCACTCCTCACGCTCGAGCCCGCCGAAGTGGTGGCGGCCGACCTGAGCAGCGCGCAGCTCGCCTGCCTCGAACTGCGCATGGCCGCGTTCCGCCGGCTGGACCACGCCAGCGTGCTGGCGTTGCTGGGCGTCATGGCGCAGGCCGACCGGGTGGGCACGTACCGCCAACTCAAGAGCGACCTCGGCGAGGAATCGCGCGCCTTCTGGGACGCCCATGAAGAAGACATCGCCGCGGGCGTGATCCACGCGGGCAAGTTCGAGCGCTACTTCCAGCTGTTCCGGCGGTTCGTGCTGCCGCTGCTTCACTCACGTTCGACCGTGACCGCGCTGCGCGCGCCGCGCAGTGTCGAGGCGCAGCGCGCGTTCTATCGTGAGCGCTGGGACACGTGGCGGTGGCGGGCACTGTTCCGCATCTTCTTCAGTCGGTTCGTGATGGGCCGACTGGGGCGCGACCCCGCGTTCTTCTCGTACGTGGAAGGCTCGGTGGGCGACCGGCTGTTGGAGCGCTCGCGGCATGCGCTGAGCGACATTCCCACTTCCTCCAATCCCCATCTCGCCTACATCCTCACGGGCAACTTCGCACTCGGCGCGCTGCCGCGCTACCTTCGCGCGGAACATTTCGACGCGATCCGTGCCGGCCTCGACCGCGTGCGGCCGGTGCGCGCCGGTGTCGCGGAGGCCGCCGTGGGTCGGTTCCAGGGCTACAACCTGTCCGACGTCTTCGAGTACATGGACCCGGCGGAGCACGAGCGCACGTACGCGCGGCTGCTGGAATCGGCGTCGCCGGGGGCGCGGCTCGTCTACTGGAACATGCTCGTGCCGCGCGGCGTGCCGGCACCGCTCGCGAGCCGCGTCGATGCGCTGGATGCGCTGGCCGGGCAGCTGCACGAGTGTGACCAGGCGTGGTTCTACAGTCGGCTGCACGTGGACCAGGTGCGCGCATGAACGTGCTCCCGGCCGCGGGCACGGTGCTGGGCGAGGCGGTACGCGCCGCATTACTCGCGGCCGGGTTCGGCGTGTTCGTGCTCGCGATCGAGCGTTGGTACCAGCGCTCGCATCCGCCGGTCGAATGGACGCGCAAGACGCTCCACGTGGGCTTCGGCGTCGTCGCGGCCGCACTGCCGTGGATCATCACCAGCCACTGGACCTTGCTGGTGCTCGGGATGTTCATCGTGGTGCCGCTGCAAGTGGCGCGGCGCCGAGGCTGGCTCCCGAGCCTGTTCGACGTGGAGCGGCCGTCGATGGGCGAACTCTACTTCCCGCTCGGGGTCTACCTGCTGTTCGTGGCGGCCTCGGGCCAGCGCGTGTTCTACATCATCTCGCTCGTCACGCTCGTGCTGTGCGACGCGTTCGCCGCCGTGCTGGGGGACTCCTACGGCCGCTACCGCTACCGCGTGCATCGCGAACAGCGCTCGCTCGAGGGCTCGGCGGTGTTCTTCCTGGCCGCGTTCCTCGGCACGCACATCCCGCTGCTGCTGTTCACGCCGATCGACCGCGGTGCGAGCGTGATGATCTCGCTGCAGATCGCGCTGTTGGTGACGTCGTTCGAGGCCATCTCGCCCGGCGGCAGTGACAACCTGGTGCTGCCGATCGGGGCCTACTACCTGCTGGTCAAGCTCACGCCCAACTCCTCGGCCGCCATCGGGCTGCAACTGGCCGCGCAACTCGCCATCCTGATCGCGATGCTGGTGCTTGCGAAGCGCACCCGGTTCCTCACGTTCAGCGGCGCACTCGCCGCGCACCTGGTGCTCTATTCGGCGTTCAGTCTGGGGGGACCGTGGTGGATCGTCGCCCCCGTACTGGCGCTGGCATTCCTGCTGGCCCTCGATCGCGCCCACCACGGCCGACTGGCGAGTGCTGCGGAGGGACACGACGTGCGCACGATCTTCTACACGGCCATCGTCGCCACGCTGTGGCTCTTCGCCGACAACGCGTTCGCCACGCTGGTACCGGAAGCAGGGCCGTTGAGCAAAGGTCACCCGTTCCACGTCCTGTTCGTGGGCGCGCTCGCCGCCGCGCTGGCCGTGATCGCGTCGTGGTCGTTCGCGAACATGCCGCGGTTCCGCCGGCGAGCACCGTTCGTGCGCAGCGCGGCGGCTCTCTTGCTGGCATTCGTGGGTGTGGCGTGGCCCGGGTTGTGGGCGCTGCGCGGCGAGCAGATGACCCGAGAACTGGGCGTGGCCACGCTCATCTGCTTGTTCGCCCTGCTCGCCGACATGGGCCTGCGCCGTCTCCTGCCCCGCGTGGACTTCGGCCAGGACGGTCTGCGACGCCTGGCACTGGGCGTGCTGTTGGCGACGCTGGTCGTACTCCCGCTGCATCTGTGGTGGCAGGGACTCTCGACTCGGGACCTCCTGCCGTGAGCGCGGCGTTCGATCTGCGTCGCTTCCGTCATGGAGAGACCGACAGCGCGGCGTTCGACGTGCTCGCGGGCCCGGTCCCCGAGCCCGTGCCGGCCGGAACGGACTGCCTGGTCGCCGAGCGCGCCGGCGCACCGGTCGGTCGCTGTTCGCTCCAGGCCGCCCAAAGCCTGCACGGCACCGAAGGTCCGACGGGCATGATCGGCCACTTCGAAGCGCGCGATCTCGAGGCCGCGGTCGCCGTGCTCGAGGCCGCGGTCGCCGATTTGGGCGAGCGAGGGCTACGACACGTGCTGGGACCGATCAACGGCAGCACGTGGGCGCGCTACCGACTGGCACTCCCGCGCGAAGCGGAGGAACAGGGCTTCGACCCACCGGTGTTCGCGGGCGAGCCCACGAATCCCGACGCGTACCCGGCTTACTTCACCGCCGCCGGTGCGGCGATCGCGGCGCGCTACGAGAGCCGCATCGATGCGACACCGGGCGAGCCGGCCGACGACGCGGACGCGCTCGCCGCACGTGCGCGTGACGCCGGCTTTCGCGTGCGACCGCTGGAGCTCGCGCGTTTCGAGGCCGAGCTGACCACACTCTACGAGCTGAGCCTCGCCTCGTTCGCCGGCAACCTGTTCTACTCACCCATCGGCTGGCTGGCGTTTCGCGAGCAGTACGAGCGGCTGCGCGGCCTGCTCGACCCGGAGCTGGTCCTGATCGCCGAGGCCGGTGACGGCGCGCCGGTCGCGTTCCAGTTCGCTTACGTGGACCCGATGTGCACGGCCACCGGACGGCCGCCGCGCGCGATCGTCAAGACTGTCGCCACCGCCCCGGCCGCCAGGGGCATGGGACTGGCCGGCCACATGCTCGACCTGCTGCGCGAGCGCGCTGCCGCGCGCGGGGCCACGAGTGTGATCCACGCGCTCATGCACGTGGCGAACTTCTCGATGAAGATGTCGTCGCGGCACCGCACCCGGGTCTTCCGACGCTACGCGCTCTACGAGTGGCGGCAATGAGCCAGGCAGCCAACGCCAACCTGGTCGCGCGCCTGTTCGAGCGCGCGGCACTCCACCCCGAACGCACCGCGATCGTCGAGTGTCGGGGTGCGCAGAGCCGGCGCATGACGTACGCCGGGCTCGGCGCCGACGTCGCGGCGCGAGCAGCCGCACTTCGGAGTCGCGGCTGCGGGCCCGGCGATCGCGTGCTCGTGTTCGTCCCCATGTCCATCGCGCTCTATGGCGTCCTGCTGGCCGTGCTCCACGTGGGGGCGGTGGCGGTGTTCGTGGACGCGTGGGCGGACCGCCGCCGGTTCGAGATGGCCGTACGCCGTACGCGTCCTCGCGTGTTCGCCGGTGTCGCCCGTGCTCACCTGTTGCGACTCCTGAGTCCCGCGGTCCGGGCCATCCCCGCGGCGATGTGGGTCCGGCGCGCGAGCGCTCGCCAACCCGGATCGGAACACGCTCGGCCGCCCGAGCTGCTCACCGAAAGCGCCCCGGCACTCGTCACGTTCACGACCGGGAGCACGGGCACGCCCAAAGCGGCCATGCGCTCGCATGGCTTCCTGTGGAGCCAACACGTTGCGTTGGCCCAGCACCTGCGCCACCTCGAGACCGACGTGGACATGCCGACGCTGCCGGTGTTCGTGCTCGACAACCTCGCCAGCGGGATCACGAGCGTGCTGCCCGACTTCGACCCCAAGCGTCCCGGCGACATCGACCCCGCCCGCATCCACGCGCAGATGACGCGCGAACGCGTCACCACCAGCAGCGGCTCGCCGGCGTTCTACGAACGACTCGCCGACTGGTGCCGGGAGCGAGGCGAGCGGCTGCCGCTGCGCAGGCTGGCCACCGGCGGAGCTCCCGTGCTGCCGCCGCTCGTGCGCTCGCTGCGTGCGGTCGCGAACGAAGTGCAGGTGGTCTACGGCAGCACCGAGGCCGAGCCCATCGCCGGCATCGAGGCGGCCGAGATGCTGGCGGCCATGGATGATGAACGCGGGCCGACGCCGGAGGGCCTGTGTGCGGGCCGCGAGGTGAGTGCGATCCAGCTCAAGCTCGTGCGGCCGCACGACGGCCCGCTCCAGTTGGACGAGCGAGGCTGGAGCGCGTGGGAGGTGGGTGAGGGCGAGGTCGGGGAGGTCGTGGTGACGGGCGATCACGTGCTCCCGGG
>Ga0075429_100000664_pt1 | contig 26613 bp, 17 predicted proteins | sample RhiMetdeltSRZDD3_FD_75295 | JGI IMG/M metagenome (GOLD analysis project Ga0075429, IMG submission 75295) | Populus rhizosphere microbial communities from Tennessee, USA - Rhizosphere MetaG P. deltoides SRZDD3 | ecosystem: Host-associated > Plants > Roots > Rhizosphere > Soil | place: USA... | reverse complement strand
AGTTCCCTGGCTCCCTGGCTCCCTGGCTCCCTGGCTCCCTGGCTCCCTGACCAATGGCCACTCGTCCCGCCCCGACGACCCGCGCGCGACCAAGCGCCCGTCTCGAAAAAGCCGACCTGCTCGACATGTTCCGGCTAATGCTCCTGTCCCGGAGCCTTGACGACAAGGAGATTCAGCTCAAGCGGCAGAACAAGATCTTCTTCCAGATTTCCGGCGCGGGGCATGAGGCCGTCCTTGTTGCAGCGGCACGGGTGTTTCGTGCCTCCTACGACTGGTTCTACACCTATTACCGGGATCGGGCGCTCTGCCTCGGTCTCGGGATGACCGCGACGGAACAGTTGCTCTCGGCGGTGGCCGCCGCCGACGATCCCAATTCCGGCGGTCGGCAGATGCCCTCCCACTGGGGGCATCAGGACCTCAACATCGTGTCGGCGTCGAGCCCGACCGGGACCCAGTTCCTCCAGGCTGTCGGATGCGCAGAAGCCTGGCTTCGCTACTCGCAAAACCCCGACATTCCCGATCGCGGAGAGCGCATCAAGGGAGACGAAGTGGTCTTCGTCTCCGCGGGAGACGGGACCACGAGCGAAGGCGAGTTCTGGGAGTCCCTGAGCAGCGCCTGCAACCTCAAGCTCCCGGTCGTTTATCTCATCGAGGACAACGGCTACGCGATCTCGGTCCCCGTCGAGGTCAATACGCCGGGCGGATCGATCTCCAAGCTGGTGACCGGATTCCCCGGTCTGCTCATTCTCGAGGTCGATGGCTGTGATCCGCTGGCTTCCTACGATGTGCTGAGCCGGGCAGTGGAGTATGCCCGTGCCCGGAAGGGGCCGGCTCTGGTTCACGCCAAAGTGATCCGCCCCTACAGCCATTCTCTCTCCGACGACGAGGTGCACTACCGGCCCCCGTCGGAACGCGACGCCGATGCCCTCCGGGATCCGGTCACCCGGTTCCCCAGGTACCTGCTGGAGCAGGGGATTGCCACCGAGGCGGAAATCGAGCTGATCCGCACCCAGGTGCAGGAAGAGGTGCAGGTCGCGACTGAGACGGCGCTGGCCTCGCCCCAGCCATCAACCGACACGGTGTACCGGTACGTCTATTCTCCGGACGTCGATCCCGCGTCCGAGCAGTTCGACACCGAAGACGATCCCCATTTTGCCGGCGATCCCACCACGATGGTGGATCTGCTCAATGTCTGCATGAAAGACGAGATGACGCGGGACCCCCGCATTCTGGTCTTCGGGCAGGATATCGCGGACGTCAGCCGGGAGGATTACCTCGGCCAGGTCAAGGGCAAGGGGGGCGTCTTCAAGGTGACCTGGGGGCTGCAGCAGAAGTTCGGCAGCCACCGGGTCTACAACTCACCGCTCGCCGAAGCCAACATCGTGGGTCGCGCGATCGGGCTCGCCACCCGCGGCCTCAAGCCGGTGGTCGAGATCCAGTTCTTCGACTACATCTGGCCGGCATACATGCAGATCCGCGACGAGCTCGCGATTCTGCGCTGGCGGTCCAACAACACCTTTGCCGCTCCGGTGGTGATCCGGGTGACGTATGGCGGATACCTGAAGGGCGGTGCGCCGTACCACTCCCAGACCGGCGCGTCGGTGTTCACATCGCTGCCGGGGCTCCGGGTGATCTGTCCCGCCACGGCGCTCGACGCCAATGGCCTGCTCCGCACCGCGATCCGCTGCGACGATCCGGTCATTTTCCTGGAGCACAAGCACCTCTACCGCCAGACCTACAACAAGGCGCCCAATCCCGGCCCGAACTTCATGATCCCCTTCGGCAAGGCGAAGGTGGTTCGCCAGGGATCCGATCTCACGGTCGTGACCTACGGCGCGGTGGTTCAGCGGACCCTGGTCGCGGCCAAGGAGCTGGAGGAGAGGACCGGTGCCAGCGTCGAGGTCATCGACCTCCGGAGTCTCTCCCCGGTCGATTGGGAGACGGTCTACGCCTCGGTGAGGAAGACCAGCCGGGTGATCGTCGCCTACGAGGATTCCCTGTCCTGGGGCTACGGGGCCGAGATCGCGGCGCGGATTGCCGACGAAGCATTTGCATGGCTCGACGCGCCGGTGAAGCGGGTGGCCTCGACCGATACTTTCGTCGCCTACGCTCCCGAGCTGGAAGACGTGATCCTGCCGCAGAGCGAGGGCATCCGCGATGCGATGGAGGCGATACTCCGATTCTGACCGCGAGGTAGCATGCCAGTCCGCCGCCGGAGCGCCGCGGTCCTCACCGCGGCGCTCGTGCTCAGCAGCCCGGGCGCCCTCCTCTCGCAGGGCACCATCACCACTCCGAAGCAGGAATTCGGCGCCAACTTCGGCGACGACTATTTCCTGGCCAACTACGCCCAGATCAGCGGCTACTGGCGGAAGCTGGCCCGGGAATCGAATCGCATCGTCATCCGGGAGCTGGGGAAGACCGCGGAAGGACGGCCGCACCTCATGGCCATCGTGACCTCACCGGAGAACCACCGGAATCTCGCGCGTTACCAGGAGATTTCACGGCGGCTCGCGAATGCCGAGGGAGTGAGTGAGGAGGAGGCTCGGGCGCTGGCCCGGGAGGGGAAGGCGGTCGTCTGGATCGACGGCGGCCTTCACGCCACCGAAGTCCTGGGCGCCCAGCAGCTCGGCGAGATGGTGTACCAGATGGTGAGCCGCACCGACCCGGAGACGATGCGCTTTCTCGACGACGTGGTCATCCTCTTCGTCCACGCCAATCCTGACGGCAACGATCTCGTCGCCGACTGGTACATGCGGAATCCGGTGCCGCGGCTGCGCTCCATGGCCCAGCTCCCCCGCCTCTACCAGAAATACATCGGACACGACAACAACCGGGAGTTTTTCACCTCGACCCAGGCCGAAACCAAGAACATCAATCGTGCCCTGTACCGCGACTGGTTTCCCCAGATTCTGTATAACCACCACCAGAGCGGGCCGGCGGGTACGGTGGTGTACTCGCCACCGCTGCGCGATCCCTACAATTTCAATCTCCATCCGGTGCTCATACTCGGGCTGCAGTCGCTGGGCGCGGCGATGCACACCCGGCTTGCCGTCGAGGGCAAGGGCGGGGCCACCATGCGCTCCGGCGGTCCCTATGACGGCTGGTGGAACGGCGGCATCCGGAACACCGCCACCTTCCACAACACCATCGCGATGCTCACCGAGATGATCGGAAGCCCGACCCCGATGCGGATCCCGTTTGTCGCGCAGCGCCAGATTCCCGGTGGCGACATCGCCCTGCCGGTGGCGCCGGGGGAATGGCATTTCCGGCAATCGGTGGACTACTCGGTCTCACTCGATCGCGCCGTCCTCGACTACGCCTCGCGCATGCGGGAGAACCTGCTGTACAACATCTACGTCATGGGGAAGGCGTCGATCCAGCGGGGCAGCGAGGACACCTGGACCCCCAATCCGCGGCGGATCGCGGAGGTCAGCGCGGCCTTTCCCGCCTCGACCGCGGCCGGCGGAGGCGCCGGTGGCGGACGGGCCGCGAGCACCGATTCGGCCGTCTGGGCCGCGTTGCACCGCCCCGAGATTCGGGATCCGCGCGCCTTCATCATTCCCTCGGATCAGCCCGATTTTCCCACCGCCGCGAAGTTTGCGACGGCGCTGCTCGAAACCGGTATCACGGTGCAGCGCGCGGCCACTGCGTTTTCGGTGGCCGGAAAGGAGTATCCTGCCCGGTCGCTGGTGGTGTTCACGGCCCAGGCGTTCCGCCCCCATGTGATGGACATGTTCGAGCCGCAGGTCCACCCGGACGTCTTTCCGTACCCGGGCTCACCGCCCACGCCGCCATACGACATCGCCGGATGGACGCTCGCCTATCAGATGGGCGTGAAGTTCGACCGGGTCCTCGAGCCGTTTACCGCTTCCCTGGAGAAGCTGCCCTACGGTCGCCTGGCACCGCTGCCGGGAGTGGTGGCCACCTCGGGAGGCAGCAGCTACTTCCTCGCCAGCCGCCGCATCAACAACGCGGTGGTCGCAGTAAACCGCTTGCTCGCGGCCAGCGAGCGGGTCTCGATCCTCCGCGCACCTCTCCAGAGCGGCGGCACGACCTGGCCTGCGGGCAGCTTTTATGTCGCTGCCCGGGGAGGGGCGACCCGGCCGCTCCTCGAGAAGGCGGCCTCCGAGCTGGGCGTGAGCTTCGAGGGGACCGCTGCGGTGCCGGAGGAGAGCCTCGCGAAACTCCGGGAGCCCCGGGTGGGATTGTGGGATGTCTACGGTGGCTCGATGCCCTCGGGATGGACCCGCTGGATTCTGGAGCAGTTCGAGTTTCCCTTCGAGCGCGTCTTTGCCCCCGCGCTCGACGCGGGCAATCTCAATGCGAAGTTCGATGTCCTGGTGTTCGTGACCGGCGCGATTCCCGGTGCGGTGAGCGCCGCCCGCGGCGGTGGAGGCGGCGGGGCCTCCGACACACCGCCTGCGGACCTTTCGGCTGAGTACCGCGATCAGTTTGGCCGGGTGACCGTGGACAAGACCCTGCCAAGGATTCGGGAGTTCCTGGAGAACGGAGGCACGGTGATCGCGATCGGGAGCTCCGCCACCAACCTCGCCGCCTTCCTCAAGCTGCCGGTCGAAAACCATCTCACCGAGAACGGCGCGCCGCTCCCGCGCACCAAATTCTACGTGCCGGGCTCGGTACTGACGGCGCGCCTGGACACCTCCCATCCCGTTGCGGCGGGAATGGAGGAGCACACCGACGTCTTCTTCGACGACAGCCCGGTCTTCAAGCTGGGACCGGACGCGGCCGCGGCCGGCGTGACCAGGCTGGCCTGGTACGACACCAGACAGCCGCTTCGGAGCGGGTGGGCCTGGGGTCAGAGCTATCTCGAAAATGGCGTTGCCGCCCTGGAAGCACGGGTAGGCAAGGGACGGGTGCTGCTCTTCGGGCCGGAGATTCTGCAGCGAGCCCAGCCCCACGGGACGTTCAAGTTTTTGTTCAATGGGATTTATGCGAGTGTGATGGAGCAGTGATCAGGGATCAGGGGTCAGGGGTCAGCAAACCCTGATCGCTGACCCCTGGCCCCCTGACCCCTGACCCCTGACCCCTGTCCCAGTCTGTCTTCCCCCCCAAAGCAACGTTCTAAGGCCATAGAGTGTCTATGCCCTAGACAGGCTATGTTCTTGTCCCGGCGACCCTCCGATTCCTGAGGCACCGATGCGCGAATGGCTCGCCCGACTCCGCGACTGGCTCCGCCGCGACCGGCTCGACCAGGAGCTGACTGAGGAGCTCCGATTCCATCGGGAGCGGCTCGAAATGGACGCGAAGGCCGTCGGGGTCGCCCCGGAGGAAGCGTCCTGGCAGGCCCGGCGCCGCCTCGGTAACCTGACGCAGATCCGGGAACAGTCCCGGGACCGCTGGTCCTGGCCCTGGCTCGACGATTTCCAGCAGGACCTGCGCTACGCCTTCCGCGGACTCCGGCGCTCCCCCGGCTTCACCGCCACCGTCGTCCTGACCCTCGGCCTCGGCATTGGCGCCAACGCCGCGATGTTCGGAGTGATCGACCGGCTCATGATCCGTCCCTTTCCATATTTGCGGGATCCTGGACGAGTGCATCGGGTGTACCTGGTCCGAACCGACCGCGATCGCACTGTCACGACTTATTGGACCGAATACACCCGCTATCTCGACTTGAAGAAACACAGCACTTCCTTCTCACAGTATGCCGCCTTCGCGCCAATGACCCTGGCCGTGGGGCTCGGCGATGCCGCGCGGGAACGCCCGGTCGTTGCCGTGAGCGCGACATTCTTCGGATTCTTCGAGATGCGACCCGCCCTGGGCCGGTTCTTCACTGCCACGGAGGACTCGACGCCCCGCGGTGCCAGCGTGGCAGTGCTGAGCCATGGATTCTGGAAGTCGGAATTCGGGGGACGCGACGTCCTCGGACAGACGCTCCAGGTCCGCAACATCTCCAGCGTGATTGTCGGGGTCGCCCCGCAGGGGTTCGTCGGGGTTTCGGACGGAGAACCCCCGGCGGTGTTCATCCCGATCACCACCTACGCGGGGAACGATGCCGGCAACCTGCAGGGCGGGTACTACACCAACTACAACAACGGCTGGATTCATGTGATGGTGCGGCGCAAGCCGGGAGTGAGTGCAGCGCAGGCATCCCGCGACCTGAGCAATGCACACGTCCTGAGCTGGAACTCCGAGCGGGCCATTGACCCGACGCGGCCTCCGGTCGGGGTCGCTTCGCCGCGCGCCATTGCCGGGCCACTCAAGACCGCGGCGGGACCGAACGCCGGGTTGGAATCGAAGACGCTCATCTGGGTTGGCGGCATGGCGGTGATCGTGCTGCTGATCGCCTGTGCCAACGTGGCCAATCTGATGTTCGCGCGCGTGCTGCGCCGCCGCCGGGAAGTTGCGGTGCGACTGGCGCTGGGGGTGAGCCGCCGCCGGCTCATCGGGCAGTGTCTCACTGAGAGTCTGCTTCTCGCGGCACTCGGATGCCTTGCCGGCCTCGTCCTGGCACAATGGGGTGGGGCGGCCCTCCGCCGGCTGTTCGTTCGCGACCTTGGTGTGCTGACCGACTGGCGCACTCTCGCCGTGACGGCTGTCGTCGCCCTCCTCGCGGGTATGCTCGCCGGGCTGGCACCGGCATTCCTGGCCACGAAGGCGGACCTGGCGAGCAGCCTCAAGGCCGGCGCCCGCGAGGGAACCCGGCAACGATCCCGCGTCCGAGGCGCGTTGCTGGTGTTCCAGGGTGCTCTCTCGGTGATTCTGCTCATCGGCGCCGGTCTCTTCGTGCGGAGCCTGAGCCACGTGCGCGGCCTGCGCATGGGGTACGACGCCGGGCAGGTTCTGCTGGTCAGCCGTAACCTTCGTGGGCTGCAGTTGCCGGACAGCGAACGCGCGATGCTGAGCCGCCGCCTCCTCGAGGCAGCGAAGGCGATCCCCGAGGTGTCGCACGCCGCCCTCGCGAGCAGCGTGCCCTTCTGGAGCACGTCGAACACGAAGCTGTTCGTGGCCGGGATCGATTCGGTGCGCAAGCTGGGCCAGTTCACCTTCCAGACCGGCACGCCGGACTACTTCGCCACCATGAATACTCGAATCCTCCGGGGCCGCCCTTTCACCGAGGAAGACCGCCCCGGATCGCCGGGAGTGGCGGTGGTGAGTCAGGCGATGGCGGAAGTGCTCTGGCCCGGCCAGGAGGCGCTGGGCCAGTGCATCCGGGTCCGGGCCGACACCATGCCGTGCACCACGGTCATCGGGATCGCCGAGAACGCGATGCAGGAAAGCCTGCTGGGAGACGAGAAGCCGTACCGCTATTACCTCCCCATCGATCAGCACGATCCCGCACGCGGCAATCATCTCCTGCTCAGGATGCGCGGAGCGCCAGCGCAGCAGCTGGAGAACATCCGAAAGGCTCTCCAGGCGGTGATGCCCGGGGAGACCTACATCACCGTGCGCACCCTCGAGGAGCTGGTGGACGGCAAGCGCCGCTCCTGGAGGGTCGGAGCCACGATGTTCGTGGCATTTGGCGTGCTGGCGCTGCTGGTGGCGGCGGTGGGACTCTACGGGGTCATCAGCTACAACGTGGCCCAGCGGATGCACGAGCTGGGCGTCCGTGTTGCCCTGGGCGCGCAGGCGGTCGACGTCGTTCGGCTGGTGGTGGGACAGGGCATGCGCTTTGCCCTCGCCGGTGTCCTTGCCGGGTTAGGAATCGCGCTGCTTGTCGCGCCCTGGATCCAGCCCCTCCTCTTTCAGCAGCCGGCCAGGGATCCCGCGATCTATGCCGCGGTCGCGGGGATGCTTCTGCTCGTGGCCGCGGTCGCCAGCGCCGTGCCCGCGCGCCGCGCGGCTCGCGCCGATCCCAATGCTGCGCTGCGGAGTGAATAGTCCCGCCGACGCTTGGTCATGGCGATCGCAATGTGCCGCCTCCCCGTACCGCTTCCACCACATCGGTAATCGCCGTGCTGACCGCCGCGGGCGCGAACAGATGGATCTCGTGGCCTGCGCCCTCCACCCGGGTGTGCCGTGAATTAGTCGACAGCCGCGCCAGGCCTTCGTGGGCCTCATGCAGCCCCTGACTCCACTCGATTCCGCGAGTGAGCACCACGAGGGGGCGGGCACCCAGCGGATGTTGGACCGTCTGGCTCAGCGCCAGGAGCCGGGCCAGCCGTGCGCGATCCCGTTCGATCGACGCCACCCGCATGTCGTAGGACACCGAATCGGGGAACGATGCGATCAGGCGCTGATCCAGCTTGATCCGGGAGGCATAGAGATCGGGCGGGAGCCGATCGAAGGGAGTCCCGGTATGGGGGGACCTGGGCGGCAGGCGAACCCAGCCTGGGGGAACCGTCGAGCGCATCTGCTCCGCGCTGAGCGATGCGATGGTGACCGCCTGGCCCTGGAACATGGCGAAGAGACGGGTCTCGGCTGCCGGATCGACCAGCACCATGCCAGCGACCTGCTCGGGGTAGTCGGCGGTGTAGGACCTGACGTGGAGGCCTCCCAGCGAAGCTCCGACCAGGACGTAGGGCGGCTTTTCGCCCGCCTTCTGCAGCAGATCATGCAGGTCCTTCGACACCGTGGCCGGAGAGCCGGGCGTGGCCGGGTCACTCCAGCCGAAGCCGATGCGGTCGTAGGAGCAGACCCGGGTCGTGCGCGCGACGTCCCGCTGCACCAGCGTCCAGTCGATCGCGAAAGCCGACGCTCCCGCTTCGAGCACCACGGTGGGAGATCCCCTCCCGCTGCAGAGCAAATGCAGAGTGCGGCCGCCGATGTCGACCCGCCGCCCCGGCGGAGGGCCGATATCGGGCGGCTGCTGCCCGGCGAGGCCGCTGACCACGCAGAGGGAGGCAAGGAGACCGGGGATCGATTTCATCTGGACGACTCCCTCTTTCGGCAGATCATGAGTTCCGTGCTCGGGCTCTCGTGCTTTGCGCGGACCAGCGCCCGCTCCAGCGGGTAGAGCATCGCGCCGATCGCCCAGCCCAGCGGCTCGGCGAGCGTGGCGGGTGCAACCATCGCGGTCCAGGCCCAGCGCGCCAGCCGCGAAGTCGTGTCCGCGGGATAATTCATAAGGACGAACATCGGCACTCGGTCGACCACCTCGAGCCCGGCGGCTTCCACACAGCGGGTGCTCTCCGTGAGGGTGCGGCTCACCTGGTGGGTCACCCGCTCGGTGGGATGCCGGAGAAAATTGTCGGACCAGAGGAACCAGCCGCCGGGCTCGAGCAGAGCCGCGACATTGTGGAAGGCGCGGGCGTAGGCGGCATCGTCCACGAGGTGAAAGAGCACGTCGAAGGCGGAGATCGCGCCGAACGAGCCGGGGGTGAGCGGAACCTCGGCAAGGGGGGCCCCGATGTCTGCCTGCACGAACCGGGCGGCGGGAAAGCAGCGGGAGAGCTCCCGGACGGCAACCTCGGTGAGATCGAGGCCGGTGACCTCCGCCCCCATGCGCAGCCAGCGCTCCACATAGAACCCGGTCCCGGCCCCGACATCGAGCACCTTCTTCCCCGGTCCCCAGTCCCTGCTCCCCAGTCCCGCGACGGTGCGATCGAAGACTTCCCCGCGAATCCGATACATCCACTCGTTGTACCGCTGTCCCAGACGCGCGTATCCCACGCCCGCCAGTGAGTAGTGCTCGCGGAGCCGGGATTCCCAATAGCGTCGATTGTCGAACGGAGAGCCGGGTGCGCTCACCCCATCGCCTCGCGAATTTCACTCGCGGCGGCGGTGAGATTCTCGACGTCCCGGGAAATGGCGCGGGCCTGCTGGGTGGCGCTGGTCACATCGTTGAGTGCGCCGATGCCGCCGGTGCGGAGCTTGATGAGGTCGAGCCGGAGGTTGCGCATCGCGAGCTCGCTGGATTCGAAGCGCTGCAGGAAGGCGTCGCGCCGGACCGCGAGATCGGTGGCGGTCTTGACCTGCCGCTCCAGGATGCTGATTTGGCGGTTCCGCTCCTCGCTGTCCGGGCGGAGGGCCAGGGCGTCGAGCTGCAGCCGGATCCGCTCGTGACTGGTGGCGCCGAAGCTCTGGTCCATCTCGTTGAGCGTCCGGGCGAGATCCGACGCCCGCTCGTAGAGGGCATCGGCGGTCTCGGTCACTTCGGGCAGCTGCTTCCTGTCGGCGTCGGGAAGCTGCTGCATCATTCGGAGGATGTTCTTCCGGTCCTCATGCACGTGACTCATGCGATCGAAATAAATCCCGTAGTCCACGGCTTTGGGGGGCGTGATCAGTTTGCGACCTTTGCCGCCCTTGCCAGAGGGCAGTCCGATCGCGTCGGCCGCCGGCGGAGGATTCAGCACGTCGCGCCAGCTGTATCCCGCCTGCCAGAGCTGGGAGTAGCTCTTGAGCAGGGGAAATCCGAACCCGGCCGCGACAAAGAGGAACCACGGTCCATCAGTGATGCCGGTGGCGAGATTGAGCAGGAAGCAGCCGCCGGTCGCCGCCGCCCATTTCGCGAATTGCCCGCGAACCCTCTGCACCACCGGTGGCTCCCCGGTATCATGAACCGGGATATCTCCGCCCTCCCCGGTGCGAATCCACTCGCCCCGCTCGTTGCGGACGTACTGTCCCCCGGCCCGCCCGCTGCTCTTCCGGCCGGCGCCCGCCAGCGGGCGGGGGCTCCGAGGCGCCAGCGGCCCGCCGGGTGCTTGCGGGGAACGCGGCCGGTCCAGCGGCGACTGGGGCCGAGGCCGGGTCCCGGTGGTGCTCTTCCTCGGTGCGGCGCGGACCTGGGTCTGGGTCGGCCGGTACCCCGATACCGTCCGGCTCTCCAGCGCACGGCGGAGCGCGTCCGCGGTGGGCCAGCGATTCTCGGGGTCTTTCTCGAGGCAGCGTGCAATCGCCAGCGAGAGATCCTCTGGCACGCCCTCCATCGTCTCGTGCAGGATCGGCGCCGGCTCGGTGATCTGCTTCATCAGGATGCCGGCGACCGTCGGGGCGTTGAAGGGCAGGAGCCCGCTCGTCATCTGATAGGCGACGACGCCCAGGGAATAGAGATCCGACCGGCCGTCGATCTCGCGCTCCCCGGCAGCCTGCTCCGGACTCATGAACTGCGGTGTTCCGATTGCGATGCCGACTCCGGTCAGCGTGGCGCCGGACGCCTGGGAGACCGCCTTCGCGATGCCGAAGTCCGTCACCATGACCCGACCCCGGGTACCCTCGAGCAGGATGTTGTCGGGTTTGATGTCCCGATGGATGACCGAGAACGCGTGGGCGGCGGAGAGGGCGTCCGCCGTCTCCTTCATGATCCGCCGCACCTCGTCGGGGGGAAGTTTGCCGCGCCGCTTGAGACGGCCTCCCAGAGATTCGCCCTCGACCAGCCCCATGATGAAGTAGACAACGCCGGCGCCCTCACCGACGTCGTGAATGGGGACGATATGCGGGTGAGACAGCCGCGCCGCGGTCTGGGCCTCGCGGGTGAACCGCTCTCGGATTTCCTTCTGGTAGGCCAGCTCGGGGGGAAGGCACTTGACCGCCACGCGCCGGTGCAGTCGTTCATCACGAGCTCGATAGACGACACCCATACCACCGCGGCCGATTTCGCCCTCGATGGTATACTCACTGCCCAGCGCCTCCTTGAGGCGATGCGCGAGTGGCCGTTCGTCGAAGTCGGTTGGACCGGTCATCCGACCATGGATAATTGATTCCCGCCTCAGAAACGACGTTCGTACAACAGCTTACCAATTTGCTGGATTGTGCTCGCCGGGGCAACCGGGAACCCGGGTTCGGCTTCTCCTACGAAGCGGCGACACCCGAGAGTTTCAATTCCTGAAACATCCCCGAGCCAGGCTCTGCCAAGAAGGCTCGCCGGGCCGTTTTGGCATGGTGAGGTCGGTCCCGTTCACCGTTCACCGTTCACCATTCACCGCTGTAAGTCCATTATTCGCTACCCGATACGTCCCCAAGTGACGAGCAAAGGCCTGGTGGCATATGCGATGCACCTGCACGCTGCTAGCCAATTCCCGGCCGGGTCATCGTGGCGCGCGCCGGTTATTGGGACGAAATGAGGCTATGAAATGAGTGAACGACTGACGCTTCCGGTACTTCCTCTCCGAGACGTCGTGCTTTTTCCGGGCGTGACGACCTCCATCGGTGCGGGACGTCCGGGAACAGTCCGCGCCATCGAGGCCGCGCTCGCTACCCCGGACCATCTCGTGTTCGCGGTGTGCCAGCGGGAGAACACCGAATCGGTGTCGTCCGAAGGCCTGTACATGATCGGGACCATCGCCAAGGTCGGTCAGCTGCAGCGCGGGCTGGCTGGGATGCAGCTGCTGCTCCACGGCGAGCGGCGCGGCATTGTCATGCATGTGTCGGAAAAGAACGGCTACCTCGAAGCGATCGTGCGCGACGCCGAAGAAATGGCTCCGCTCAACACCGAAGATGCGGCATTCGTGGGACTGTACCGCGAAGTCCGCCAGCGGGCCGCCGAGCTGGGACAGAAGTCGGGGTTGCCGGAAGAGGTCGTCCAGCAGGTGCTGAACGGCGTGAACGATCCGGCCCGCTTTGCGGACCTGGTGGCAGGGTATATCGACATCGGGTACCAGCAGCGGCAGGCCTTGCTGGAGACATTGTCCGTCGAAGAGCGGCTTCGCCGCGTCCTGGTCCACGTGCAGCGGCAGATTTCCGTGCTCGAGGCCCAGGAGGACATCAAGTCGCAGGTCCAGGAAGAGCTGGGCGAGCGGCAGCGCGAGATGTTCCTCCGCGAGCAGATGAAGCAGATCCGCAAGGAGCTCGGCGAAGAGGACGACGCCGACGAGCTCGAGGAGCTTCGTGAAAAGCTCGAAGGCCTGGCACTTCCGGCCGAGGCGCGGAAGGAAGTCGACCGCGAGCTGGCCCGGCTGGCCCGGATCGGCCGCGAATCGATGGAGACCCAGGTCGTTCGCAACTATCTCGAGACGATCGCCGAGCTTCCCTGGAACGAGCGGAGCGACGAGCATCTCGAGCTCAAGGAAGCCGCCGCGATTCTCGAGGCGGATCACTATGCCCTGGGAGACGTGAAGGACCGGATTCTCGAGTTCCTCGCGGTGCGGCAGCTGAAGCAGGAAGCTCGACGGCTGGACGGCGAGAAAGTGCAGGATGCTGGACGGCTCGACGGCTCGACGGCTGGTGAACTGCCTTCCACCGAGCCCACGACGCCTGATCCAGCCGTCCAGCCGTCCGGTGGCCAGCCGTCCAAAGAGGATGCCAAATCAGCGAAGGGTCCTATTCTTCTCTTCGTCGGGCCTCCCGGCGTCGGCAAGACCAGCGTCGCCAAGTCGATCGCCCGCGCGATGGGACGCAAGTATGTGCGGATTTCCCTGGGCGGAACCCGCGACGAGGCCGACATCCGCGGTCACCGCCGCACCTACGTCGGCGCCATGCCGGGCCGGATCATCCAGGGGATGAAACAGGCGGGCACCAAGAACCCCGTGTTCCTCCTCGATGAGGTGGACAAGCTCGGGGTGTCCTTTCAGGGCGACCCCGCCGCGGCATTGCTCGAGGTGCTCGATCCCGCGCAGAACGACAGCTTCACCGATCACTACCTCGGGGTGCCGTTCGATCTGAGCGAAGTGCTCTTCATCGCGACGGCGAACTTCATTCAGAATATTCCCGGTCCGTTGCTCGACCGGATGGAAGTGGTCGAGTTCTCCGGGTATGTCGAGGAGGAAAAGCTCGAGATCGCCCGCCGTTACCTCATCCCCAGACAGCTGGAAGAGAACGGCCTCACCAGCCGAAAGGTGACGTTCGAGGACGCGGCGCTTCGGGAGATCATCGGCGGGTATACCCGCGAATCGGGTGTCCGGCAGCTGGAGCGCGAGATCGGCAAGGTGTCGCGGAAGCTGGCCCGCCAGATTGCCGACCAGGGAACCACGGAAGTCGAAGTCACCGAGGGGATGATCGACGACCTGCTGGGCCGTCCGAAGGTGCATCCGGAAAAGGCCGCCGGCGACGATGCGATCGGCGTGGCGACGGGGATGTTCTATACCCCGGTGGGCGGCGATATCATGTTCGTCGAAGCCTCGACGATGCCGGGTAAGGGCGAGCTGATTCTCACCGGACAGCTCGGTGACGTGATGAAGGAGAGTGCGCGGGCGGCCTGGACCTATGCCCGCTCCCACGCCGCGGCGCTCCGGATCCCGGACGAAATGTTCAGCCGCGACATCCACATCCATGTGCCCGCGGGTGCGATCCCCAAGGATGGACCGTCCGCCGGCGTGACCATGGCGACGGCGCTCATCTCGGCGCTCTCGGGCCGGCCGGCGCGGCACGACATCGCCATGACCGGAGAGATTACCCTGAGGGGTCGCGTGATGCCGATCGGCGGGCTCAAGGAAAAGATCCTCGGGGCGGTCCGGGCCGGCATCACCAAGATCGTCATCCCGAAGGAGAACGAACCCGACCTCGAGGACCTTCCCGGGGCGATCAAGGCGCGAGTCGAAGCGTTTCCGGTCCAGGAGCTGGGCGAAGTGCTCGCGCTTACCCTGCGGGGCGCGTCATTCCGCGAAGGACGGCTGTTGTTCGGGAACGAGAGTCCTCGCGACGTGCAACCGCTGTCGTCGGTGTTCCAGCATTGACCCGGAACCCGCCGGTCGAGGAGTCGTGAGTAGATTTCGGCTCCTCGACCGGAGCGTTCCGTTGCTGCGTGCTGTGTCGCTTCTCGCATTGCTGATTCCACTCGCGGGGCTCGCTCCGGAACCGGGCGGGCTCCGCGTCTCCACCTCCGCCGCACCCGATACCATTTATGCCCTCGCGGTCGACTCGGCCAAGTATCCCCGGGAGTCTTTCATCTTCCTGCTCGACGACGGCGTCGTCCGCTACGAAGCCGATGGACGAGGGACACGGACCTATCGGCAGGTGATCCAGGTCCTCAAGGAGGACGCGGTGGAGCGGTGGGCGGAATTCAAGTTCGACTTCGCCCCCGGCCACGAAAAGCTCACCGTCAACTGGGTCCGGGTGGTGGGTCTCGACGGCAAACTGATCAGTGATAAACCCGGTATCTCCCAGGATGCCGACGTGCCCGCCCCGATGGGCGATCCTTCCTATGTGGAGCGAAAAGTCCGCCGGATGTCGATGCCCAACGTCCGGCCCGGCACCCTGGTCGACTACAGCTATACCATTGAAGAGCTGAAGCCCTTTCGTGCCGGCGACTTCTACACCGGATGGCGGGTCAATCCCGGCATTCCGGTGCGCCGCTCCCGGTTCGTGCTCGAAACGGCCGCTACGCTCCACCCCCGCATCAAGCCCCGTAACATCACCTTCGAGCCGGTCACGGTCGAAGCGAACGGCCGCCGCACCATCACCTGGGCGACTCGGGACGTGCCGAGGATCGACCCGGAGCCGTTCGCGGCCGACTCGAACTCGGTGGACATGTCGATTGACGTCGGGAGTCGCTCCACCTGGCAGGATGTCGGGGCATGGTACGCCGGTCTCGCCCGCGACCGGTACGCCATGACCCCCGGGCTGGAGCAGAAGCTGGCCGCCGTGGTGACGGGGGCTCGCACCCTCGAAGACTCGCTCAAGGCGGTGCATCGATACGTTGCGCGAGACGTGCGGTACGTGGCGATCTCGCTCGGCATGGGAGGCTACCAGCCGCGCTCGCCCGCCGACGTCCTCGACACCGGCTATGGCGACTGCAAGGACAAGGCGACGCTCTTCATCACGCTCGCCGCTCGGCTTGGTGTGCGGGCCAATCCCGTCCTGCTCTCCGCGGGCGGCAACGTGGAGCGCGACTTGCCGACCATCTCGCAGTTCAATCACGCCATTGCGGTGGTCGAGCGGCCGCAGGGCCGGCTCTTCGTGGACCTGACCGCAGGGGACGTACCCTGGGGCGGACTCCCGGTCGCCGACCAGAATCAGTTCGTGCTGGTGGTCCATCCCGATGGGCGCACCGAGGAAGTCACCACGCCGGAGCTGGATGCGACCGGGGCCACCAACGACCTCACCATCAGCGCCGTCCTCGATACCCTGGGGTTCGCCACCTCGCAGGCGGAGATGTCGGTGGGTGGCCCGTTCGGCAACGCGCTGCGCGACGTCTTCTCCCGCTCGGTCGACTCCACCCAGCGGGCGATGTTCCTTCGCGAGGCGGCCAGCGGGATCTACCCCGAGTCCGAGGGAGAGGATCTCCGCACCACCGACGAGCTGGACCAGGGCGGGACCTTCCGGGTCTCATTCGTCGCCCGGAACGGCCGCGCGGCGCAGCTCGCCGGTCCGGTCGCGATTCTCTCACTGCCGTTCCTCCGGCAGCAGCGCGATGTGAAGCCGCTGGTCACCGAGCTCAAGTCCCACAGCCCGCGCCGATATCCGATCGATGCCGGACAGGTCGGAGCGGAGGGAGTCGGGACGGTGAGGTTCCGGATCGAGCTGCCGGCCGGATGGAAGGCCCAGCTCCCGAAGAATGTCGCGCTTGCGAGCCCCTTCGGGGAGCTGGCCATCGAGTACGCCCAGGAGGGAAGGACCTTCTCCATGAAAATGCGGAGGGCGGGGAAGGATGGCATCCTTCCGCCCGACAGTGTGCCGACCCTCATTGCGTGGCTCGAGCAGGTGGCGCAGGCGGAGCGGGAATCTTCGGCGATTGTGATTCAACGCTAGGAGGCAAAGAGGCAAAGAGGCAAAGTGGGTCACGTTGCCTCTTTGCCTCCTTGCCTCTTTGCCTCCTACCTCACCCGCTCATCGCCACGCGGTCCCGCCCGGTCTCCTTCGCATGCCGGAGCGCCCGCTCCGCGGCGAGCAGGAGCTCCAGCATCCCGATCGCGTGATCGGGGTATCCCGCCACACCACCGGAGAGCCGAACCGGCATTGGCACTCCCTCGATCACCGGCGGCGTCAGAATCATGGCTGAGCGGATCTGCTCGGCGACCAGGGCGGCATCGCCGGGACCGCAGTGGCGGAACAGAATACCGAATTCCTCGCCTCCCATACGCACCGCGAGATCGCTGGCGCGAACCCGCTCCCGGATCACCCTCGCGACATGGGTCAGGATCTGGTCGCCCATCTGGTGACCGAGCTGCTCGTTGACCCGCCGGAAGTGATCGACGTCGAGTAGCAGGAATGAAATCCGCTCGCCTTCGCGCCGGGCGTACGCCAGTACCGATTCCAGCTCGTCGAGCAGCGTCCCCACCGTGAGGAATCCCGAGAGCGGATCACGGCGGATCGCCTCGTCCAGCCGGCGGGCGCGGGCCGCGCGATGGAGGACACCGGTCACCACCATGTGCTGCGACAACGGCCGAAACATCAGATCGTCCACCCCGGCCGCGAGCGCCCGGTCCCGTTCCAATTCGCTCGGCTCGTCTCCGAGCCCGACCACCGGAGTCAGGGACAGTCGCGGGCTTCTCCGGATCAGTCGCACCAGACCCGGCCCACGGTCGTCGGGAAGATTCCAGTCCAGGAGCACCAGGTCGGGCAGCTCGCGCCGAAGCGCGGCTTCCGCTGCGCGAGCCGAGGTCACGGAGTGAATGCGCAGGCCCGCTGCCTCGAGCCAGCCGGTGATCTGCGATCGCATCTCCTCTTCGCCCAGCACCAGCAGCACCGCAGCGGGTGAGGCAGCCGCCCGCGCGATCGCCCGGGCCCATCGCGAAACCTCCGCATCGGCGCGTGCCGGACTCACCACGAGGTCCAGCCTGGAGTACGGCTCGGCGAGAAGATCGATGCTCTGGTCGTCGGCCACCAAAGCGACGGCGATCCGCCGCTCGAACGTGCCGCCGGCCCACCGCGCTACTGCCTCGCCGGACTGCTCGTCGGGACCGGGGAGGATGATGGTGAGGTCGGGTCGTTCCGACGCCGGGATCGTCGCAGGATCGGTGTGGAGCGGCGCATTGGTGACGGCGTACTGCGCATCCCGCAACGCGAAGGTGAGCCGTGCAGCCAGATCGGTGGCACCGCCGACCAGGTGCGCGCGCCACCCGAAAGGCGGCTGCTTGTGGGGCGTCGTCGGGAGCCCCAGCTCCTTCGCCGCCAGATCGAACGCGGAGGCGACCCGCCCCACCGAGCCGCCCAGGACCGCGAACCCGGCATCGTCCGGTTCGGGATGTTCGTCCATCCACTGCTCCGCTTCCCGGCTGGCGGTGCTGATCGCGGGGAAACCGTAACTGCCGCCGGAACCGGCAAGCCGGTGAAAGCGAGCCTTGAGCGATCGCACCGCATCGGGCTCCCCCGAGCGCACTGCGGCAAGATCCTTTCGGAGCTCACCCAGCCGAGCCGGGGCCTCGGCCAGATACTCCCGGCGGAGCTCCTGGAAGAATTCTCCCAAATCCTCCGTCACGCGATGCTCCGAAGTCTTCCGATCGCAAGCGTCGCGGCGGCGACGAGCGTGGGGGCAGTGCCCCAGTGGCCGGTGACCCGCTCGCCCTCGCGGGAAGCGAGCATCGCGCTTCGGCCGTCCACGACGAGCAGGAATGGCTGTCCCGGCCATTCCGGGCTCGCCTCCGCGACCATCACTGTGGCGAAGGGCAGCTCCACCGGGGCGGTGGCGGAGAGCGACAGCACGACGCCGATGCCTCCGGCCTTGCGGAGGGACGGAATCAACGGCGGGAAGGCATCGGGAGGAGCGTGCAGGAGAATCTGTCCGGTAGCGCGCGCGGCCTCCCGCGAGGCGATCTGGATGGCGCCGCGCGCCGAGGTGAGCTCGACCAGCGTCAGGGTATCGGGAACCGAAATCTGCTCCAGGCTCCGGCTCACCTCGTCGAGGGCCTGGCCCTGCCGTTCGAGAATCCGGGCCAGCAGTGCCGCCGGAGGCTCCGGTCGATAGCGCTTCGGTCGCCCTTCTTCTACGCGCGCCACGCCCTTCTGCACCAGGCCTTCAAGCGCCCCATATGCATTGGCCCGGGCGAGCCCCGCGGCGCGCGCCACGGCGTATCCTGTGCCCGGTCCTTCGCGAAGCAGGACTTCGTAAATGAGGCTCTCGGTGGGCGTGAACCCGAAGGTCGTGAGGTCGAGCGTGGCCACTATCGATACTCCAGCGGCCACCCGAGGAGCCTCGCGATGAGCGCCAGCCGGAACGTCACGTCCACCAGGCGCGAGTCGGGGCTCTTCGACTCGGCGTGAAGCGGATAGGCGTGACACACCACCTTGTGCGTGGTCTTGGGAGCCGCCTTCAGCGCCTTGGGACGCCAGACGCCTTCGTCATCGCATTCGGACATCAGCCGGGCGAGCACCTTGGTCGCGACCGGGTTGGTGTGCAGCGCGCTGATCCGGGCGAGGAGCTCGATGAAATGCAGCGCGAGCGGAATATCCTTGGCGTTCCCCTTCGCGTCGGCCACGATGGGATCGCCCAGCAGCAGCAGCTCGGGCTTCTGCACCCGTTTCCCGATCTGCCAGACGAACGCTTTCTTCGACATCGGGGTCCCGAGGTACTGACCCAGGCGCTCGGTAAAGCCGGCCCGCTCCCGCTGGAGATTCGGCATCGCCGCGATCATCGCCACCGAGTACCAGGTCGGTGGATGCGCCTCCGGATTGAGAATCGTCTTCGCACCCGACCGGACATAGGGCTTCTCGGCAAGCGGGCTCCGGAGGAATGCCGAGACCGCCGACGCGATCTTGTGCGCGGCGCCCCGTACCCGAGGATCCTCGATGTAGCCCGCCTCGGCCAGCGCCGCCGTCGCCGCTTCCCGCATGTGCTCGCGCGCCCACTCCATGGCCGCGGGCGAATCCTTGGAGAGCTTGGCGAATTCGAACTGAAGAAACGGATCGTCATCCCGGGACAGCAGCCGGAAGAGCACCCGGTCGGCGAGCTTGTATGACCTGGCTGAACGGGGAACCCCCAGCTGAAGCAGCCGGCGGTACTGCGGAATCGTTCCGACGTCCTTGATCCCCTCCTTCGCGGACGGGGCCAGGCAGAGAAGATTCCCTCCCCAGATCCCGGTGTCCTTCTGCTTCTTGAACAGCGCCTGGACCTGCTTGGACTGCATCACCGCCTCTTCGTCGGCGGCGATCACCTCGGGTGGCACGGTGCCGAGGTAGGCGAGCTCGCGATGGGTTCGGAGACGGATCGATTCGCTGCCGTGTTCCAGGAGCCAGCTGACCGGAACACGATGGAAAGTTGGGAGGTCCAGAAGTACCCCCGGGTGGCGGGTTTAGGAGGTGCGGAGCGCGCCCAAGATAGTAGTGTTTACTCCTACGGTCTACCCCCTGGACCTGAACCGCAGGCCGGATCCCGCAGGAACCCCCGAATTATGGCCAGGACGGTATCCGGGACCTCGGCATGGGGACGATGGAACGCCGTCGCCAGCGGGGCGAACCGGACACAGGGAATCAGGCGGGAGATCGAATCGCCAGCCGAAAAGGGAACGACCGGGTCGTTGCCACCCCAGATCAGGAGTGTCGGCTGGGTGATATCCTGGAAGCGGTCCCGCAGAGCCACGAAATCGAAGTCCTGGAGGACCCTTGCGGCGGCCCGCTGGTACGATGGATCACCGGTCAGATCGTAGTTGACCATCGAATCGGGCTCCTCGAGCCACCCCGGATCGTGGATCGGGGTAATGAAGGAGCGAAGCCCGAGATATCGTCCGACCGTCGCCGCCTTTCGGGGGTTCATGGTGTCGATGATCCAGCCGAATCCGATGCGGTATCCTGCCGGCGCGATGAGAATCAGGAGCTGGACCCGATCGGGGCGGGCCAGCGCGAGCGAGGCCGCCAGCTCGCCTCCCATCGAGTGTCCCACCACGACCAGGGTTCCTGTCGCATACCGGTCGATGAGACGGGAGAGCCGCTCGGTCATCGCGGGGAGGGAATAGCTGGTATCGGGCTTGCTGCTGCCGCCGAAACCCGGGAGATCGAACGCGATGACCCGGGTCCGGGACGCGAGCCGATCGAACACCGCCCGCCAGGTGGTCAGGGACTCGCCGAAGCCGTGAATCAGGAGGAGTGTGGTGTCCCCCTCGCCGGCGCGGACTGCCCGCACCAGGGTCCCGCCGGCGTCGAGCCATTCGGCCCGGTGAGAGGGAGTGGGTCGGGGATGATCCAGCATGATCCACAGGGCGACGACGAGCGGCAGGACGATCCACCAGCTGGAGAAACGGAGCCTCAGCGGACCGGGCATCGGACCATCATGATCGTCCCCGCCCGGGTCGACGCCCGCTCACTGGTCAGCACCAGAGTGTCTCCCAGCCACCAGTCCACCGCCTCGCCCTGGCGTTGCAGGCCGGTGAGGTCGCAGACCGGGCGCGCGGGGTCGAGACTCAGGCGGCCATCCTCTGCCCGGGTGAAGAACCAGAGCTCCCGATAGGTCCGAACTGCCACCAGGCGCCCATCAGGAGAAATGGCGGCATCGGTGACGACCCGACCGAGCGGATAGTTGGCCTTGATCGGGAGACTGTCGACTCGCAGAGCCTTGGACATCGAGTTGAGCGCCCACGCCTCCGGTGGGACTCGATAGGTGAGCACGCCGCCGCTTCTGCCCTTCGTCATCAGGATGACGCTCCCGTCTGGTTCTACGTACAGTGCTTCCACGTCATGGGCACGGTCGGGATACTCGACCTGAATCTTTGCCGATGCCCTCGCCATCCCGTCGCGCGGGGGCGACAGCGGGTCCGGCTCGGGGACGCGGTAGAGTGTGACGGAGCGGCGGCGCTCGCTGTTGTCTCCGGTGTCGCCGATGTACAGGCATTCACCCGCCTCGCAGGGGCCACGGCCCAGGGCCTCCCAGTCGACGTTGTTCGCTCCGGGAATGGTAAAGCCTCCGAGCGAGGCGCCGGTGCTGTCGGACAGGAAGAGCATCGGATCGCCGCCGGAGTCGTTCATGGTCCACAGCAGTCCGGGGTGCTTTCGGCTCGCGATGACGCCCGAGCTCTCGCCGATGCGCCGATCCTGAAACCGCTGCGGCGCGCCGGTGTTCACCTGCGTGATGGGCGCCTGGAATCCAAGGAAGAACGGGGCTAGCGCGATGAGGATCGCGGCGAGCGCATTCATAGACCGAACACCATGAGCACACCACCCGGCGTGGTCACATTCACGAGGTCGGGGAAGGCACCGTTCCCGCCCAGACCCCACCAGCCTCCTACCCCCGCCGCAACCGCGATGTATTGCTTGCCGTCGGGGCCACTGAATGCGATGGGATTCCCCACAATGCCCGAGGGGGTCTTGAACTTCCACAGCTCGCGTCCGGAGCGCTCATCCACCGCCTTGAGCCAGCCGTCGAGCGTGCCGTAGAACACCAGACCACCGGCGGTCGCGAGCGCGCCTCCCGCCACCGCGAGCGGCTCCCGGTTTTCCCACGAGATGGTGCCGGTGGTCGCGTCCCACGCGATGAACCGGCCGCGGTTCCCGCCGGGACCATGCGACATCCGAGCCTGGACTCCGCTGTAGAGCCGGCCTGGCTCATAGGCGACTGCCTGGGTCGTCATGGTCATGCAGAGATTGTTGAGCGGCACGTAGAACATCCCGGTTACCGGCGAGTGTGCCGCCGGCTGGAGAAACTTGGTTCCCATGCTGGATGGACAAATCGTCGGGCCCGACGGAGGCGTCGCGCCTCGGGGACGAGCCGGCGCGGCCGAGGTAGCCGGCGCGGCAAAGGCGGGGTCGCGCTGGGGGATTCCGTTGGTCTGATCCACGGTACGGGCCCAGTTGACCGGTCCGTACTTTTCGGCCAGAAGAATCTTTCCCACGATCCGGTCGATCGTATATGCGAAGCCGTTGCGGTCGAAGTGCACCAGCGCCTTGACCGGGGCTCCCCGTACCGTGAGATCGGCGAGAATGCTTTCGTTTGCTCCCCCGTAACCCCATTCGTCGTGGGGCGTGATCTGGAGTGCCCAGCGGACCCGTCCGGTCGCCGCGTCCCGAGCGATCAGACTCGACGTCCATTTGTTGTCTCCGGAACGAAGCGCGGGATTGCCGGGAGCAGGCTGATCGGTGCCGTAAAAGATGAGGTTTGCGGCCGGGTCGAAGGAGAGCCAGCCGGAGGTGGTGCCTCCACCCTGGCGCCAGCTCTCGCCGGTCCAGGTCGATACTCCAAGGTCGCGTCCCTGATGGGAGGCATAGGCGGGATTGGCGGGTCCGTCCAGGAGAACTTCGGTGTCGGGACCGGTGCTGTACCCCCGCCAGACCAGTCGTCCGGTGAGCGCATCGTAGGCGCTCAAATGGCCCCGGACACCATACTCCGCTCCGGATACTCCCACGATGACGAGGTTGCCGGCGACGAGCGGCGCGCCCGACAGGGTCCCGCCGAGGCGAGGGTCCGCGTTGCGCACCCGCCAGATCTCCCGGCCGGTGGCTGCGTCGATCGCGGCGAGCTCTCCGCTCAGGAGTGGAGCGAAGATCTTTCCGCTGGAGTGATAGGCGAGCCCGCGATTACCGGCGTCGCAGCATCCGGTTGGAGGCAAAGCCGCCCGGGCGGCACTCGGAGCGGCGTACTTCCACGCGATCGGCGCGCCGGGCTTCGCGAGGTCGAGCGCATACACGGTATTCGGGTAAGGCGTCTGGAGATACATCATCGCCCCGATCACGAGCGGGTTTCCCTCGTGAGCCCCCAGGACACCGGTGGAAAAACTCCATACCGGCCGCAGCGATCCGACGTTGGCAGTGGTTATCTGGTCCAGCGGACTGTACCTGGTAAGTCCCAGGTCCCTTCCGGCAGCCGGCCATTCCCCGGGTGGCGGACCGCTCGGAGGAGGTGCGGGCCTGCGTTGCGCGGACAGGGCAGGACTGATCAGCACCAGAGCGCAGAGCGCCCGAAGCAATCTCACCGGCCGGGAGCTGCCCCAGCCGCCGCCCGGATCGCGACGCTGTCGTCCTTGAAGTAGCCGCGGGAATACACCGACCGCGGGTTCCAGAGCACCCAGCTCTCGATGCCGACATCGGCCGCAGCCCGGATCTGGTCGCGGACGTGTTCCGGTGTGTACCGAGGTGCGCCGAGGGTAAAGGCCTGCAGGTAGGGGCGGATCTCGGCTGTTTTCCGGGGCGCGAGCGCCCTGGAGCGGCGCAGACCATCCTCCAGCGCCCGCTTCACCATGGTGTAGGGATCCGAGTTCGGACGGTCCACGCCGTAAATCCCCCGCCCATAATGGCTGGGGTACACCATCGGGAGCACCACGTCGGAGACGCTGACGAGATCCTCCCAGAACTGCCCGATGCCCATGTCATCTTCGGCGGTGGTGGTGAGCCCGAAGATGTCCACGGTAAACGGAACTCCGAGCGCCCTGGTGCGCGCCGCCAGAAGCCGCAGATTGCGGGTGATTCCCTCGCGCGACGATTCGGTGCCCTGCCGGGCGGGGTAGACCGCGGTGGCCATGCGCGCCTTCGACTCGTCGGGGAACCGCACATAGTCGTACTGGATTTCGACGAATCCCATCTTCACCGCCTCCGCTGCCAGCTCCGCCGCGTAGACCCATACCGAGTCGTTGAAGGCGTCGACCCACTGGGTACCCTTCCGGTCCTGCCAGATGCCTCCCTTTCCGGTGCGGATGGACCACTCCGGTTTCCTGGCCGCGAGGAGGGGATCCTTGGCCACCACGATCCGCGCGATCGGCCGGATCCCCTTGCTCTTGAGCAGGGCCACCCGTGCCGCCGCGTCGGGAGCCCGCAGCTCCCGGTTGGCGCCGATCTGCATCGCCGTGGCGACCGCCGACCGGTAGGTGAGGAAGCCGGTGTCATCCTTGACGTCGATGACGAAGGCATTGATTTCGGTGGAGTCCGCCAGCGCCACCAGCTGTCGGAACTTCCGGTTACCGAAAGCCCAGGCGTTGAGGTAGATCCCCCGGACCGGCTGGGGCGGCGCGGGCCCGGTCGAGGGTGCGGCAAGCGAGGCGAGCAGGGCGAGAGCGATCATGCGAGCATATTAACAGGTCCTTTGCCATGGTTCGACGGGGGACTAGGATTGGATCAGTTCAATTCACCTTCCGCCCTGGAGTCGCCCGTGCGCGTGACGATTCACTATTGCGTCGTTTGAAACTACGAGCCCCGCGCTGCCGGTCTGGCAGCGGACATCCGGCATGAGTTTCCGGGCGTCGAAGTCAATCTCATCCATTCATCGGGGGGGGTGTTCGACGTGACCGTGGACGGAGTCGTTGTGTTCTCCAAGAAACGGGCTGGGCGACATGCGGCGCCGGGTGAGGTCATAAAACTCATACGGGAAGGCTCGTCCTGACGGCGATGCGCATTGCCATCTCGACCGGCGGCGGAGACGCCCCCGGACTCAACGCAGTGATCCGGGCCGTCGTGCTGTCGGCCCACCAGCGCGGCTGGGAGACTTTCGGAATCAGCCGCGGGTACGATGGGCTGCTCCGGGCGGCCGACGATCAGGCGGGAGGGCTGATTCCTCTCGGACCCGACGCGGTCCGGGGCATCACCCACCTGGGCGGCACCATCCTCGGCACCACCAACCGCGGAAATCCCTTTCGCTGGACCACGACCGGCGATGACGGCTCCGTCATCGAAGTGGATCGCTCCGCCGACCTCGTCGAATCGTTCCGCGCCCACCGCCTCGACGCACTGGTCGCGATCGGCGGCGACGGCAGTCTGGGGATTGCCCACGAGCTCTTCACCAAGGGGATTCCGGTCGTCGGGGTGCCCAAGACCATCGATAACGACGTGTCGGGAACCGAGTCCACCTTCGGGTTCGACACCGCCGTGGCCACCGCCACCGACGCGCTGGACAAGATCCACACCACGGCCGAGAGCCATGACCGGGTGTTCGTCGTCGAGCTTATGGGACGTTACGCGGGATGGATCGCGCTCCACAGCGGTCTCTCCGGCAGCGCCGACGTCATTCTTATTCCCGAGATTCCCTACGATATCGAGAAGGTCTGCGAAAAGATTCTCGAACGGGAGCGGCGCGGGCGCCGGTTTTCCATTGTCGTGGTCGCGGAAGGCGCCTGTCCCAAGGGTGGCCGGATCGTCCTCCGCGAAACTGCGCATGACGGGAGGGCGGAGCGGCTGGGCGGGATCGCGGAGGAAGTGGCCCGGATCATCGGGACCCTGACGGGCAAGGAAACCCGCAGTCTCGTGCTCGGGCATCTTCAGCGGGGAGGATCGCCCACGACGTTCGACCGGCTTCTGGCGCTGCGATTCGGCTCGGGAGCGGTTCGGGCGATCGCCGCGGGAGACTTCGGATCATGCATCGTCTACACCCCGCCGACGGTGGGACGGGTGCCGCTCCTGGATATCATCGGCAAACCCAAGCTGGTGCCGCTGGATAGCGGGATTATCCTGACGGCCCGGAATCTGGGGATCAGTCTGGGGGACTAGTGGGTAGTGGTCAGTGGTCAGGGGTCAGGGGTCAGTGGTCAGGGGAACTACCCCTGCACGAATGGCTTGGCAGGCCCCTTCAGACTCGACCCTTCAGGAAGCTTCATTAGCGTCAGCTTCTCAATCAGCCCGGCAACCTCGAAATCCTTGGCGGTGATCCCGCCGGCGCTGTGCGTCGACAGCGCAACCCCGACCGACGGCCAGGTGACGGTCAGGTCGGCATGATGATCGGCCGACTCGCAAATGAAGGCGATCGCGTTGGCCACCAGCATCGATCCACGCCAGCCGTCGGTCTTATAGGTCCTTCGAATGGCGCCGTTCTCGAAAGCCCAGCCCGACAAGCTTTTCAGCCGCTCGCGAATCTCGGATTCCGAGAGGGATTGTTCTTTAGCCATCGGTTCTGCTCCTTTTCCACTGCCCACTGACCACTGACCACTGACCACTGACCACTGACCACTGACCACTGACCACTGACCACTGACCACTGACCACTGACCACTGACCACT